>Ga0256841_1000570_pt1 | contig 37074 bp, 41 predicted proteins | sample 356308metaG_FD_185971 | JGI IMG/M metagenome (GOLD analysis project Ga0256841, IMG submission 185971) | Hydrothermal vent microbial communities from Mid Atlantic Ridge, Atlantic Ocean - 356-308 | ecosystem: Environmental > Aquatic > Marine > Hydrothermal vents | place: Atlantic Ocean: Mid... | reverse complement strand
GAAATACAGTTGCTAAATGCTTGCGAGGCGGGCAACGGGCTGATACCACCTTTCTGAAATTCCGATGGTTTTGATCGGGTTTATGAGGCAATGAGGAAAACGACCTGTGGCAGAGCCCCCTCCACGGCTGGAAATCAGGAACATCGTTCGCGCCTATGATGGCCGTCGCGTGGTGAATGATCTGTCACTGCGGGTGATGCCTGGGCAGGTGACCTGCCTGCTTGGCCCGTCCGGCTGCGGCAAATCCACGACTTTGCGCATCATTGCCGGTGTGGAAATGCAGGACAGCGGTGAAATCTATGCCGATGGAGAACTGGTCTGCGACACGGTTTTCAGGGTGCCACCCGAAGGCCGTTCCATCGGCATGATGTTTCAGGATTTCGCGCTGTTTCCGCATCTGACCGTTTTCGAAAACGTGATGTTCGGCCTGAAAGGGGCAGTGGCGGCCGATCGGTCGGAAAGGGCGCAGAACCTGTTGTCGCGTGTCGGCATGGCGCATCATGCGCAGGATTATCCGCACCAGCTTTCCGGTGGCGAGCAACAGCGCGTGGCGCTGGCCCGTGCCCTGGCGCCACGCCCATCGATCATGCTGATGGATGAACCGTTCTCGGGGCTCGACAACCGGCTGCGCGACGGTATTCGCGACGAAACGCTGGCCTTGCTGAAGGAAGAAGGCACGGCGGTTTTGCTGGTCACGCATGAGCCGGCCGAAGCCATGCGCATGGCGGATGAAATCGCCCTGATGCGCAACGGCGCGATCGTGCAGCAGGGCGCCCCCTACAATCTGTATAATGCGCCGGTCGATAAAGAGGCTGCGGCGTTCTTTTCGGATGTCAATGTGATTGAAGGCACCGTCAAGGGCGCCCTGACAGACACGCCTTTCGGCCAGTTTCTGGTGCCCGGAGTGCCGGACGGAACCTGCGTGGATATTGTTTCGCGCCCGCAGCATATCCGGATTGATTTTGACCGGGGCGGGCGCGGCCCCGACCCGACAACCGATTATGGGGTGGCCGCGCGGGCAAAGGTCGTGCGGGCCCGTTTCATGGGCAACGAAAGCCTGGTCGAGTTTCGCACCGAATGCGATGGAACGCTTCTGAAGGCCACGGTTCCATCGGTGTTTCTGCCCGCGCCGGGGACGGCCATGTGGCTGACCCTGCCGCGCGCCCGCTGTTTCGTTTTTCCGAAAACCGGCGAGGGCGCAGAGCAAAAGTGATTCGCCCGGCCGGATCCGGCCGTTGCCTCTTCCGGGAAAGCTGCGTTCAAAGCCCATGAAATCAAGCCCTTGGCGAAAAATGTTTCGCGCGCGAAACATCACTCCCCAAGCTGAAGCAGGTAATCAGACAGGGTTTTGCCAACGTCATCGCCAAACTGCGATGGCAGGACAGTGACATCCTGCATCCGGTCAACCCGGAAAACCCGGAAATCCTCGCGCAGTTCGCACCAGGTTGTCAGTGTCCAGACCCGGCCCCAGTATTCCAGTTGCAACGGGCGAACGATGCGTTCGGACAGGACGTGATTGCGGTTCTTGTAGCTGATTTCCAGCTTGTGCTGCATGCGGATCGCGGCCCGCAGGATCGGCATGTATTTGAACCCTTTGGCAGCGTCCTCAAAGGGATAGACGGCAAACCCCCAGCCGGATGCGGGCGCGGCGCGGTCTTCGGGCAGCACCACATCGACCTTGGCGGTCAGCGATTTGGCCGCATCGGCCAGTTCCTTGTCGGTGGCTTTTGATACGATCTCCATCCCCAGATGCAGGGCTTCAAGCTCGGTCAATGTCAGATTGAGCGGCGGCAGGGTAATCGCCGCCGTCATCATGTAACCGACACCGCGTTCGCCCTGCACCGGCACCCCCGAGGCAATCAGCGTATCCATGTCGCGATAGATCGTTCGCACCGAAACCTCGAGCCGTTCGGCCATGTCCTGCGCCCGGTGCAGGCGCCCGTCGCGCAGGATCTGGATCAGTTCAAAAAGGCGGTCGGTGCGGCGCATGGGGCAAATTCCCCGACCCGCCGGGCAAGGTCAAGCTATTGCTGCATCTGCCACAGCACCGTTTCGTGCCGCATGGTCACGCTTTTGGGGTCAATTGCCTGCAGGAAAGGTTTGACAGAGGGTTCGGACATGAAAGCATCTGCCATCATTTTTGCCGCCTTCATGTCCCGCCAGAGGATATAGTCGGTCCAGAGACCGTCATCGCCGCGTGTCAGGGTGCGGGCGATGAAACCGGGCGCGGCGGCAACGAACCCCCGGGTTTGGCTGGCCGCGCGCAGGAAACCGGCCTGATCAACCCCCGGGGCCAGCCGGAACGTGACAATTTCGGCAACGGTCCTGGCAACGGCGGTTTCGGCAGGGTTTTCGCCCCTGGCGCTGCCTGCCGGGGCATAGAGCAGGCCGGACAGGGCGATGAGCATAAACGGGAGACGCATTTTCTTTCCTTTCGCTTGATTGATTCGTTCCCTTGATAACGCCCCACAACTGACACAAACCTGTCAGTTGACAATCTGATGGCGCAATCCGGCGAAAATCGCGTCAAAAAGCCCCGCCCTGGCTGCATTTCGGGCTTTGATCTCTCTGGCGAACCACATAAATATCAGGAGTGATTTTCAAGGGCGCCGCATCCGGCCGCCCTGACATGGGAGAAAAGACATGCTGAACAATATTGGCCTGCCAGGCCTTCTTTTGATTGCGGTGGTTGTGCTCGTTCTGTTCGGGCGCGGCAAAATCTCATCGCTGATGGGTGAGGTCGGCAAGGGGATCACCAGTTTCAAGAAAGGTGTCGCCGAGGGCACAAAAGAGCTGGAAGACAGTGCCGAACAAGCGCGCGACGTGACCCCGGAGACCGAAAAAGACAAGGACGAGGCCTGAGGCCCGTCTGAACAGGCGGAACGCGTATGTTTGATATTGGCTGGACCGAACTGATGCTGATCGGCATCGTGGCGCTGATCGTTGTCGGCCCCAAGGATTTGCCGGGCATGTTTCATACGCTGGGCCGTTTCGTGGCCCGGGCAAAGGGCATGGCGCGGGAATTTCAGAATGCCATGAACGAAGCCGCCAAAGAGGCCGGGGTGGATGAGGTTGCCTCCGATCTGAAAAAGGCGACATCGGCCAAGAGCATGGGGCTGGACAAGCTGCAGGAAGCAGCCACCAAGTTCGAGAACTGGGATCCGGCAGCGCCAAAGCCGGGGAAATCGGGAAAAAAGACCAGCAAGGCTGAGCCATTGAGCAAGGAGCGCGCGGATGTGGCCGAAAAAATCCGCGAGGCCACGGCCCGGACCGCCACCGAGCGCAAAGCGCAGGAAGCGGCGGCGGAGACAAGGGCGGCGACCAAGCCTGCGAAGAAATCCGCCGCCAAACCGGCAGGGAAACCGGCGGCCAAAGTAGCCCCCGCGAAAAAGCCTGCCGCGAAAAAAACTGCCGCGAAAAAAACAGTTGCGAAGAAACCGGCAGCAAAGAAGCCGGCTGCGAAAAAAACAACTGCTCGCAAGACAGCCGCAGGCAAGGCCAAATCCTGACCCGGCCTTCATGAGGATTGAAATAAATGACGTCTGATATTGAAGATACCGCCGCACCGCTGATCGAGCATCTGACCGAACTGCGCGACAGGCTGATCCGCTCGCTGGTGGCTTTCATCATCGGCATGGTGATCTGCTATGCGTTCTACAACCCGATCCTCAATTTTCTGACCCGGCCGATCTGCGCGGCGCTGGAAAACATCAATCAGGAATGCAGCCTGCAGATGATAAAACTGCAGGAAGGGTTCTTTGTTGCGATCCGGATTTCGCTGCTGGGAGGGTTTGTTCTGGCGTTTCCCTATATTTCCTACCAGTTGTGGCGCTTCGTGGCGCCCGGCCTGTACAAGCAGGAGAAAAACGCGTTTCTGCCGTTTCTGATCTCCTCACCGGTGATGTTTCTTCTCGGAGCCTCATTCGCCTATTACATCATCGCCCCGCTGGCCTTTGATTTTTTCCTCGGCTTTCAGCAAATGGGCGATAGCGGCACTGCCGTTCCGGAAGGGGCGAAACCGCTGGCGCAGGCCGGCATCACCTTTAACGGTTCTGTCGCGGAATACCTTTCCCTGACGACGAAGTTCATCATTGCCTTTGGTCTGTGTTTTCAGTTGCCCGTGCTGCTGACGCTGATGGGCAAGGCCGGGCTGGTTTCGTCGCGCGGGCTGCGGGACGTGCGCAAATATGCGATTGTCGGCATTCTGGTTCTGGCGGCCATCGTGACCCCGCCGGATGTCGTGACCCAGGTGATCCTGTTTTCTGTCGTTTACGGGCTTTATGAAATCTCGATCCACCTTGTGCGCCGGGTTGAAAGCAAGCGCGAGGAAAAGCTGCGCGCCGAAGGCCTGTGGTTTGATGACGACGAGTTTGATGACGACGACGAAGAAGAAGAGGACGAAAGCGGGGCCGGCGCATGAGCGGGTCCGCGCAGGACACAGCGCTTGCGCGGATCGCCGCCGCCCTTGAACGGCTGAGCCCTGCGGCGCAGATCGACCCGGATTTCGAGGCGGCGGATGCCTTTGTCTGGCAGGTTGATCCCGATCAGCTGCTGCCGGTTCCAGCGGTCAACCGCGTGGATCTGTCGCTGTTGGTCGGCATCGGCCGTGCCCGCGACATCCTGTTGGAAAACACCCTGCAGTTTGCTAGGGGTCTGCCGGCCAACAATGCCCTGTTGTGGGGTGCACGCGGAATGGGAAAATCGTCCCTGATCAAGGCGATACATGCCAAAGTTAATGCGCAGGGCCAGCCGCTGAAAATCGTTGAGCTGCAGCGCGAGGATTTGCCCTCGGTCGGGCGCCTTCTGGCCGTGTTGCGAAACAGCAATCACCGGTTTTTGCTGTTTTGCGATGACCTGTCTTTTTCGCATGATGACGAGCATTACAAATCACTGAAGGCGGTGCTGGATGGCGGCATCGAGGGTCGGCCCGACAATGTGGTTTTATATGCCACATCAAACCGGCGTCACCTGATGCCGCGCGACATGATCGAGAATGAACGCAGCTCGGCCATCAACCCCTCCGAGGCGGTCGAGGAGAAGGTTTCACTGTCTGACCGGTTCGGATTGTGGCTGGGGTTTCATCCCTGTTCGCAGGACGAATATCTGGCGATGATCCGCGGCTATTGCGATGCCCACGGTGTTGATATTGACGACGCAACACTGCGCGCTGAGGCGATCGAATGGCAGACCACACGCGGCAGCCGATCGGGGCGCGTGGCCTGGCAATATTTCACTGATCTGGCCGGTCGGCGGGGCGTGAAGATCTGAGCAACAGCCTTGCCGGTGTTTTGTTCCGGATGGAAACCCTGCTTTCCAACGGTCGCAATCTGTAAATGATCTGCTCTCCGGTTTATGGAAAGCACGAGAATTTTGACAGAATTATGAACTAAACGGTTTGAAATGAGCTTTAATTTGGTGTATTGTTTCGGAGTCCGCACCAATTCAGGCGGTGCTATTTTAAGACTTTTTTGTTATTTATTATGGAGATAGAAATGTTTTTTCTTGAGTTTATGCCGGATTCCAAGATTGTTTTCAGTGCAACATTGGCCGCCGGCCTTGTTCTCCTTCCGGGGCTGGCCTCGGCGAATTGTACCGGAAATTCCTGCCGAAATGTCAAGATTGACCGTATATATGTTCGGAATACAGATGACATTTACATCAACACCACCGGTGACGAAACACAACTGAACTGTCGCCCCATTCAGGGGAAATACATCGCCTTGCGGCCATCGCACAGGCAGTTTGATCAGGTATATTCGCTGCTGCTGTCCACAAAACTTGCAGACAAGGATATCTGGATAAGAGTTGTGAACGCACCCACTGCTGATTGTGCACTGTCATACGTTGTCATGGAATGATGCACGGTAGTTGATTTCTGAAATCAGATATGGAGTTTCTTATGAAACCTTTTGGGTGCTTAGTGGCAGGCGCAATTTCCCTTGTTTTGACAACCGTTTCGGCCTTTGCCGACAATATCGGCACCATGACGCAGGAAATAAGGGGTGGGAACATTATTACGGGATTCACCGGAGTTGGGGAATTTACCAGCAATAATGTGTCCTGTACCGGGTCATTGATCGGGCCGGATATTTTTTTGACGGCAGCTCACTGTCTGGTCCGAAAGACCAGTCCGCAGGTCAAATCCGGGGGTGGGAGTTTCCGGATTTTCTATCACATTCCGGGTATTGGCCGGCAACAGGTCTATAGAGGCCCTGCAAACTGGTATGCCTATACAGGGTTTGACCCGAATACGGAGAAATTTCCTTTCGTGAACCCTGATATTGCCGTAATTCGTATCTCCGGGCGATTTGCAGCACCCGGCTATACCACTGATTATACAGACTTTTTGCGATTGTACGCCGATAGTAAAAAGCGCCTGAACTATGTTCCTGTGAGGGGTCAATACATACCGTATGAAAACCGGTATCTGGCCGTGTATGGCGCCGGAATATACACCTATTCCGGTAAATCGGATAATCTGCTGCGGACGCTGATGTTCAAAGTCGAAAACGTGGAGGAAAATCACATCGTCATAGATACGCGCAAGAAAGCTGGGACTTGCCTTGGAGATTCCGGCGGCCCCATCATGTATTCATTGGAGCTGGATACTGGAGACGTGCCTTTGGTTGCCGGTGTTTTATCTGGAGCTGATAGCAGTGGAAACTGTTCGGATAATTTTATTTTTCATGATGACGCGTTTTACTCGCGGACCAACTGGAAAAAGCTGGAATCCGTGATGCTTGCTGCCGGTGTGCGTTGCACAGTGTTTACCGCCGGAGACGTCAGTTACCGCAGGTGCTTTGACCTACCCTTTGTCAACGATGTTGCCTATGAAGGGTTGGATCAGGGCACCGCAGCCGCCATCGTGGCTGCTGTGGTGCTCCCGTAGGGTCAGTTCAGATAGGGCACCGGATCAACGGCATCAAAGCCTTTGCGTACCTCGAAATGGACAAAGGACGGATCGCCCGACCGCACGACAGCGATCTTCTGGCCGCGCTTCACCTTGTCGCCTTTCTTGACGGTTATACCGGAAACATTGGCATAAACCGTCAGCAGGTTGCCCGCATGCCGGATCACCAGAATGGGCACCTGATCGGTATCCTGGGTGATGGCGGCAACGGTTCCGGCCTCGGCGGCGCGCACCGGGCTGCCGGCCGGGGCCGCGATATCGATCCCCTCGTTTTTCTTTTTCACGAAAGCGCGGATGATTTTGCCTTCGGCCGGAGAGGCCAGACGTGCCTTGCCCGAGGCTGCGGTGCGCTGCCCCCCGAGATTGGGCGAGGCCGGGACCGGTTTTCGCGTTGCCGGTTTCGGGTTCTCGGACGGCAGGGGTTTTGCCGCACTTGGCGGCGTCGGGGTGGGGCTGCCGACACCGGGAAGCGGGACAGCCACGCGTCTGGGCGCATTCGGGTCTTTCGGCTGGCTATCCTTGGCGACCGGGATCAGCAGATACTGGCCTTCGCGCACGGAAAGATCGGGGCCGAGGCCGTTCCACTCGGCCAGCGAGCGGACGGAAACGTTATAGAGCCGTGAGATCGAGTAGGCGGTTTCGCCACGCTCGACCCTGTGGCGGATCGGCTCCAGACCCTCGGGCGAAGGCAGCGTGCCTGCCGGGGTCTTTGCGGGCTTTGCCGGGCGGCCTGACTGGCCGATGGCATTGTTGGCAAGGGTGGTGATGTCAATCTTTTCCGAAGGCTGTATCGGGCCGGTGGTTATCCCGCTGGCGGTCGTTGCGGATTCGCCGACGCGGCGCGGCAGCGCCAGAATTTCGCCTTTTCGCAAGGGAACGCCGGGATCAATGCCATTGTATCTGGCCAGTTCGGTCGGGTCGAGGCCGATCCGGTTGGCAACATCGGCAACAGTATCGCCGCGCCGGGCGACGGCAACCTGATAATTCGGATAGGAAATCACGCCGCGTTCGTCAGCCGGCGGGCGGGGGGCTGTCGCCTGACGCACGGCGCTGGCGGTACTCAGCCCCTTTGGCCTGAGATCAATATCAAAGGTCTGGCAGCCTGCCAGAGTGATCAGAGTGGTGCCGAGCACAAAGGCGCGGACTGCGGATTTCGGGCGTCGGTTTGCCATGCTCTTTTCCTCGTTCCGGCCCGTTCGTGCAGGCCTTTTCTATTCGTTTCCCAGCCCCTCCAGCAGAGGGACAAAACGCACCGGGCGCAGTTCTTCATAGTCAAACCCGGTTTCGGTTCGCGTCACCTTGATGAGGCTTTGAACCGCATCGGACTGCCCCACGGGCAAGACCATAATACCCCCCTCACGCAGTTGCGCCAAGAGGGGAGAAGGCGGATCTTCGGCCGCAGCCGTGACAATGATGCGGTCAAAGGGGGCCTGTTCGGCCAGACCAAAGCTGCCATCAAGGGTAATTGCCGTGATATTGGTGATGTTCAGCGCATCAAAAACCGCGCGGGCCGACTGCACCAGCAGGCGAAAGCGGTCAACCGTATAGACCCGCCTTGCCAACTGGCTGAGAACGGCCGCCTGATAGCCGGAACCGGTGCCAACCTCCAGCACCTTGTGGCGGGGCTGAACGTTCAGCGCCTGGGTCATCAGACCGACAACCGAGGGCTGGCTGATGGTCTGGCCGCAGGCGATCGGGAGCGGCATGTCTTCATAGGCGCGCGTGGCGAACAAGCCGCGCACAAATGCACCGCGATCAATCTTTTCCATCGCGGTCAGCACACGTGCGTCCGTTACCCCTTTGGAGCGCAGATGAAATAGGAACTGCATTTTGCGTTCGGCCAGTTCGGCAGAGGTCAATGGCGGTTCCTGCGGGCCAAGCTGCGTCATTCCAGATGGTCCTTCAAGGCTGTCAGCATGTCATGCGCTGTCAGATCGGCCCGCATCGGCGTAATCGAAATATAACCATCCAGATTGGCATGCGCATCAGACCCTGGCGCTGTGGGCACGTGCTGATCGCCGCCCCGGATCCAGAGGAACTTGCGCCCGGAGGGGGCGTGGTGCGGCACGACGCCGAAATTGGTGTTCTGGCGAAACCCCTGTGTCGTCACACGGCGTCCCCTGACAGCCTCTGCCCGAACCGGCGGGAAGTTGACGTTGTAAAACAGCCGGTAATCGTCATCCGAATGATGCATCCCGTTTGCCAGCAGGCTGCGGACCAGATCGGCGCCGTGACGGGCGGCCGCCTCGAACGGATCGTCCAGCCCGGCGTTTTCCGGGCCGAAATACTGTGACATGGCAATGGCGGGCAAGCCTTGCAGGGCCGCCTCCATCGCGCCACCCAGGGTGCCGGAATAAAGCGCGTTCTCGGCCGAATTGTTGCCCCGGTTCACACCGGAGAGCACCAGATCCGGGCGGGTGTCCGCCATGACATCATGCAACCCGGCCAGCACGCAATCGGCTGGCGAGCCTTCGGCGGCATAGCGCCTTTCGCCCATTTTGGCGATCATCATCGGATGGGTATAGGAGATCTTGTGCGCCACGCCGGATTGCTCAAAAGCCGGAGCAACCGTCCAGACCTCCCCGTCTGGCCCGGCGACGTCCTTTGCGATCTGTTCCAGCGTCACAAGGCCTGGTGCATTGATTCCGTCGTCATTGGTGATGAGAATGCGCATGACTACCGCTTGCCTGATTTGTCGCCTGTTTCCCTGCTGCATAGTGCAGCAACTGCCTGTCGTAAAGCACAGGTTGCCTATTGCGTTGCAGGCCGTGACATAGTGGTGACGCCAGATGCTCTGGCCACCCCTGGGATCAATGGATCCTGATCCTAGGTAATGGCACTGCCGAAGAAATAGCCGATCAGCGGCATGATAAACCCGAAAGCCGCGGAACTGATGATATTCCATGTTGTGAAATGGCGGTGTTTCTGGCCGGCCATGGCCGCGGCAAAAGGCACAAACCCGGCCAGAGGCCCCAGAAAGCGGGCAATGAGCACGGCAAAGCCACCATGGCGAAGGAAAAGCTCCAGTGCCCGGCGCGCGTGGCTGGACTCGACCAGATGGGACCGTTTTGACAGTTTTTGCGCCGTCAGCTTGCCAAGGCGATAACTGATTTCCGAACCAATGAAAGCGCCAATGCTGACAAAGGCGGCAAGTTCCGGAAAACTGATGATACCCTGCTGGGCCATCATGCCGCCGGTGAGGACAAGGAACGTTCCGGGAAAGAAAATGCTGGTCAGGACAACCGTTTCCAGCAGCACGGTCAGGCCGAGTATCCAGTATGACCAGACCCCCAGTGTATCCAGCGAAGAAGTCACCTGATCAAGAATTGCAGACATCGTTCACAATCTTTGCGGCCTGGACATGCGGATCGGCAAGACGGGAAGCATTCTCGCCCGGAAAGAACCGGGCGCGGACTGCGGTGGGCATCGGATCCGGCGTGGTAATGACGATCTTTGGTCCGAGGCGTTCGCATTCCGCCTGCCAACTGCGCGCCAGCGCGATCTGTGCCGCCTTGCTGGCGCCGTAATCGGCAAAGAAGGGCCGCGAATCCGGTTTTGGATCATCAAAAAACACAGCCGTTCCCTGATCCCCCAGCAAGGGGGCCACATAGGTTATCAACCGCCCCGTGGCCAACACATTGGTTTCGACCGACCGGACCCAATCCTCGGTATTCATATGCGGTGCCGGTGTCAGGGGCGAGGCGTGAATGGCGGTATGCATCCACAGATCCAGCTTGCCCCAGCGATCATGGATCGCGCGGCAAAGCTGCTGCATGGCCGCGTCGGTGGTGATGTCCATCGGCGCCAGCGTGGCTGATCCGCCTTTGGCCTGAATGCGGTCGTCCAGATCCTCCAGCCCGCCGGTTGTCCGGGCAACGGCAATGATGTGATGGGTCGGGGCCAGGGCCTCGGCAAGTGCTGCGCCAAGGCCGCGCGAGGCACCGGTAATCAGGGCTGTTCTTTCCGTCATTCCGCTGCTTCCACCTTGAAACCCTGATCAATCATGTCACTGGGGGCGACAGGATACTCGCCACTGAAACAGGCGTCACAGAACTGCGGGCACGATTTGTCACGCCCCTTGGCATGGCCGGCCGCGCGGTAAAGGCCATCCAGCGTGATGAAGCGGAGCGAATCCACCCCAAGGTGCGCGCGCATTTCGTCCTCGTTCATTGTGGCGGCCAGCAGTTTTTCGCGTTTTGGGGTATCGACCCCGTAAAAACAGGGCCACATGGTGGGCGGCGAGGCAATCCGGAAATGCACTTCGCGCGCCCCGGCATCAAGGATCATTTCCTTGATCTTGCGGCTTGTGGTGCCGCGCACAACGCTGTCATCCACCAGAACCACGCTTTTGCCCTTGATCAGGGCGCGATTGACATTCAGTTTCAGCCGCACCCCCATATTGCGGATTTGTTCCGTCGGTTCGATAAAGGTGCGCCCCACATACTGATTGCGGATAATCCCCATGCCATAGGGAATGCCGCTCTCGTGGGAATAGCCGATGGCGGCGGGTGTGCCGCTGTCGGGCACCGGGCAGACCAGATCGGCCTCAACCGGGGCCTCGCGCGCCAGTTCCACCCCGATCTGGCGGCGGGTTTCATAAACGCTCTGCCCGCCCAAAATGCTGTCGGGCCGGGAAAAATAGACATGTTCAAAAATGCAGAAGCGCGATTTCTGCGGTGCAAAGGGATGTACGCTCTTGAGGCTGCCATCGGATTCGATGACCACCATTTCGCCCGGCTCGATCTCGCGTACAAACTCGGCGCCAATGATGTCCAGCGCGCAGGTTTCGGAGGAAAGCGCCCAGCCGTCGCCGATCTTTCCCAGCACCAGCGGACGTACCCCCAGCGCATCACGCACACCGATCATCTTGGTGCGGGTCATGGCGACGATGGAAAACGCCCCTTCGATGCGGCGCAGGGCATCTTTCATCCGTTCCGGGATGGTGCGCTGATACGAACGCGCGATCAGGTGAATGATGCATTCGCTGTCAGAACTGGACTGAAAGATCGAGCCGTGATCAATCAACTCGCGGCGCAGCGCCTCGGCATTGGTAATGTTGCCGTTATGGGCGATGGCGGCGCCGCCCATGGAAAATTCCCCAAAAAACGGCTGCACATCGCGGATTTGCGTATGGCCCTTGGAGCCGGCTGTGGAATAGCGCACATGGCCGATGGCCAGCGGCCCCGGCAGGGTTTTCATCAGGCTGGCCTTGGTAAAATTGTCGCGTACATAGCCAAAGCGGCGGGCGGAATTGAAGCCTTCTTCCGGGTCGTGGGAGACAATGCCGCCGGCCTCTTGCCCGCGGTGTTGCAACGCATGCAGGCCAAGGGCGACGAAATTTGCCGCATCCTCAACGCCGATAACGCCGAATACGCCGCATTCCTCTTTCAGTTTGTCATCGTCAAAAGGGTGGTCAAAGGGCAGTTGTCGGCTCATGCAGCAGCTCCGAATCCCTAGTGAAAGGCAGATGACCCTCTCTTAGTCGCCCAAGGGCGTTCTGTCACGAAACTATCACATTAAAAATATGCGGCGAAACAGCCGGTGCTACTCGGTTGCGGTGGCGGTTGCCGGTGCGGTGGCGTTCGGAATGGGGGTTGTGGAGGCCGGGGCGCTACAATTGCCAACCAGTTTCTCATATTGTTTGGTGACCCAGCCCATGGCCTCTTCCGGATTGCGGTCTTCGATATTGGTGATCAGAGAGGAAAAGACCTTGGCGGACCGGCTGTCATCCACCATCGGAATGGACTGATCGGTGACAACCCGATCATAGATGAACAGCGCCACGGCCACCAGAACCACGCCGCGCAACGCCCCGAACAGAAACCCCAGCCCCTGATCAAGCCCCCCCAGCGCGGAGCGCTGCACGAGGCTGGAAAACAGTGGCGTGAAGATGGAGACAACCACAAGGGCAACGGCGAAAACGGCAGCAAAGGCAGCAATGATCGAAAGTTCACAACTGTCAGCCACCAGCTTGTTGATCACCGGGACCTCCTTGATCAGGGGTTCTACCTGCGGGGCAAAGATGAATGCCAGCACTGCGGCGGCGATCCAGCCGACAATCGCCAGGGATTCACGGACAAACCCCCGCGAATAGGCCAGCAGGGCCGATAGGATGATGACAACAGCCACAACGCCGTCGATAATGGTGAAACCTTCCATGGATCACGCTCCGTTCTTCACTGGGGCTAGCCGGCCCCGAAAATGTCCCCAACGACGGTAACAAGATCCGGAATTTTCTGCATTTCCAATCCTGTTTGCGTCCCTGCTTTACTGCCTGATGGCGCAATGGCCTTGGTAAAACCAAGTTTTTGCGCTTCTTTCAAGCGATTTTCCGTCTGACTGACGGGCCTTAATGCCCCTGATAAACTGATTTCGCCAAAAACCACAGTATCAGAGGGCAAAGCCACGTCTTCGCGTGCTGATAGTAGCGCGCAGGCCACAGCCAGATCAGCGGCCGGTTCCTGGATTTTCATGCCGCCGGCGACGTTCAGATAGACATCGAGCCCGGCAAAGGGGATGCCGCAGCGCGCCTCGAGTACCGCAAGGATCATCGCCAGACGACCACCATCCCAGCCGACAACCGTACGCCGGGCCTGGGCATGCGGCGACGGGGCCACCAGCGCCTGAAACTCGCACAACACCGGGCGTGTGCCCTCGATTCCGGCGAACACCACCGCCCCGGGGGCCGGATTGTCGCGTTCGGACAAAAACAGCGCCGAGGGGTTGGTGACCTCGCGCAGGCCTTCACCGGTCATTTCAAACACGCCGATTTCGTCCGCCGGGCCAAAGCGGTTCTTGACCGCGCGCAGGATGCGGAACTGGTGGCCGCGCTCGCCTTCGAAATACAGGACCGTATCGACCATGTGCTCGATGACGCGCGGGCCGGCGATCTGGCCTTCCTTGGTGACATGACCGACCAGCACCACAGACAGACCGCGCCGCTTGGCAAATGTTGTCAGTTCATGTGCGGCGGCGCGCACCTGGGCCACCGAACCGGGCGCGCTTTCGACATGATCGGCCCACATCGTCTGGATTGAATCGATGATGGCGATATCGGGTCTTTCGTTTTCCAGTGTGGTCAGGATGTCGCGCAGATTGGTTTCGGCGGCCAGTTGCACGGGGGCGTCCGCCAGCCCCAGACGGCGCGCGCGCATCCGCACCTGGGCACTGGCCTCTTCGCCGGAAACATAGATGGCTTTCAGCCCGGCACGGGCAAAGCTTGCCGCGGCCTGCAACAGCAGGGTCGATTTGCCGATCCCCGGATCGCCCCCGACCAGAATGGCGCTGGCCGGGACCAGCCCGCCGCCCAGAACGCGGTCAAGCTCGGCCAGCCCGGATCTGGTGCGCGGTGGAGGCATTTCCTCGGCCGAAAGACTGCTGAGGGCAATGCGCGTGCCCCGCTTGCCGCCCAGGGATTTGCGCGCAGGGCCGGCGGAAAGCGGGGCCTCCTCGACAATCGAGTTCCAGGCGCCGCAGGCATCGCAGCGGCCGGACCATTTGCTGTGGACCGCGCCGCAGGCATTACAGGTGAAGCTGGGTGATTTGACCATGAAAGCGGTTATTGCCTAAGCCGCAGGTTTTTCCAAGCGTTCCGTGAAGAACGAGACCACCAGACTGACCAGAATGCAGGCCGTGAACAGATAGAGGCCCCAGGCGGTTTCGACCCGGCCATAGCCAATTCCCTTGACCACGACGATATAGAGCGCGATCAGGAATACGTCGGCCATCGCCAGTTTACCCAGAATATGCAGCACGGGCAGGGCGCGGCGATCTAACAGATGAAAATGCACCAGCGCCAAGCCGATGGTCTTCAGGTAGGGGGCGAATATTGCCAAACCCGTCACCAGCAGCGCCAGCACGACATCCGCCTCCCACAGGGATTGCAGCCCCGAGATCACGGATATCTCCGAAAGCCCAAACAGCGGTAACAAGCCCGCGCGCAGCAGGGGGGCAAACCAGGCTATGGGGAAGGCCACCAGCAAGGCCAGGTTGATAATCTTTAATACGGTCATGCCTGACAGGTGGCATTCCTGTCCCCGTTTGACAACCGTCTTTGTGTGGGCGGGTTCTGCGCCGCCGGTAGAGGGGGCCGTGGCGGAACAATTTTGCCAATCCCAGGGCAAGGGCCCAGAACGGCAGGGGCAGGGCAGCGCGTGCCAGGCTTGCGGGTTCCACTGACTTGCCAAACAGGACCGAAGGCACTGTTTCGACAAACAGATACAGCGCGGCGAGCCCGCAAAGCCCGTAAATAAAAGCATTGTATGTAAAAGACCGCCGCGCCCGCCTCAGACTGAGAAAAGCAACCACAACGGGAATATCCGTGAAGATGATCCGGATGGCCAGTTCGACAATCGGATGGTCCATGGCAACTCTGCCTTTCGTCTCTATGCGCCCATTCAAGGGATACGGAAACATGACTTAACAATGGGTTAAAAAATTGCGTACAACCTTAAATTGTTTTCAGGTAAGGTGGCCGGTGGCCGGTTTGCAGCCTGTTCTGTGCGTCCACCATGGGGCGGGCGCACGCCCTCTGTTTGCAGCAGAGGCGAATCCGATCAGGGGCGACAGGCCCTAATGGGCGATCCAGTCGTCAACGGAATAAAGCTGGATGACCGCGATGCCGACAAAAAGAACAACCTCGATCCAGTAGCGGCCCAGCTTCAGATTGCGCTGCCCAAGCCACCAGAAAACGCCTGCGGCAACCGTCAGGGCCAATGCGCCCCAGAACAGGATTTTCGCTGTGGTATCAGGAGGATGCCCCGGGGTGGGAAACAGGACCGGCGTTCCAAACTGAAGCATGGCGACCAGCGGAAGGGCGAGCAGCAGCGACAGGATCATTTTTGCCGGGTTGGTGTTCAGGCGAAACATCAGGCGGATCAGCGCGCTGATCACCACGACATAGGGCAACACGTAAACCAGGATCAAAAGCCCCAGAAAAATGAAGACCTTATACATGTTTTTCCGCCTTGTCCTATCGCACGGCCTCGATCGGGCCCTCGGCGCGGCCATGAATGAACTGATCGACAAAAGCATTGCCGCTGTTCTCAAGGTCTGAAACCGGGCCGGTCCATTGAATGACGCCTTCATGCAGCATCGCAACCTTGTCGGCGATGGCGTGCACGCTGCTCATGTCGTGGGTAATGGTCATGGCGGTGGCACCCATTTCAGTGACAATTTCGCGGATCAGATCATTGATCACCCCGGCCATGATCGGATCAAGCCCGGTGGTGGGTTCATCAAAAAAGATGATTTCCGGATCTGCCGCGATCGCCCGCGCCAGGCCAACGCGTTTTTGCATGCCGCCGGACAATTCGGCCGGAAACATGTCTGCCACTTCGGCTTTCAGCCCGACCCGGCGCAGTTTGCCGATGGCAATTTCCCTGGCTTCGTCTCTTGGGCGTTTTTCGGCGCCATGCAGCATGCGAAACGAAACATTCTGCCAGACGGTCAGGCTGTCAAACAGCGCCCCGCCCTGGAACAACATGCCGAAACGATCCAGAAAGCCGGAACGGTCCGTGCCGATCACTTCGCTCCCATCAACAATGATCTGGCCGGAGTCCGGCTCGACCAGCCCCAGAATGCATTTGAGCAGGACCGATTTGCCGGTGCCGGAGCCGCCGATGATCACCATGCTTTCACCATCGGGCACGGTCAGATTGACCCCGCGAAGGACCCGATTTTGCCCGAAGGCCTTGTGAACGTCGCGAAGCTCTATCATGCGGAAAAGAACAATTCTGTCAGGAGATAGTTGGAGGCGAGGATCAGCACCGAGGCGGCCACCACTGCGGCCTTGGTGGCGCGGCCCACGCCCTGAGCGCCGCGGCCGGAATTCATGCCGTAATAGCAGCCCATAAGCGCGATGATGAAGCCGAAAACGGCCCCTTTGATCATGCCCGAGATCACATCCCAGTTCTCAAGAAAGTTAACAGTATTATGCAGATAGGCGGCAGCGTTGAAGTCCAGCCGGTTGACTCCGACAAGATAGCCGCCGAAAATTCCGATGGAATCCCCAGCCGCCACGAGAACCGGCACGGCAAGGGTGGCGGCCAGCACGCGCGGCACGGTAAGATATTTCATCGGGTTGGTGGACAAGGTTACCAGCGCGTCAATCTGTTCGGTCACTTTCATGGTGCCGATTTCTGCCGCAATCGAGCTGGCCACACGCGCCGCCACCATCAGCCCCCCCAGAACCGGCCCCAATTCCCGGGCCATACCGATGGCCACGATTTGCGGTACAACACTTTCCGCATTGAAACGCGCCCCGCCGGCATAAATCTGCAACGCCAGCGCCCCGCCGGTGAAAAGGGCGGTCATGCCCACAACCGGAAGGCTGAAATATCCAATCTGCATAAGAGAATGCAGGAATTCCTTAAGGTAAAACGGCGGGCGCAGAATATGGCTGACCGTTGCAAGCGCGAACAAGGCCATGCGGCCGACGCCGGCCAGAAATGCCAGTGTCGACCGGCCAATGGCCGCAACCGGCAGCAACAGGGTTTCTACCGCGCTCATGTGCCGTTTCCTCCGCGGTAGCGGCGATGATAACGGCCCCCCAATGACGTCAGGATTTCATAGCCAATGGTTCCGGCGGCCCGGGCCAGATCATCGACCCCCTGGGCCGGGCAGAGAATATCCAGGGCTGTCGGGGTTTCTTGCAGATGCGATATATCGACCGTCAGCAAATCCATCGAAACGCGGCCGATAACCGGACAGGATGTTTCGCCATCAAATACCTGGGCTTCCGCCCCCATGGCGCGGATCAAACCATCCGCGTAACCACCGGAAAGTGTTGCAATTTCCCTGTTTTCATCTGCGGTCCAGGCGTTGCCGTAGCCGACGGATTCACCAGCGGCCACGGGCCGGGTCTGCACCACGGGCAAGGACAGGGTGACGGTTGGTCCGGCATCAGTAAACGGGGCCCCGCCATAAAGCCCGATGCCAGGGCGTGTCAGATCAAAGTGATACTCTGGCCCCAACAGTATGCCACCGGTGGCAGCCAGCGAGCGCGGCACGGAAATGCCATCGGTCATGTCGCGAAATAGGGCAAGCTGCGCCGCGTTCATTGCGTGGCCGGGTTCATCGGCGCAGGCGAGATGGCTCATGATCAGAACCGGATTCATCGGCAGCACAACGTCGCGCACGGCCTCCCATTCAGCGGGTTCCATGCCCAGCCGGTTCATGCCGGTATCAAGCTGAATGCCAAAAGGGTGCCCCGGCAATGCCTCAAGGTGGCGCGTCAGTTGCGCGGTCGAGTTCAACATGGGTATCAGACCAAGATCCGCGATCATGTCGGTATCGCCCCGCATATGGCCACTGAACACCATGATTTGCGCGTTTGGCCCGAGTGCCTCGCGCAGGGCGGCGCCTTCCTCGGACAGGGCCACAAAAAATGTCCGGACCCCGGCCTGCGCAAGCGCGCGTGACACCGGCCCGACACCCAGCCCATAGGCATCTGCCTTGACGACCGCCGCCGTTTCGCAATCTGTCATTGCATCCAGCGCCCGCCAGTTGGCGACGAGCGCATCCAGATCAATTGTAAGAGTTCCACTAGCCATAGGGCGTTTTTGACAGCGGGGGCCGTGAGGTCAAGCAAAAACCTGAGATCAAAATCCTTCATCCCCGCTTTGCTGCTGCCACGGTTTCACCAGATTGCCAAAGCGGGTGAACTGGCCCTCGAAGGACAGTTCCACAGTGCCGATCGGCCCGTGGCGCTGTTTGCCGATGACAATTTCAGCCCGGCCATGCAGGCGTTCCATCTCTTCCTGCCATTTGGCCATGGCTTCCAGATCGTGATCTCCGGGTTTTTCGCGTTCCTTGTAATATTCCTCGCGGAACACGAACATGACCACATCGGCGTCCTGCTCGATCGAGCCGGATTCACGCAGATCCGACAGTTGCGGGCGTTTGTCATCGCGGTTTTCCACCTGCCGGCTGAGCTGGCTCAGCGCCACCACCGGGATGTCGAGTTCCTTGGCAATAGCCTTGAGACCCTGGGTGATTTCGCTGACCTCGTTGACCCGGCTGTCCTTGGCGGTGGCCGGGCGCACCAGTTGCAGATAATCCACGATCAGCACATCCAGCCCGTGGGTGCGTTTCAGGCGCCGGGCGCGCGCTGCCAACTGGCTGATCGGCAGGGCCGGGGTGTCGTCAATATAGAGCGGGCAGGCCTCAAGCTGTTTGGCGGCCTCGACAAAGCGGCGGAATTCCTCTTCGGTCAGGTCGCCGCGGCGGATCTGTTCGCTGGGCACTTCAGAGGCTTCGGAAAGGATACGCGCGGCCAGTTGTTCGGCGCTCATTTCCAGGCTGTAAAAGCCGACAACGCCACCATTGACGGCGCCCTCGGAGCCGTCCGGCAGCTTGCCTTTCTTATAGGCCTTGGCGATGTTGAAGGCGATATTGGTGGCCAGCGAGGTTTTCCCCATCGAAGGGCGTCCGGCCAGAATCAGCAGATCCGAACGATGCAGCCCGCCGAGCTTCTTGTCCATATCCACCAGCCCCGTGGAAATGCCGGCCAGCCCGCCATCGCGCTGATAGGCAGCGTTGGCCACCTGAACGGCATCGGTCACAGCCTTCAGGAACGACTGAAAGCCACTGTCGGCACTGCCGGCCTCGCCCAGTTTGTAAAGCGCCTGCTCGGCTTCGACGATCTGTTCTTTTGGTTCGCTGGCAATATCGACCTTGCCGGCCTTGTCCGCAATGTCGCGGCCCAGCAGGATCAACTCGCGCCGGATCGCCATGTCGTAGATCATCTGGGCGTAATCACGGGCGGCAAAGCCGGAAATGGCGGCCCCGGCCAGCCGGGCAAGATAGGCGGGCCCACCCAGTTCTTTCAGGCCTTCATCGTCTTCCAGAAATGCCTTCAGCGTGACCGGTGACGCCAGATTGTTCTTGGCGATGCGGGCGGCGGCGATCTCGAAAATACGCTGGTGGGTGGGTTCATAAAAGTGCTGTGGCTGCACGATCTGGGCAATACGATCATAGATGTCGTTATTGGTCAGGATTGCGCCCAGAAGCTGCTGTTCGGCCTCGATATTGTGCGGCATGGCCGCACTGGCGCTGTCCTCTGCGTCGGAATTCCCTGCTGGTGGCTGCCCCGGCCCTATTGCCGCAAATTCGTTCATTTGCTTTCCTCACTGTCCGGTCGGACTGATACGCATTCCCCGCGAGTCGGGCAAATTGTATGTTTCTGTGGAAATCCTGTGGGTATCTGCCAAACGCCGCACTGGTCTGGTTTCCATCTATATATTGCGGGCAAAGCCCCGCCTTCGTCAAGATAGAGTAGGCGACTAACTGCGTGCCGCCTGCCAGGTGCGTGGATTTGTCAAAAAGGTTTCAACTTCGCGCAGGGTCTCGGCATTGAAGGCCTTGCTTTCGCGCGCCTCGTTCAAAACATCCCACCAGGTACAGAGGGAATGCAGATGAATGCCATTGTCCGAAAGGTTTTCCAGCGTTTCCGGAAAAATGCCATAGTAGAAGATGACCGCCGTATGGGCGCAGGTGGCGCCGGTCTCGCGGATGGCCTCGATGAATGACAGCTTGGAGCCGCCATCGGTGGTCAGATCCTCGACCAGCAGCACGCGCTGGCCCTCGGACATCTCGCCCTCGATGCGGGCATTGCGCCCATAGCCTTTGGGTTTCTTGCGCACATAGGTCATCGGCAGGCCCATGCGTTCGGCCACCATCGCAGCAAAGGGAATACCAGCGGTTTCACCGCCGGCAATGTTGTCGAAAGCCTCAAACCCGGCATCGCGCATCACGGTCATGGCCAGAAAGTCCATGACGGTCGCGCGAATGCGTGGATGGCTGATCAGCTTGCGACAATCAATATAGGTGGGGCTGGGCAGGCCGGAGGCCAGGGTAAAGGGTGTTTCTGCATTGAAATGCACCGCCTTTATTTCCAGCAGCATCCGGGCCGTCAGGCGGGCAATTTCGTCTTGGTCGGGAAAGGATGTCGGGATCATGATGCGGCCTTTTTCATGTCGGACTTTGGTTGTCAGGGTCTACACGCCAGCAAAGCGGAAAACCCGGATCGAATATGGTCACGGGGCCTTCGCTGGTCATGATATGATCAGGGGCGGAAAGGGGAGCGGCCTTCACCAAGGTCAGTTTTTCGGTGTTTGGTTGCATGCCATAAAAGGCGGGGCCGTGTAACGATACAAACCCTTCCAGACGGTCCAGCGATTTTTCCTCTTCGAAAACATGCGCCAGAACAGGCAGGGTATTTGGGGCGGTGAAACACCCGGCGCAGCCACAGGCGGATTGCTTGTTGGCATCGGTGTGCGGGGCGCTGTCTGTTCCAAGGAAGAACCGGTCGTCACCTGATGTGGCGGCCGCGCGCAGCGCCAAACGATGCTTTTCGCGTTTGGCGATGGGCAGGCAATAGTAGTGCGGTTTGATGCCGCCCACCAGAATGTGGTTGCGGTTTATCACAAGGTGATGCGTGGTTATGGTCGCGGCCAGATCTGCATCATTTGCCAGAACGTAATCGACCCCTTCCTTTGTGGTGATATGTTCCATGACCACGCGCAGGCCCGGTGTGGCGCGGCGGATCGGGTCGAGCACGGTTTCGATGAATACCGCCTCGCGATCAAAAATATCAACCGAAGGATCTGTCACCTCGCCATGGACACAAAGCGGCAGGCCAATATCGGCCATGCGCTCCAGCACCGGGCGGACCTTGTCAAAATCCTGAACCCCGGAGGCGGAATTCGTGGTGGCGCCGGCCGGGTAGAGCTTGACCGCCGAAACAAGACCGGTTGCCTGTGCGGCGGCAACATCCTCCGGATCGGTGTCTTCTGTCAGATACAGCGTCATCAACGGGGTGAAGTCACAGCCTTGCGGGATCGCCGCCAGGATACGGTCACGGTATGCGGCAGCGTCCCTGGATGTGACAACGGGAGGAACCAGATTCGGCATGATGATTGCCCTGGCAAAATGGCGCGCCGTTTCGGGCAGAACAGCAGCAAGCATGGCCCCGTCGCGCAAATGCAGGTGCCAGTCATCGGGACGGCGCAGGATCAGTTTCTTTGTCATTATGCCCGCATTACACAATTGCCCCGCGTCACGCCAGTAAAGAGTGAGATCGCCTGACGGGCGGCACGCAGTACCCGCCTGCCGAGGGGTTATTTCTGGTATTTCTCGCGGTCGGCCTGTCGGCGGCGTATGCGTTGCGCAAGCTGTTGTTCGACCCGTTTGACTGTCCCTTCGAAACAGGGGCCATCCATGCGGGATTTGACAAACTTGCACAGGCGCTGGGCCATTTCCAGGCGGTCATTGTCTTCCAACTGCGCCATGAGGCGGCGCAGGTAGGGCGGATAATTCCGGCGCGCCCGGTACAGCCGGTGGATATCGTTTTCCCGCAGGTTGCCCTTGAGTGCCTGTTGAATCAGGGGCGACAGGATATCCATTTCTTCCAGGTGGTTTTCGATATAGCGCCCCAGCAGCCGGCAGCGTATTTTTGAAACATTCTGACGGGTGAAAAGCGCCGCATGCATGGCATCCATCTCTTCCTCGGGATCGTAAAGGACAAAGGCCCGATTGCAGGCTTCCAGCATGTCCGGGGCATAGCCGTACCGGTCAGTGAAACATGTACGCCGCATGGAGAGAAACCGCGTATCCCATTCGGTCACGCGTGGGTCCAGTGTTGCCTGTGGCTGTATCGCGATGACAGTGGAGCCCGGTGATGCAACGCTAAAGGCCGCTGCCGCGTATCCGCCCATTCCGGCTCCATAAAACACAACCTGGTCAAAGTCGTCGAAAAACCCCTCATCGAGCAAATCATCAAAGAATGAATAAATTGCCTGGTTGCGAAACCAGTTGGCGCTGTGCGCAAGAATACAAAGGTGCGAACATCCCGTGCCGTCGATGACCTCAAAACCCAAGGGGCGTTTGTTTTCGCGCTCGTTCAGTATCTGGTCACTGCTCTCGAAGGTGACCAGCAGCCGGGGTCCGGCTTCCAGAAAGACGGCCGAATGATTGTCACCCAACTGCTGATAATAGCCCTGCGTGTCCCCCGCTTTTTTCAGGGTCTGCAACCATTCCCGCTTTTCCGGTGACAGTTTTTCCACTCCATGTCTCTTTGCGAGATGTCTCTTTGCGAGGATGTTCATTTTTGGTTCTCTTGTATTGAGCCGGTCCGCCAATAACCAAAAAAAATTCACCGCAAAACGATGGCGTCAGTAAGGTAAAAACCGGATAAAGCGCGTCAGTGTGACACAGATAGAAGGAATTTTCTGTAAAACGCACGAAGTTTTTCTTTATTTCCCCGCTTCGGGATCAATCTTTGCTAACATATAAGTGTTGTTGCCAAAATCGCTAATAATCAAAGCATTAGCAGCCAACCTGTGGTTGTAAATGGTTAACAATGTAATTGAATCGGCGCGGCGAAGTCACCCCGAGCCCGAATCTCTCGGTGCCATCTCTCGCTGTCCCGGTCAGCTACGCTGGACCGCCGCTGTCATGATGCCCATGCCGACCAGAACACCACCACCCAACCGGTTCAGCCAGCGCAGGATTCCCGGTCTGCGAATGCGTTGGCGCAGTTGATCCGCGAGCAGCGCATAGGCCAGTGCGTTGATGGCGCCGAGGCCGACAAATGTGACCAGCATTGTCAGGAACTGGGGCAAGACTGCATGATCGGGGCTGAGAAACTGCGGCACGAAAGCGATGATGAAAATGATGCCTTTCGGGTTGAATGCCGTGACCAGCGCGGCATGGGCAAAGATGTGCCTGGCCGGGGGCCGGGCGGATGCCTCGAGCTTGCCGAAAACCGGGGCTGTTCGAAGCATCTTGATCCCGAGAAACACCAGATAGGCCGCGCCGATCCACTTGAGCGCCATGAAGGCCCAGGCCGACGTCAGCAGGACGGCCCCAAGCCCCGCGAGTGACGCCGAAACCGCGATGAAATCCCCCAGCGCGACGCCAAGTGCTGTGGCCACCGCCACGCGCCGCCCCTGGGTCAGCGCATAGGATACCACCAGCAGGATTGTCGGCCCTGGAATGACCACCACAACGAATGACGCCGCCGCAAAGGCAAGCCAGAGATCCAGCGGCACGGGTCAGCCCACTCCGAACGCAACTCCCGCCCCGATCACCAGAACAGGCAGTAGCAGGGGGGTGGGAACCAAGGTCAGGATCATCAGTCCGATCGTCGGGTCGGCTTGCATGTGGGGTACGCTCGCGAAATGATTACGGTCACGGCAGGATAAACAGGATCACAAAGGGTTGCAACGGCTGTGGTGTGAACGCAAACAGAGCAATTGTTGTAACAGTGATGATCATATCACCCCCCTAGAAAAAAGCCTGAAGACCCGTCTGTGCTCGCCCGAGGATCAGCGCATGCACATCATGGGTGCCCTCATAGGTGTTCACGGTTTCAAGGTTCACCATATGGCGGATCACCTGGAATTCCTCGCTGATCCCGTTGCCGCCGTGCATATCGCGGCTCATGCGCGCGATATCCAGCGCCTTGCCACAGTTGTTGCGCTTCATCAGGCTGATCATTTCGGGCGCGGCGTTGGCCGCGTCCATCAGACGGCCCACCCGCAAGCAGCCTTGCAGCCCCAGGGTGATTTCCGTCTGCATATCGGCCAGTTTTTTCTGGAACAGTTGCATCTGCGCCAGCGGCTTGTTGAACTGCTTGCGATCCAGCCCGTATTGTCGTGCCGCGTGCCAGCAGAATTCGGCCGCCCCCAGCACGCCCCATGATATGCCATAACGCGCGCGGTTCAGACAGCCGAACGGCCCCTTCAGCCCTTCGACATTGGGCAGCAGGGCCTCTTCGCCCACCTCGACACCGTCCATCACGATTTCACCGGTAATGGACGCCCGCAGCGACAGCTTGCCGCCGATTTTCGGCGCCGACAGGCCTTTTGCGCCTTTTTCCAGCACAAAGCCCTTGATCTTGCCGCCGTGGGCCTCGGATTTGGCCCAGACCACGAACAGATCGGCAATCGGGCTGTTGGAGATCCACATCTTGCTGCCGGTCAGCTTATAGCCGGTCGCGGTTTTCTCGGCCCGTGTTTTCATGCCGCCGGGGTCGGAGCCGGCATCGGGTTCGGTCAGCCCGAAACAGCCGATATATTCGCCGCTGGCCAGTTTCGGCAGGTATTTCTGCCGCTGTTCTTCGGTGCCATAGGCATAGATCGGATACATCACCAGCGACGATTGCACCGACATCATCGAGCGGTAACCGCTGTCCACCCGCTCGATTTCCCGCGCAACCAGCCCATAGGTGACATAATTCGCCCCCAGCCCGCCGTATTCCTCGGGGATCGTGGTGCCCAGCAAACCGGCATGACCCATTTCGCGGAAAATGTCGGGGTTGGTGGTTTCATTCGCATAGGCCTCGATCACCCGCGGCTGCAACGCGCCCTGCGCAAATTCGCGGGCGGCATCGCGCAACATGCGCTCGTCCTCGCTCAACTGCTCCTCCAGCCGGAATGCGTCTTCCCAGTTGAACCGGCCCAGATCAGGCGCGTCTTTTGGTTTCAGGGCAGGTCTGTCCGGGTTGGCAGAACGGGTTGTCATCTCTGTCTCCTTTACGCGCCTTTGGATTTGGCCCCCTTATTGCCGCAAGCCGGACAAAAGGGCAATCATCTCAATTGCAACGAATTCTTGCGGCAAACAGGCGCCTTGACCTTGGGCGGTGTGCGTGCAGTCTGAAGCCGACAGGAAAGGGAGGCAAAAGATGCCGGACAGGGTCGCATCCATTGATGCAGTGCAGAAACTGCTGGCCGGGCAGGGCTATATTTGCGGGCGGGCATTGGCCACCGTGGTATTTCTGGCGCTGAAACTTGGCCGGCCGCTGTTTCTGGAAGGTGAGGCGGGGGTCGGCAAAACGGAAATCGCCAAGGCCATTTCCGCAGCGCTCGGCCGGCGGCTGATCCGGTTGCAGTGTTATGAGGGGCTGGATGCGGCGAGTGCGGTTTATGAATGGAATTTTGCCGCACAGATGGTGGCCATTCGTACCGCCGAAGCAACCGGAACGGCGGATCGGGACGTGTTGCAATCAGAATTGTTCAGCGAAGACTATCTTGTCCGGCGTCCTCTTCTGGAAGCGATGAGCCCGCAACCGGGCGGTGCGCCGGTTTTGCTGATCGATGAGTTGGACCGCACGGATGAGCCGTTTGAGGCCTTCCTGCTGGAAGCGCTGTCCGATTTTCAGGTCACCATCCCCGAACTGGGCACGATCAAGGCACCGGAACCGCCGATCGTGATCCTGACCTCGAACCGCACCCGCGAGGTGCATGACGCGCTGAAACGCCGCTGCCTTTATCATTGGGTGGATTATCCGGATTTCGAACGGGAAATGCAGATTTTGCATGCGCGTGCGCCTGAGGCGAGCGAAGCGTTGTCGCGCGAGGTGGTGGCCTTTGTGCAAAGGTTGCGCACGGAGGATCTGTTCAAGAAACCGGGGGTGGCGGAAACGATCGACTGGGCCAAATGCCTGCTGGCTCTGGATGTGGTTTCGCTGTCACCCGAAGTGATTGCCGATACGCTGGGGGCCATTCTCAAGTATCAGGATGACATCCAGCAACTGGCCGGTGGTGAGGCGAAAAGGATTCTGGAAGACGCAAAGGCCGGGCTGGAAACCGCGTGATGGATCGTTTCCGTGCACTCTGCCGGAAAGGTGCCGGTTTGGCCAAGGTTCTGGGGCTTTGATGCGGAATCTTCCGGAACAAGGATGAAGACATGCAGGCGGGAAGATAGATGGCGGAATATCTACCACTCGAAATCCCGGAAGACGGGAAACTGGCCGGCAATATTACGCATTTCGCGCGGGCGTTGCGGGCTGCGGGCATTCCGGTGGGGCCGGGGAGTGTGGTTCGGGCCGTGCGGGCCGTGGCTGCGGCCGGCTTTGGCGATCAGCGCGATTTTTACTGGACGCTGCATGCCTGTTTCGTGACCCGGCCGGAACAGCGTGCGACGTTTCATCAGGTGTTTCGCCTGTTTTGGCGCGACCCGCGGTATCTTGAGCATATGATGGCGATGATGCTGCCTTCGGTGCGCGGGGTGCAGGAGGAACGCAAAGCCAGAGCAGCGGAAAAACGCGCGGCCGAAGCGCTGCTTGACGGGGTGGAGCGGGATGTTCCGGATCTTGCGCAAGGCGGCGAGGAAGAAACCGAAATCGAGATTGATGCCAGCCTGACCATGTCACGCGAGGAGCGTTTGCGCAGCCTGGACTTTGAGCAGATGACCAATGCAGAGATGGCAGAGGCCAAGCGAATGCTGGCGCGTCTGACCCTGCCGGTAAGGCCGATACGGTCGCGGCGCACAAAAGCAAGCGCGAACGGGCGCTTGCCGGACTGGCGGCGAACCATGCGTGAATCGATGCGTTATGGTGGCGAAGCGCAATCACTGGCGATGAAAAAGCGGCGCATCCGATGGCCGAATCTGGTGGTGATCTGTGATATTTCGGGGTCGATGTCGCAATATTCCCGGGCGGTTCTGCATTTCCTGCATGCGGTTTCAAACCAGAAAGGGGCCGGCTGGTCAAAAGTATACGGCTTTACCTTTGGCACCCGCCTGACCAATATCACCCGCCATCTGGCCACGCGTGACGTGGATGCGGCCCTGTCCGCGGCCGGGGCCGAGGCCCAGGATTGGGAAGGAGGGACGCGGATCGGCGCCTGCCTGCACAGGTTCAACCGGGATTGGTCGCGGCGCGTGCTGGGGCAGGGGGCCGTTGTATTGCTGATTTCTGACGGTCTGGACCGCGATTCCCCGCATGATCTGGAAGTGGAAATGCAACGCCTGCAATTGTCTGCCCGTCGCCTGATCTGGCTGAACCCCTTGTTGCGGTGGCAGGGATTTGCCCCGAAAGCCGCCGGTATTCGCGCCATGCTGCCGCATGTCGACAGTTTTCGCGCCGGGCACAACATCGCGTCACTGGAGGCCCTGGCACAAGCACTGGCCTGCCCCGATGATTTCGGGGAAAAGGCGCGTTTGTTAGAGAAAATGGAGAGAGTTTAGGGCGCAGACCGTGCATGTTGCCAGTAAACATGCGTCAAAAATGCGCCATTTGACGCAGATCAATGTCTTGCCTCCCGGTGTTGGGTTAATTATTCACGATGATGAATGTGTTAGCAGCAACAAGAGAGGAATTCTCATGATACTCAACTGGAAAACAGGAGGGTTGGCGCTGGGGCTCGTGTTCTTTCTGGCCGTCCTCATTGTCAAGCCGATCGGGGTGTCGACACAGTTTGTCATTCTGGACGGGATCGTCTGGAATGCGGTCGACAGTTCGGTTGTGACGCAAACCGAGGATGGCAAATACACGTCGTCCAATGCCTATCTGGCAAAATCGAACGGAAAATATGCCAAACATGTTGCCAATCCGCTGAACTACAGCTTTGTCTTTGTTCTGGCGATGATGGTTGGCGCAGCCATTTCGGCCGCGGGCCGGGGCTGGGTGCCCAAGGAAGAACGCGTCATGCCGCCCATTTGGCGCGCGAATTTCGGAGATAGCCATGCCAAACGCTATGCCGCTGCCTTTATCGGCGGATTCATTGTGCTTTATGGTGCGCGATTGGCGGGCGGCTGTACATCCGGCCACATGATGTCTGGCCTGATGCAGACATCCTTGTCCGGCTATATTTTCACTATTGGTGCTTTTGGCGCGGCCATTCCGGTGGCGTTGATGATGTACAAGAAGGAGGGCTGAGCCATGACGATCATTTATGCTTTGATAATTGGTGGGGTTTTCGGCTTTGTCCTGGACCGCATCGGCGCCACCAATCCGCAATATATCATCAAGATGCTCAACCTGACCAATCTGCATTTGGCCAAGGCCATTTTGCTGGCGATCGGTGTGGCTTCCATCCTGATGTTCCTGGGGCAGATGCTCGGCCTGGTTGATGTTGCGCATATGTCGGTGAAAGCGGCGGAGATTGGCGTTTTCGTTGGTGGGATCCTGTTGGGTATCGGCTGGGCGATTGCCGGGTTCTGCCCGGGCACCGGTGTTGCTGCAGCCGCGACCGGCCGCAAGGATGCGCTGTTCTTCATTGCCGGCGGCCTTTTGGGCGCTGCGGCCTATATGGCCACCTATCCTGCGGCCAAGGCGATGGGGCTGATGGCGAAAATCGGCGGTGGCAAAGTCACCTTGGGGACTGTTCCGGGTGCAAAATACGATGGTCTGACCGCCATCCCCGGCGATGTGCTGGGTATTGTGCTGGGGATCGTATTCGTGATTGTGGCATTTGCCTTGCCGGATCGCCTGTCCGGGTCCGCGGCAGGGGCGACCCAACCCGCAGAATAAGACATCGCTGAAGATAAATCGGACAACGGCCGCCGGGATTTCCTTCCGGCGGCCGTTTTCTTTGCGCAGGTTTCGGATCGTATTTTGCCGCCGGCAGGGCGAAACACAGGCAATGATCTGTGAAAGGAAAAACCATGCGCCTGAATTTCAAACCCTACGACAGCCAATGGGTGGCCGCCTTGCGTGACGGAGGAACGGATGATTACGGCCTTGCGCCCGAACGAACGGTTTCCGACGGGCAGGGTAACCCGTGCCGCCACTGTCTGGATATGATCCCGAAAGGTGCTGAAATGCTGATCTGTGCGGCCCGGCCTTTTCCCGGCCTGCAACCCTATGCAGAAACAGGGCCGATTTTCCTCTGCGCAGAGAAATGTAATGCCTATGCCGATAGAGACCGGCCTCCGGCCTTGCGTGACAGCCCGGATTACCTTCTCAAAGGCTATTCGGAAGATTTCCGCATCATTTATGGCACCGGACAGATTGTCGCCGCCGAACGCATAGAGAAAGCTTGCGAAACCCTGTTTGACAATGCCAATGTGGCATTTGTGGATGTGCGTTCGGCGCGCAACAATTGTTTTCAGTGCAGGATCACACGAGGATAGATGAGCCAGGCCCCGAATGAACCGGGATATGATGATGTCCCCGAAACTGCCCTGGCCTGGCACCGGGCCGGCAAAGGGGCTGTGCTGGCCACGGTTGTGCAGACATGGGGCAGCGCCCCGCGTCCGGTTGGCAGCCAACTGGCCATTTCGGGCGCGGGTGAGATCATGGGCTCGGTTTCCGGCGGCTGTGTCGAAGGGGCGGTCATTTTTGAGGCCGAAGACGCACTGAAGGACGGCAAAAGCCGGATTCTGGAATTCGGCGTGGCGGATGAAACAGCCTTTGAGGTGGGGCTGGCCTGTGGCGGCACCATCCGCATTCTGCTTGAGCCGGTCGGGACCGAACTCGGTGAAAAGATGCTGGCCGATCTGGTGGCCGCGCGGCGGGCACGCAGGCCCGTGGCCTATGTGGTTGACACGCAAGACTGGAGCCGCAGCCTGGCGGGGACCGCGCAATATGCAGAACGCTTCAGGGAAGATAAATCGGGATTTGAAGCGGACGGCAAAACCTTTGTCGCGCTTCACAACCCGCCCTTGCGTCTGATGGTGGTGGGGGCGGTCCATATTGCCCAGCCTCTGGTGCAGATGGCACGGCTGGCGGGCTATGATGTGGTGCTGATTGACCCGCGCGAGACCTTTGCCGCGCAGAACAGGTTTCCGCAGGAGACAATCATCGAGGACTGGCCTGACGAGGCACTTGAAAAACAGGGGCTGGATGCGCGTTGTGCCGTTGTGACGCTGAGCCATGACCCGAAAATAGATGATCCGGCGATCATCACGGCCCTTCGCTCGGATGTGTTTTATCTGGGGTGTCTCGGCTCAAGCCGCACGCATGGAAAACGGGTTGGGCGACTGAAGGAGGCCGGGTTTGACGACGCCCGGATTGCCCGTATTCACGGGCCGGTCGGGCTGCGGATCGGCGCGAAAACTCCGGCGGAAATCGCGATTTCCATCTTGGGCGAAATGACCCGGGTCCTGAGGCAGGGCTGATGCGATTTGGCGCTGTTTCCCTGGCCCAGGCAACCGGCGCAATTCTGGCCCACTCGCACCCGCTGAAATCGGGGCGCCTGCGCAAAGGTATCCGTTTGACAGAGGACGATATCCGCCGCCTGTCGGAATCGGGGTATTCATCGGTAACGGTTGCCCGGCTTGACCCCGGAGATATGGACGAGAACACTGCTGCGGATGTCATTGCCAGGGCGCTGGCCCCGGATCCGGAAAAGGCAATGCTATGCCGCACTGAGCCCTTTGCCGGGCGGGCCAACCTGTTGGCAACGGCACCCGGCGTCGTGATGCTGGACCCGGCTGCCATTCTGGCCGCCAATCTGGTTGACCCGATGATCACCATTGCCACGCTGGCCCCGTTCTCGCGTACATATCCGGGTGCGATGCTGGCGACGATCAAGATCATTTCCTATGCGGTTTGCGAAAGCCAGGTTGCGAAGGTGGCAGCGGCTGTATCCTGCGCTCTGAAGGTTCAGCCCGTGTGTTTGAAAAACGCATCACTGATACTGTCGCGCACGGAAACGTCGGCAAAGGCAGAAACCCTGATCGAAAAAGGCATCAGGGCAACCGGCAACCGTCTGAAGGCTTTGGGGATGGAACTGCATGAAACCGTGGTCTGTGCACATGATGAGCAGAATCTGGCACGCGCCATCAACAAAGCCAGCGGCGAACTGATCCTGATTCTGACGGCAACGGCCACGTCCGACATCTGCGATGTGGCGCCGCAGGCGCTGCGGCATGCCGGGGGCAGGCTGATCCGCTTTGGCATTCCGGTCGATCCCGGTAATCTGCTGTTTCTGGGAGAGCTGGACGAGCGCCCGGTCATCGGCTTGCCGGGCTGCGCGCGCACCCCGGCGCTGAACGGTGCTGACTGGATTCTGGAGCGTGTGGTCTGCGGGTTGCCCCCTGACGACAAAACCATTGCCGCCATGGGAGTCGGCGGATTGTTGAAGGAAATACCGTCGCGGCCGCAGCCAAGAGGTGGCAAGAAACGGCGCGAGACACGAAAAATTTAGCTGTGGAGCCGGATTCTGTTTCGTTTTTCCGGCTCTGCATGTTTAACTCGGTGCGGAACAAGAAAAACAGACGAAATTAAACGGGAGGAATTCATGACACAGGTCTCGATGACCGTGAACGGCGAATCCGTGAGCGGGGATGTGGAAGATCGCACCCTGCTGGTGGAGTTTCTGCGTGAAACCCTGGAACTGACCGGCACGCATGTGGGGTGTGATACCAGCCAATGCGGCGCATGTGTTGTGCATGTGGATGGCAAGGCGGTCAAATCCTGCACGATATTTGCTGCCGAAGCGGAAGGTGCCGAGGTGCAAACGATCGAGGGAGAAGCGGCGCCGGATGGTACGCTGAGCACCCTGCAACAGGCTTTTCAGGACAATCACGGGCTGCAATGCGGGTTCTGTACGCCGGGCATGGTGATGAGCGCCAAGGCCCTGCTGGCCGAAAACCCGAAGCCGACAGAGGCGGAAATACGGGCCTATCTGTCGGGTAATCTGTGCCGCTGTACCGGCTACCACAATATTGTCAAAGCGATTATGGCCGCGAGCGGACAGGACGTCAGCAGCATCGCCGCAGAGTAGAAACAACAAGGTCTTGTGAACGCACAGGGCTTGCTCAGGGAGGATACAATGCCAGCAGATGGAGGCATCGGCGCCAGCACAAAACGGCGCGAGGACGTCCGGTTTCTGACCGGACTGGGAAATTATACCGACGACATCAATATTCACAATCAGGCCTATGTGCATTTTCTGCGCTCGGATGTAGCGCATGGCAAGCTGAACAGGGTTGACACTCGTGCCGCTGAAAAAATGCCGGGGGTGATCCGGATTTTCACCAGCAAGGATTTCGAAGGCGTGGGCGGCATTCCCTGTGGCTGGCAGGTGACGGACCGGTTCGGGGAACCGATGCAGGAGCCAAAGCATCCGGTCCTGGCCGAAGGGTTTGTGCGTCATGTGGGTGATCCGATAGCGGCGGTTGTGGCGGAAACGCTGGAACAGGCCCGCGACGCGGCTGAAGCCATTGAAATGGATATAAGTGAATTGCCGGCGGTGATCGATATGGCGGCGGCGCTGGAAGATGGCGCCCCCAAGGTGCATGAAGAACTGTCATCAAACCTTTGCTATGACTGGGGATTTGTCGAAGAGAACAGTGCCGCTGTGGCCGATGCCATAGCCAATGCCGCGCATGTGACCACATTGGAGCTGCGCAATCAGCGGCTGGTGGCAAACCCGATGGAAGCCCGTGTTGCCATTGGCGATTACAACCGGGCCACGGATGAGCATACGCTATATACGACCAGCCAGAACCCGCATGTGATCCGCCTGTTGATGGGGGCGTTCGTCCTGGGCATCCCCGAACACAAGCTGCATGTGATCTCGCCGGATGTCGGCGGTGGCTTTGGCACCAAGATTTTCCATTATGCCGAGGAAGCCTTTTGCACCTTCGCCGCCAAGGCGGTGAACCGGCCGGTGAAATGGGCTGCGACCCGGTCCGAGGCCTTCATGTCCGACGGGCAGGGCCGCGACCATGTGACCAAGATCGAACTGGCGCTGGACAAGGACGGCCATTTTCTGGCCCTGCGCACCGATACACTGGCCAATATGGGGGCGTATCTTTCCACATTCGCGCCAAGCGTTCCGACCTGGCTGCATGGCACTTTGATGGCGGGTAACTACAAGACACCGCTGATCTATGTAAACGTCAAGGCCGTGTTCACCAATACGGTGCCGGTGGATGCCTACCGCGGGGCCGGCCGGCCCGAGGCCAGTTTCCAGCTGGAACGGGTTATCGACAAGGCCGCACGCGAACTCGGCATGGACCCGATCGAGTTGCGGCGCAAGAATTTCATCACCGAGTTCCCCTATGAAACCCCGGTGGCGGTGGCCTATGACACGGGCGACTACAACGCGACCATGGACAAGCTGATCGAGATGGCGGATTTTGACGGGTTCGAGGCGCGCCGTGAGGCCAGCGCAAAGAAAGGCAAGCTGCGTGGTCTCGGGGTGAACTGTTATATCGAGGCTTGCGGGATAGCCCCCTCGAACCTTGTTGGGCAACTGGGGGCGCGTGCCGGACTGTACGAGAGCGCAACAGTGCGGGTGAACGCAACCGGTTCGATCACCGTCATGACTGGCTCGCATTCACACGGGCAGGGCCATGAAACCGCGTTTCCGCAGGTGATCGCCTCGATGATCGGGATTGATGCCGATCAGGTGGACATCGTGCATGGGGATACCGCCAAAACACCGATGGGCATGGGGACTTATGGATCCCGGTCAATCGCTGTGGGTGGCAGTGCCATGGTGCGGGCTGCCGAAAAGGTGATCAGCAAGGCCAAGAAGATTGCCGCGCATCTCATGGAAGCCTCGGAAGGCGATATCGAGCTGAAAGACGGCCAGTTCACCGTGGCCGGCACCGATAAATCGGTGGCATGGGGCGATGTTACGCTGGCGGCTTATGTGCCGCATAACTACCCGCTCGAGGATCTCGAGCCGGGGCTGGAGGAAACCGCCTTCTATGACCCGGCCAACTTTACCTATCCGTCAGGCGCCTATGCCTGTGAGGTTGAAGTGGATCCGGACACCGGCAAGGTCGAAATCTGCTCATTCCATGCAGCAGATGACTTTGGCAACATCATCAACCCGATGATTGTCGACGGGCAGGTTCACGGCGGAATCGGTCAGGGCATTGGTCAGGCCCTGCTGGAAAACTGTGTCTACGACAGTGACGGGCAGTTGCTGTCGGCCAGCTTTATGGACTACGCCATGCCACGGGCCGACGATCTGCCGTTTTATGATGTCGATCACAGTTGCCAGACACCATGCACCCATAATCCGCTGGGGGTGAAAGGCTGTGGCGAGGCTGGTGCCATCGGATCGCCACCGGCGGTTGTCAACGCGGTGGTGGATGCTCTGCAACGGGCCGGGCACGACATCACCCATATCGACATGCCGCTGTCACCGGCGCGTGTCTGGTCGGCAATGCAAGGTTAAGGAGAGAGACATGTATGAACTCAACATCACCCGCCCCGAGACACTTGCTGATGCCGTTGAAGCGCTGGGCCATGACGAGGCCATGGCGCTGGGCGGCGGTCAAACCCTGATCCCGACACTGAAACAGAGACTGGCCAATCCGGAAACCCTGGTCAGCCTGACCGGGATCGCTGAACTGTCGGGGATCAGCCGGGATGGCGATATGCTGATCATCGGCGGCACAACGACCCATGCCGAAGTGGCCAGCGGTGCCACCGATTATCCGGCGCTGGCGGCCTTGGCCGGTGGCATCGGGGATCCGGCGGTGCGCAACCGTGGCACCATTGGCGGATCATTGGCCAATGATGATCCGGCGGCCTGTTATCCGGCGGCTGTTCTGGCCAGCGGTGCCACCATCGTCACCAATACGCGTGAAATCGCAGCGGATGATTTCTTTGAGGGCATGTTTACCACGGCCCTGCATGATGGAGAAATCATCACGGCCGTCAGGTTCCCGATCCCGCAAAAGGCAAACTACCAGAAATTCGACCAGCCTGCGTCGCGTTTTGCGCTGGTCGGGGTGTTTGTCGCGCAAACGGCGGACGGGGTGCGGGTGGCCGTCACCGGCGCCAGTGAGGAGGGCGTCTTTCGCTGGACAGATGCCGAAGCCGCCCTGAGTGCCGATTTCAGCCCAACCGCAGTGGATGGGCTGAATGTCAGTGCCGACAACCTGATCGGTGATCTGCATGGAACCCCGGAATACCGCGCGCATCTGGTCAAAGTGATGACCAAACGAGCCGTTGCGGCGAGCGGTTGAGTCTGGCGGCATAGCCATGCGGCCTCTGCTTTTGACAGAGACAGGAAGGCCCCGGATCCAGTCCGGGGCCTTGTGTTGTGACAAGGAAAACCAATCTGACCCGAATTGCTGAGATCTGGCGCAGTTTTCGCGCTTTGCCGTTGTGGGTGCAAATCTGGGTTGCACTGGTTCTGCTGCCCGTCAATCTTTTGTCGCTGGCGTTCGTCGATCAGCACAACGGCCTGTTGATTGCCCTGCTTGCGGTGGGCGGGATGGCCCCGAACATCGTGATCATGCTGGCGGAACGTGGCCTGTCCAGGCTGATGGCGCTGCCGCATGTGCTGATCTGGACGCCGCTGATTGTGATTGTCTGGCAAACGCTGGGGACCGCTTCGCAAGGCTATGCCGGCTTTCTCTGGCTGTTGCTGGCCGTTGACCTGTGTTCGCTTGCTTTTGATTACCTTGATGTCCTGAAATGGTGGCGCGGCGCGCGCACGGTTGCGGGAAAATAAAAAAGCCCCCACAAATGCGAGGGCTTTCAATCGGAGTGATGACGCGCCTATTTCGGCAATGGACCGATCATCATGATCATTTGACGACCTTCCATTTTCGGCATGTTTTCAATCTTGCCCACGTCCTTGACGTCTTCTGCCACGCGCTCCAGCAACTCGCGGCCCAGATTGAGGTGCGCCATTTCACGACCGCGAAACCGCAGGCTGATTTTGACCTTGTCACCGTTGTCCAGAAACTTGAAAACGTTGCGCATTTTCACATCATAATCATGGGTATCTGTATTCGGACGAAACTTCACCTCTTTGATCTCGATGGTTTTCTGCTTTTTCCGCGCTTCTGATTCGCGTTTCTGCTGCTCATACTTGAACTTGCCGAAATCCATGATCTTGCACACGGGCGGGTTTGCATTGGGCGAAATTTCCACCAAATCCAGACCGGCTTCATCCGCAAGTTCCATGGCTTTGGCCGGCGTAACCAGGCCGACATTCTCACCGTCGGCCCCGATCAGGCGGATTTCGTCGGCCCGGATGCGTTCATTGACGCGGGGGCCAGTATCGCGCTGTGGCGGGGCGTTGTGGGGTCTACGAGCTATGGCTTTGTTCCTTCAGTTGTAAAGCTTTCAGCGGGCAAATTAGACGCGCCTGCGTTGTGTTTCAACCCGCTAATCGCAGCAAGTATGAGCAATCTACCGCCATATCGCGCCGGAAGCGCTTGCAAAGCGGCGAAATGGGCGTAGGAGGGGGCGCAATAACGCTGTTCAGTAAAGGGGGTTCCGAGATGAACAAGACTTGGATTTACGTTGTGGTTTTGGCCGCTGCAGGTATCGGCGGATACTATTATCTGCAAGGCCAGAAAGATGGCGACGAAGCCATGACCACCAGTGGCGAAGCTGTTGAAAAACCGTCTTTGCTGGAAGGGGCCTCTGATGCCGTTGGCGAAGCTGCGGAAAATGCGGCTGGATCCGTGGCCGATGCTGTGGAGGGAGCTGCTGACACGGCCACCGAAGCCGC
>Ga0256841_1000569_pt1 | contig 37093 bp, 50 predicted proteins | sample 356308metaG_FD_185971 | JGI IMG/M metagenome (GOLD analysis project Ga0256841, IMG submission 185971) | Hydrothermal vent microbial communities from Mid Atlantic Ridge, Atlantic Ocean - 356-308 | ecosystem: Environmental > Aquatic > Marine > Hydrothermal vents | place: Atlantic Ocean: Mid... | reverse complement strand
CATCGGCAGCTTGTACAATTAAATCTTTTTTATCATCGGGTAACATTCCCAATTTATTATTAGTTAATGCTGCAGCTTTTTTTAGAATTCCCAATGCTCTAATAATTTCTCGCGGAAATCTTTCGCCACCGATTTTAAAATTTTCTTTTGAGCGTTGAGTTTGTGCTCCCCAATATTTATCTGCCGGAACTTTTACTTCGCCCATTGTGTCTGTTTCAATTCTGTAATCCATTTTGAACCTCTGAATTTTTAGTTGTGTTTTCGTTTAACTTTAATTCTTGTAGCACCAATAAATTTATTTAGATAGTAGTTATTTTTTAAAGTTGAAACAGTAACTCCTTTGGAACTACCGGAATGTATAAACAAATTATTACCCAAATATATTCCCACATGTCCGGGATAATAAATTTGCGAAGTATTGAAAAAAATGAGATCTCCATATTTTAAATCTTTTATGTTTTTAATTCTATCACCAATTTTATATTGTTCCCGTGCGGTTCTAGGTAAATTTACATTTAAGGAATTTTTATATACTTGCCGTGTAAATGCAGAACAATCTATTCCGTTTTTACTTTCTCCTCCGTATTTATATGGAATATTTAGATATTTTGAAAGTTCCAAAAGAAATTTTTTCTTTTTTTTATTTTTACCTACAAGTGGAATAAATTGATTAATAAAATTTTCTTTAGATAAATTAATTTTATCCAAATCAACTTCAAAATCATTTTTTGAATTAATTATATCGGTATGGTTTTCGGTATTTGTATTTGCAATTGTTACGGTTTTATATCGTTCGGTATAAGATGAGGAAGAGCAGGCACTAATTAAAGCCGCAATGCTTATGAAAAAAATTATTTGAATAGATATTGTTTTTCTTTGCATTTAAAAATTTAACCAAGATAAGCCCTTAGGTTTTTACTTCTGGATGTATGGCGTAATCTTCTAATGGCTTTTTCTTTAATTTGTCTCACTCTTTCTCTTGTAAGATGGAATATTTCTCCTATTTCTTCCAATGTAAGCGATGTTCCTTCTTCATTAAATCCGAAATATAATTTAATAACCTCTGCTTCTCTTTCCGTTAATGTTGAAAGAGCGCGTTCTATTTCTCCTTTTAATGAATCGTTCATTAAAGTATTATCCGGCAATGGTTCTTCGTTGCTGGATAGAACGTCTAAAAGACTATTATCCTCTCCTTGGGCAAAAGGAGCATCCATGGAAATATGTTTGGAAGAAATTTTCATTGCTTCGGAAACTTCGCTTAGATCCATATTAAGTTCATCTGCAATTTCCGCAGCAGTCGGTTCCCTTTCATATTCTTGTTCCAAACTGTTATAAGCTCTACCGATTTTATTCAACGCTCCAACTCTATTTAGCGGAAGTTTTACTATTCTGGATTGTTCGGCAAGGGCTTGCAAAATTGATTGTCTAATCCACCAAACAGCATAGGAAATAAATTTAAAACCTCTTGTTTCGTCAAATCTTTTTGCCGCTTTAATCAACCCCAAATTTCCTTCGTTAATCAAATCTCCCAAAGAAAGACCTTGATTTTGATATTGTTTGGAAACACTAACAACAAAACGTAAATTTGCTTTTACCAATTTTTCCAAAGCTGTTTGATCACCTTTTTTTATACGAATTGAAAGATCAATTTCTTCTTCCGGAGTTAAAAGGGGAACTTTACCAATCTCTTGAAGATATTTATCAAGAGAATGGCTATCACGGTTTGTAAATTGTTTTGATATTTTCAAAAAAAACTCCTAACTATTTTTTGAATTGATTGAATCAACTATACCGACAATAGAAGCATCAACGGGTGCCATATCTACATCCATTGCAATAACAGCTTCTCTCGAAGTTGCATAAAAAACCAATTCTCCGGGCCCGGCACCAATAGTATCAACTGCTATAATCGGTTCGCCAAGTTTTTCCAAATTCCCATTTAAAGGTTGAATAAATTGCAGTTTATATCCTTTCAAAGTTTCATATTTTCTTGTTGCCCAAATTGTTCCAATAACTTTAGCAAGTATCATATCTTTTAATTATTTACTGAAATATCTAACTTATCTACAATTGCCATTATTACTGCATCTACCGGTTTATCTTTTGTAATATTTGTTTGTCTTGCAGAGCTACCCGAAGCATATAATACAATTTCACCGACACCAGCACCAACCGAATCTACTGCAACAACAAAATCTTCTTTTGGTTTTTTATTTACATCTAATTTTCTAACAATTAAAAATTTAGAGCCTACTAATTTTTCATCTTTTCTTGTTGACCACACAGTTCCTATTACTTTGCCTAATAACAATTTTAGATCTCCCGTACTTAATATTTTGATTAAGTAAATTTATAAGTAATATTAATTTACAAAAATGTTTAACCAATATTATAATTACAAATTAAAAACTTTTTTACTATTCTTTTAAAAAACTTGTTCCGTTTAATGTATTGTTGATATTAAAAAAATGAGCAATAGTTTGAGCAACATCGGAAAATGTTTCTCTAATTCCTAAGTTTCTAGCTTTTTCATTTTCGCTATAGTACAATAAAGGTACGTATTCTCTGCTGTGATCGGTGCTTGTTGTAGTCGGATCGTTGCCGTGATCTGCTGTAATTACCATTCTATCGGAATCATCCATAGCATCTAAAATATCTGGTATATTCTCATCAAATTCAATTAATGCTTTGTGAAATCCTTCCGGATCTAATCTGTGACCGTAATATACATCAAAATCAACAAGATTTACAAATATAAAACTTTCTTTTTCACTTTTTAAGTTTTCTATTATTTTTTTTATTCCTTCACTATTGGATTTTGATTTTATTTGATTTTTAATGCCTTTATAGTTAAATAAATCGTTTACTTTTCCTATAGCAACGGTGTTAAAACCATTTTGCAAAAGTAGGTCTAAAATAGTATCGCTCGGAGGATTCAGAGAAAAATCTTTCCTATTTGTTGTTCTTTTGTAATTACCCGAAGTACCGATAAAAGGACGTGCAATTACTCTACCGACTTTATGCTTGTTAATGCATACCTTGTTTCTGGTAATTTCACAAATTTTATAGAGTTCTTTTAAGGGTATTATATTTTCGTGGGCAGCAATTTGAAAAACGGAATCGGCCGAAGTATAAACAATAGGATATCCGGTTTTTACATGTTCGTCTCCAAGTTTTTCTATTATTTGTGTTCCGGAAGCAACGGTATTGGCCAAATATCCTTTTAGTTTTGTATGATACAAAAATTTGTTCATTAATTCTTTTGGAAATCCGTTCGGATAAGTTGGAAATTTTTCCATTACAGGCAAGCCGGCAATTTCCCAATGTCCTGATGTTGAATCTTTTCCTTTCGATATTTCTTTCATTTTACCGAATGATGCCAACGGTGTTTTAACCGGCAAGAAATTATATAAATTTTTTATATTTGCCAAACCCAATTTTTGTAAGTTAGGTAATTTCAATCCGTTTACTAATTTGGACAAATTACCCAATGTATCGCTACCAACATCTCCGTATTTATTTGCATCCGGCAATTCTCCAATGCCAACGCCATCTAAAATTATTAAAAGAAAATTATTCAAATTTTAACCTTTTTAGTTAATGCTTTTAACGGAATTACCACCTTTTTCCAGGGCTTTATTTAGTGCAAGTTCGGCATTTTTCAGTACTTCTTCAATGCTACTTTTTTGTTTTGCAGAGGCAACGCCAATAGAAACGGTAAATGTAGTTTGTTTGGAAACAACGGAAATATGTTTTCGTACAATTTTAATTCGTAATTTTTCAGCCCACAAAAATACGTCTTTTGTGGTTGAGTTGAAAAAATAAATACCAAATAGTTTTTCTCCTAATCTTCCTATATTACATAACGGAGTAATTTCATTTTTAATTATATTACTAATTGTTTGTAACACTTTCGGGAACGGGTCGGTTTCAAATAATGATCTGTCGTCTAAAAATTCGTCTATTTTAATTAATGCCAAAACACTGGGTGCATTAACTTCTTCGGCTTTTAACATATCTGCATTGGATTGATTTATAAATGCATCGTATGTAAGTGTTCTGGTTTCAACATCTAAAGATAATAAATTTGCAAACAAAGCATGTGTTGAATATGTATAAACAAAAAACGTAAAAATTCTAACTGCATTTTTCATAAATTTTACATCGGCAATGCTATAATTTTTTTTCTTTGTGCTTTCAAAACATAAAACACCGAAATTCTGATTATCGTAAACCAAAGGTAAAGCTAAAAAAGAACCATTTAAGTTTTGATTTTCGTCTTCTTCAAATCTTTTATATTTCTTGTTTTCCATATTTTCTATATTTACCGGAACACCGCTTATAATTGCTTTACCAACCAATGTTTTTTCCAGTTGAATAACAGTACCCTGGGTAATATATTCGTAATCGGTTTTATTTTCGGTTTGTGAAACAATAAATTTTTTTTCTTCGGGTAAAAAATAAACAAATGTGAATGCATCCCAATAAATTAAATTTTTAATACTATCTTCAATTATTGCATTCAAATCATTCTGATTATCAAATTTTTTCTCTGTCTTTAATATATTTAATAATGTTTTCAATCTGTTTTCGGAAGTAAAGCTTGTAAATTTTTCGTCGAAGAGCGAAATAATAATAGTTATAATGCTAACAAAACGTCCGAGCGAATAAATGGTTTCCACTCCAAAAGCGTCCGGAGCTTTTGAATCTACTACTAAAACACCGGTTAATTTTTCGTTGTAAAAAAGGGGAACGCCAACAAAACTTTTAATTCCCTGCGGTAAATTATAATACCGGATAACATCTGTTTCTGCTGTAGCTACAATTTCATTTAAATGGATTGGTTCTTCTTGTAAAACTATTTTACTTATTACATCGTCTTCCAAAGGGAATTTTTTTTTGTTAATTACGGTTGGGTTATTGCTTAAATGTTTTTGTAACGAAAGTTCCCGCTTATTTTCATTATACCAAAAAAACAAAACCGAATTAGCCAAATATGCTTCTTTAATAACGCTTAATATTTTTTCCAATACAAAAACAAATTGCTCGTCGGTGTTTACATTTAAAGGTAATTCTTCGTTAATAATTTCTTTAAAATGTGTTTTTAATTCTTCAGGAGAAACATCCGTATGGAATTGACTTTTTGCAGAAACGGAATTATAATTTTCGGATGTAATTACTTCCGCTTTTTTTGTTTTGGAAATTATTTCAAATCCTTCACCGTTTTCCGTTTCAAACGAATATTGGTCTTCGCCTTTCTTATTGTTTTCTAGAATATCATCATAATTTTCTTCCTCCAAAATATCTTTTACTCTAACCGAATCCCTCAAAAATATAATGAACGCAACATAAATTATAAGTACTATTGTAGATATTAATTTTAAAGTAAAGTCCTCTGAAACCAAAGGAATAACGGCAAGAAAAGGAATAACCAAAAAAATAAGAATCCGTTTTTTATTTCTGGAAGAAAAAAACATAAGTTATACTTTTTTATTTACTTAATATTTTTATTTTAATTTTTAATTATAATAAATCTTTTACTAATTAGCATTACATGAATAATTTGGAAAGCATAATTTTAATATTTTTATTTCCAATTCCTTTTAAAGAAGAATAAGGAATTAAATTATCGTTCAAACTTAATTCCGGAAAATATTCTACTATTCGTTTAATGCTTTTAATTTTTTCGGATTGATTTAGTTTATCGATTTTAGAAAGAATAACAATATAAGGAATTGATAAAGATTTAAGTAATTGATTAAACATAACATCCAAGTTGGTAGGTTTATGCCTACTGTCTATTAAATGAAAAGCCATTGCAATGTTTTTACTTTGGTAAAGATAATTTTTAATTAATTTTTGCCATTGTTCTTTTTCTTTAATTGATGTTTTAGCATAACCGTATCCGGGTAAATCAACAAAATAGAATTTATTTTCTACGGAATAAAAATTTAACGATTTTGTTTTACCGGGGGTCGAACTTGTTTTGGCAATATTCTTTTTTTTGGATAAAGAATTTATAAATGTTGATTTACCAACATTTGAACGTCCGCAAAGAATAACTTCTTGCACGTTTTCTTTGGGTAAGTTTCGGATTTGGTATATTGATTTAACAAAATTAATATCTAACATAAATATAAATAAAAAGAGCAGCCGAAAAATAAGCTGCTCTTGACCTTTAATTTTTTCATTAAAAATTTCGGTTTTTAAAAATTAACTTTTGTCAATACCACCGTCAAGCTCGTCTTGCCACTTTTTAAGTTCGTCCCATTTTCCTTCGGCAGCAAGTTTAGCTTGTTCCGGCCAGGTTCCCGGATTATGCGAAGCATATCTTGAACCGGCGGTTTTTAGCATTTCCTTAATTTTCTCAACTTCTGTTTTTGCCAAATCGGAAAATGTTAATATTCCGTTAGAGTTTAGTATTTCGGCTATTTTCGGACCTATACCTTCAATCTTTTTCAAATCGTCGGCAACAACTGTTTGTTTTTGTTCAACAATTTCTTTTTTAGGTTCTTCGGATTTTTTTTCATTTTCCGTTACTTCGGATCTTTCTTTTTGAGCCGGTTTAGTATTTTTCTCTTCTGCTTTGGGTTTATTTTTCTTTTTAGTTTTTTTGGTACCCAAATTATAATCAACCAATTCGATAATTGCCATTTCGGCACCGTCACCCATTCTACTTCCCAGTTTTACAATTCTTGTATATCCACCGGGTCTATCACCAATTTTTTCAATTACTTCGCCGAACAGTTCTTGTACAATTCTTTTATCGTGAATTTCTTTTGCAACCAATCTTCTAGCATGCACGGAACCTTTTTTTGCTTTGGTAATTAAGGGTTCTACAAACAATTTTGTTTGTTTTGCTTTTGCCAGCGTTGTAGTAATTTTTTTGTGCTTAATTAAAGCCGTAGCTAAAGATCTTAAAGTAGCCAATCTATGCGAAGCGGTTCTGCCAAGTTTTCTACCTTTAATTCTATGTCTCATTATATCTACCTTTTATAGAATTTGATTATTTTTCGGATTTATCATTTAAGTATTTGTCAACATCCATTCCGAATTCCAAATTGTATTGTTCAACAATATCAATAAGTTCGGATAAAGATTTTCTACCAAAGTTTCTAAATTTTAACATTTCGCTTTCATCTCTTCTTACAAGGTCTCCCATTGTTTTAATATTTGCGGCTTTAAGACAATTATGAGATCTAACACTAAGTTCCAAATCGTCAACACTTGTAGAAAGTATTTTTTTAATTCTTTCGAATTCAATGTCTTTTTCGTTATCAACTTTATCTTCTTCTTGCTCAATATCAAAATTAATAAACATATTTATATGATCTCTTAAAATGACACCGGCGCCGGATAAAGCTTCTTCCGGTGTAATAGAGCCGTCTGTAGTAACTTCCATACTTAATTTTTCATATTCGTTACTTTCACCTATTCTAACATTCTCAATATCATATCTAACATTTTCAATTGGAGTAAAAATAGAATCAATAGGAATAATTCCTATGGTTTGTTCATTTATATTTTGTTTATTGGCAGGAACAAATCCTTTGCCGAAACCGATTCTTAATTCTATATTAAAATTTGCTCCTTCGCTTAATGTAGCAATATGAAGTTCAGGATTAAGTATTTCAACATCGGCAGAGTTTTTTTGTATGTCTGCCGCAGTAAAATTACCCGGTCCGTTTAAAGAAATTTCTATTTTTGTAGTTTTTTTATTAAGAACTTTCATTCTAACTTTTTTAAGATTTAAAACAATTTCCGTAACATCTTCAACAACACCCGGAACGGATGTGAACTCGTGCAATACACCGTCAATTTTAATTGCCGTAATAGCGGCACCTGTAAGTGAAGATAAAAGTATTCTTCTAAAAGCTGCTCCAAGCGTAACACCGAAACCTCTTTCCAAGGGTTGAATTGTAAATTTACCGAATTTAGGCGTTGATGTTTTTTCATCAAGTATAGCACCATCTGGCATTTTTATAAAGGGATAACTCATTTATAATCCTCTTATTAAATTTTTAATTATTTTGAATACAACTCTACTATAAGTTGTTCATTTATGTTTACAGGTATTTGCGAACGTTCGGGTATGGAAACAAATGTACCCGATAAATTTGCTTTTTCTACTTCAATCCATTCATAAGGGTTGCTTTTTCTTATTCTTAAAGCATTATGGAAAACATCCAATTTTTTACTTTTCTTTTTAACCTCGATAACGTCGCCCGGTTTCAAAAGATATGAAGGTATATTAACCAGCTTACCATTAATTGTTAAATGGCGGTGAAGAACTAATTGCCTTGCTTGTGCACGTGTTGCGGCAAACCCTAATCTGTAAACAGTGTTATCAAAACGTCTTTCCAATAGCTGAAGTAAGTTTTCACCAGTTATTCCGCGCATTCTATCTGCTTTTTTAAAATAGTTTCTAAATTGTCTTTCATATAAACCGTACATTATTTTTAATTTTTGTTTCTCTTTCAATTGGGTTCCATAATGAGAAACTCTTTTTCTTCCGCTACCGTGTTGCCCGGGACCATAAGGTTTTTTACTTAAAATTTTATCGAATTTTGGATTACCAAAAATATTTTCGCCAAACTTTCTTACCAATTTGGCTCTTGGACCAGTATATCTTCCCATCTATATTTATTTCCTTATAAATTTAACGTCTTTTCTTAAACTCTTCTGCGTTTAGGCGGCCTACAACCATTATGCGGTATGGGAGTAATATCTTTAATAGACATAATATGTAAGCCGGCAGTATTTAATGCCCTTATTGCCGCATCTCTTCCGGCACCTGGACCTTTGATTAAAACATCCACTCTTTTTAATCCGAGGTCAAATGCTTCTTTAGCAGCGGCCTCTGCAGTTACTTGAGCGGCATAAGGTGTATTTTTTCTTGAACCTTTAAATCCGTTTTTACCGGCTGTTGACCATGAAATAGTATTTCCGTAAACATCGGTAATTGTAACCAATACATTATTGAACGATGCTTTAATATGAGCAACTCCAACAGCATCAACGTGTATTTTCTTTTTTGATCTTCTTGTAGATTTTGCCAAGACAAATCTCCTTATTATTTAATTTTATTACCGCTAGTTATTTACCCGGAGCTTTTTTCTTTCCGGCAACTGTTCTTTTTTTACCTTTTCTTGTTCTGGCATTTGTTTTTGTTCTTTGTCCTCTTACGGGTAAACCTCTTCGGTGTCTTAATCCTCTGTAACAACCTATATCCATAAGCCGTTTGATATTTTGTTGCACTTCACTTCTTAGTGCTCCCTCAACTTTTAATTCTGCAGTCATTATTGCTCTTATTTTTGCAATTTCTTCGTCGGATAAATCCGCTACTTTTTTATTGGGATCTACTTTTGCTTTATCTAAAATATAATACGATGTATGCTTTCCAATACCGTAAATATACGTAAGACCAATAAATGCTTTTTTTTGTTTTGGTAAATCAACCCCTGCTATACGAGCCAAATTATTTATCTCCTAAAATTGGTTTAACCTTGACGTTGTTTATGTTTCGGATTTTTACAAATCACTCTTACTGTGCCATTTCTTTTAATTATTTTACAATGGTCACACATTTTTTTTACAGATGCTCTTACTTTCATTTCCAGCTCCGCTATTTATACCTGTATGTAATTCTTCCTTTATTTAAATCATAGGGTGATAATTCCACCGCAACTTTATCACCAACAAGAATTTTGATAAAATACATTCTCATTTTACCGGAAATATGAGCATGTATTTCGTGACCGTTTTCCAAACGTACTTTGAAATTAGCATTCGGTAATGTTTCCGTTATAATTCCGTCAACTTTTATTGATTCTTGTTTTGCCATTTTTAACTAACCGATAATATTTCCGCTCTATCATTTATAATTGCAATTGTATGTTCAAAATGCGCTGATGGTTTTCTATCGCTTGTATATATTGTCCAACCGTCAGATGCAACGTTAACTTTATGTGTTCCTAAATTAATCATTGGTTCAATTGCCAATGTCATTCCGTTTTTAATTTTAGGTCCGGTACCTGGAATACCGAAATTTGGAATTTGTGGATCTTCATGTAACTTTTTCCCAACACCGTGTCCACACAAATCCCTAACTATCGAGTATCCTTGTTTTTCTATAAATTCTTGAATGGCAGCCGAAATATCACCTATTCTATTTCCTTTTTTTGCTTGCTCAATACCAATATACAAAGATTTTTCCGTTGCATCCATTAATCTCTTTTTTTCTTCATCAATGGTACCAACTGCAACGGTTAAAGCGGCATCACCATAAAAACCATTTTTAAGAACACCAATATCTATAGAAATTATATCTCCATCTTTTAACTTTTTATTTCCGGGAATTCCATGTACAACTTCTTCATTAATTGAAGCACAAATTGTACCCGGAAAATCTATGGTTCCAACTTGTGGGTATCCTTTAAAAGCAGGAATACCGTTATTACTTAATATGTAATCTTCAGCAATTTTATCTAGTTCTAATGTTGTTGTACCAGGTTTAGCAAAATTTTTTACTAATTGAAGAGTTTCCGCAACAATTTTAGAACTTTCTCTTATAAAATCAATTTCCTTTTTACTTTTAATAACAATCAAAATATTAACGCTACCTACGTCCCTTTAATTTACCGGATTTCATAAATCCGTCATAATGCCTCATTAACAAATGAGATTCTATTTGCTGTAAAGTATCCAGAGCAACTCCCACCAAAATTAAAAGACTTGTTCCGCCAAAAAATGATGCAAAGCTTGGCGAAACACCCATTCTAGAAACAAATGCCGGTAAAATAGCTACTATTCCCAAAAATATAGAGCCGGGTAATGTTATTTTAGTTAAAATGTTATCTATAAATTCAGATGTTGGTTTACCCGGTCTTATACCAGGAACAAAACCGCCTTGCTTTTTCATATTTTCGGCAACTTCTTGTGGATTAAACGCAATAGCGGTATAAAAATATGTAAAGAACACAATCATAAAAAAGTATATAAATGAATAAGTAAAAGACGTATATGAAAAATAACCGGCTAATGTTTGAATAAATTCGTTATTCGGGAAAAATGAAAATAACGTACTTGGTAAAAACATAATTGCTTGTGCAAATATAATTGGCATTACCCCTGCAGTATTAACTTTAAGCGGAATGTATTGAGTTACACCGCCATAAACTTTTCTGCCAACAACTCTTTTAGCATATTGAACGGGTATTCTTCTTGTTCCTTCGGTTACATAAACAATACCGGCAATAATAAAAGCCATAAATATTAGTATAGCAATTTCAATTACAATATTTTGGCTTCCGGAACTAACTAACCTATATTCGTCTAACATGGCAAAGGGCAATCTGTTTATAATACCAATAAAAATAATTAATGAAATACCATTTCCTATTCCCTTATCGGTTATTTGCTCACCAATCCACATCATAAAAATTGTACCGGCAACCAAAAATATAACTGACGAAACTATAAAACCAATACCACGTATTTCTTGCGGTACCACGGAAACTCCGTTAAAATTAGTATTAAGAATTACACCCATTACCACACCGATTGCTTGGAACATAGATATTAAAACCGTTCCGTATCTAGTTAGTTGCGTAATTTTTTTTCTACCTTCTTCACCTTCTTTTTGTAATTTTTGAAAATATGGAATAACTGCACCGCCTAATTGTATTATAATTGAAGCGGAAATATACGGCATAATACCTAAAGCAAAGATAGCGGCATTTTTAAAAGCTCCGCCAACAAACATATCGTACATACCTAATAAATTATCCGAAGTTCTATTTTTCATTGCTTCGGATAGTAGGTATGAATCTATACCCGGTAAAGTTATGTGAGCTCCTATTCTAACAATTACCAAAAGTGCCAACGTATAAAGAATTCGTTGTCTTAATTCCGGTATCTTAAAAATATTCCTAAAAGTTTCCTGAAATTTTCCCATTAATTATTTAATCTCACTAATTTTACCACCGGCAGCTTCTATTTTTTCTTTTGCTGTTTTACTAAAATATTTTGCTTCTACATTTAATTTTGCTTTTAATTCTCCATTGCCCAAAATTTTAAATGGAGTATTCGGTTTTGAAATAACGCCTGCTTCGTATAAAGTTTTGGCATTAACGGTATCTTTAATTTTATTAGCTTCAACTAATTTTTGTAATTTATCAACATTAACGTTTTGATATTTAATTTTAAATACATTTGTAAAACCACGTTTAGGAACTCTTCTTTGTAAAGGCATTTGTCCACCTTCGAACCAGGCTCTGTATTTAAAACCCGAACGCGATTTTTGTCCGTTCATCCCTTTGGTGGCGGTTCCACCTCGGCCTGTACCTTCACCACGTCCTATTCTTTTCCTTTTTTTTATAGAACCTTTCGCATATTTTAAGTTACTTAATATATCCATATTATTTCCTTAAACTTAAATTTCTTCTACTTTAACCAAATGAGATACTTTATTAACCATTCCTCTTATTTGAGGAGAATCATTATGAATTCTCACATAGTTTGGTCTTCCTAAACCCAAAGCTTTGATAGTACGCTTTTGATCTTTGGGTCTATCTATAATACTTTTAGTTTGAGTAATTTTTAATTGTTTAGCCATTATTACCTCAGTTAAGAATTAAACAATTGAGCAACTTCCATACCTCTTTTGGCTGCCATTGTTCTTGCATCTATTACGTTTAGCAACCCTTGTAAAGTTGCTTTTACTTGATTATGCGGATTACTTGAGCCGAGGGATTTAGTTAAAACATCGTGAACACCGGCTAATTCCAAAACAGCTCTAACACCTCCGCCAGCAATTAACCCGGTACCATGAGAAGCGGGTTTTAATAATACTTTGCCGGCACCGTATTTTCCAATAATTGTATGTGGTATTGTTCCTTTAACAATTGGTACTCTATACACATTTTTTTTTGCATCGTCTATACCTTTGGAAATTGCATCGGAAACTTCGTTTGCTTTACCCAAACCAACGCCAACATGTCCGTTACCATCGCCAACAACTACGATTGCATTAAAGCTAAATCTTCTACCACCTTTTACAACTTTAGCAACACGGTTTATGTGTACTACCTTTTCTTTTAAAGAATCTAATCCGCTAACTTTTTGATATTTCAATTTTTGCTCCTTAATATCGCTGTTTTATTTGTTGCCGGAAGAGGATTCGAACCTCTACATACGGCGTCAAAGACCGTTGTCCTACCATTAGACGATCCGGCATAATAAATAGTATTTAAAATTTAAGTCCGCCTTCTCTGGCACCTTCTGCTACAGCTTTTACTCTGCCATGGTATTTATATCCGTTTCTATCGAAGACCACGGTGTTAATTCCTTTAGCCATTGCTTTTTGAGCTAAGCTTTTACCAACAATTCTACTCTTTTCAATTTTTCCGGAAACTTTTTTAATTTCTTGCTTCAAATCTTTGGAAAGTGATGACTCCGCTACTAAAGTTTTTCCGGTTGTATCGTCAATAATTTGGGCATAAATTTGGTTCAAGCTTCTGAATACCGAAATTCTCGGTTTATTTGCTGTACCCATAATTTTTTTTCTTATCTTTATTTTCTTTTTAAATCTTTTATTTTGCATATTAAATAAACCTCAATTAACCGGCTGTTTTACCTGCTTTACGAATAATAATTTCGTCAGAATATTTAATTCCTTTTCCTTTATAAGGCTCCGGCTTTCTAAATGATCTTATTTTTGCAGCAATTTGACCAACAAGTTCTTTATCGCAACCCGAAATTTTTATTTGTGTAGGGTTTGGAACTTCCAATTTAATTTCTTCCGGCGGTATAAAATATATTGGATGCGAATACCCTATTACCAAAAGTAAATTTTTTCCTTTAAGTTCCGCTTTGTAACCAACGCCAATAATATCAAGTGTTTTGCTGAAACCTTCGGACACACCTTGCACCATATTGTTCAACAAAGCTCTTGTAAGTCCGTGCAAAGCTCTGTTTTCTCTTTGATCGTCCGGTCGTTCTACAATTAGTTGATTGTCTTCAACTTTAATTTTCATATTAGGATGAAAACTTTTTTCGAGTTCACCGAATTTACCTTTTACCTTAATGATATTACCTGTTTGTGTTAATTCTATATTTTTAATATCAATGGGTTTTTTACCTACTCTAGACACTTATTTTTACTCCGTAACTAAATTAATTACCATACATGGCAAATTATTTCGCCACCAATTGATTCTTTTTTTGCTTGTTTATCCGATAACAATCCTTTAGAAGTTGAAAGGATTGCCAAACCTAATCCGTTTAGAACACGCGGAATATTATTTTTATCCACATAAGTTCTTAAACCGGGCGTACTAATTCTTTTCAATCCGGTTATTGACGGTTCTCCGTTAATATATTTAAGATATATTCTAATAATATTTTGTTTTTTATCTTCAATAACGTTAAAGTCTTTTATAAAATAATTTTCTTTAAGTAATTCCGTTATTTTTAATTTCATATTAGAAGACGGAACTTCTACGAATTTCTTTTTTGCTTTAACGGCATTTCTAATTCTAGTTAAATAATCTGCTATCGGATCTGTAACGGGCATTTATAAATCTCCTATCTATTACCAGCTGGATTTTTTAATTCCTGGAATTTCACCTTTTAATGCAAGTTCTCTGAAAACCAACCTTGAGACTCCGAATTTTCTATTATAACCCCTTGGTCTTCCGGTCATTATACATCTATTTCTTAACCTGATTGGTGATGAATTTCTGGGTAATTTTTGCAGACCTTCGTAATCACCTTTTTCTTTTAATTCTTTTCTTAGTGCTGCATATTTGTTGACTAATTTTCTTCTTTTTTCTTCTCTTGCAATTAAAGATTTTCTTGACATATAATTCCTTTAATTTCTATTGAATTTCTTTTTTTCTAAAAGGCATTCCGAAAGATTTTAATAATTCGAATGCTTCTTTATCCGTTTTGGAAGAAGTTACAAATGTAATATCCATTCCCAAAACTCTGTTAACTTTATCTATATTTATTTCGGGAAAGATAATATGTTCTTTTATTCCCAATGTATAATTTCCCCTTCCGTCAAAAGATTTATCGGAAATTCCTCTGAAGTCTCGTATTCTGGGCATTGCAATTGTTATCAGTCTATCTAAAAACTCATACATTTTTTTTCTTCGCAAAGTAACTTTAGCACCTATTTGCATTCCTTCTCTTAATTTAAAATTGGAAATGGATTTCTTTGCTTTTCGTATCTGTGCTTTTTGTCCAACTATCATTTCCAAATCCGCAACCGCTTCTCCAATTAGCTTTGAATCTTGAACGGCAGCACCCAGTCCCATATTCAAAACAATTTTTTCAAGCTTGGGAATTTGCATTGAACTTTTATAGTTAAATTGTTTCATCAAGTTAGGTGCAATTTCTTTTTTATATTTTTCTTCAAGTCTGGGCATTATTTTTTTTTCTTCGGTGTTTTTCAATTTTAAATCTTTTTTTTCTGTTTTTTTTGTTTTATCGGCCATAGCTTCTTAGTTATTGTCTTTTTACGACAACATTTCTCCACTTTTTCTACTTATTCTTACTGATTTTTTTTTACCTGTTTTATCATCTATAATTATTTTTTTACCGATTCTGGTCGGTTCATTTGTTTTAGGGTCTAAAAGCATAACATTTGAAGCATCAATAGGTAATTCTTTTTCAATAATTCCGCCTTGCGGATTTTGTTGATTTGCTTTAGTATGCCTTTTTCTAATATTAACACCTTCAACAATAATTCTGTTTTTTTTAGGAAACACCTTTAATATTTTTCCGGTTTTTCCTATATAGTTACCGGCAATAACAATTACTTTATCATCTTTTTTAACTTTCATTTGAATTCCTTTATAAAACTTCTGGTGCTAAGGAAATTATTTTCATAAATTTCTTATCTCTTAATTCTCTGGCAACGGGTCCGAAAATTCTAGTTCCTCTGGGTTCACCTTGTTGATTTAGTAATACGGCGGCATTTTCGTCAAATCTGATATAAGTACCGTCGTTTCGTCTGACTTCTTTTTTAGTTCTTACAATAACAGCCTTGGAAACTTCCCCTTTTTTTACACCGGCATTAGGCAATGCGGTTTTAACTGTAACAACAATTAAATCGCCTACGCTTGCATAACGTCTGTTACTACCGCCAAGAACTTTGATGCATCTAACTTTTTTTGCACCCGAATTATCTGCAACCACTAAATTTGATTCTTCTTGTATCATTTTAGATTTAAACTCCTTAAAAACTACTTTGCTTTTTCAATAATTTCAACCAAACGCCAGTTTTTTAATTTACTCAAAGGTCTTGTTTCCATTATTTTAACAGTATCGCCTATATTGCATTCGTTGTTTTCATCGTGAGCCATAAGTTTTGTAGTTTTTTTGAAATACTTTTTATAAATTGGATGTGCAACTTTTCTTTCTATAGCAACTAAAATGCTTTTATCCATTTTATTGCTTACTACAATTCCGGTTCTCGATTTTCTTAATTTACGTTTTTCCATTTCTACGAAACTACTCCAAATTTATTTTTTAATCGGCAGATACTTTTAATTTTCTTTCTTTTAATACGGTCAACATTCTGGCAATATCTTTTTTTGTTTGAGAAAGTTTAGCCGTATTGGTTAAATTTTTTAATGCATGTTGAAATCTTAAATCAACCAAATTATCTTTTTCTTCTTGAATTCTTTTAAGTAATTCTTCGTCTTTCATTTCACGGATTTCGTAAAGTTTCATAATATATATCCTTTTATTCGTAATCGGGTCTAATAACAACTTTAGTTTTTATTGGTAATTTATGCGAAGCTAAGTTTAACGCTTGTATTGCCAATTCTTTGGAAACACCGCCAACTTCAAACATAATTCTACCCGGTTTAACAACGGCAACCCAAAACTCCGGTGCACCTTTTCCTTTACCCATTCTGGTTTCCAACGGTTTTTTGGAAACAGGTTTATCGGGAAATATTCTAATCCATACTTTACCATCTCTTTTCATTTTTCTAGTAATAGCAACTCTACAGGCTTCTATTTGCCGGCTTGTTATCCAAGCTGGTTCCAAAGCTTTTAAGCCTATATCTCCAAAGCTAATTTTTGCACCGCGTGTAGCTTTACCTTTCATTTTTCCGCGTTGTTGCTTTCTGTATTTAACTCGTTTTGGCATTAACATATTATAAAAACTCCTAAGGTCTTAATCTGTTTTTCGTTTACCTAAAATTTCGCCTTTGCAAATCCAAACTTTAACACCAATAGCTCCGTAAATGGTATGAGAAGTAACCGAAGCATAATCAATATCGGCTCTTAAAGTATGTAGCGGTATTCTACCTTCTTTATATTGTTCGGTTCTAGCCATTTCTGCACCGCCTAATCTACCGGAACACATTACTCTTATTCCTTCGGCTCCCATTCTCATAGAAGATTGAATTGCTTGTTTCATCGCTCTTCTAAAAGAAACTCTGCCTCTTAATTGGTTGGCAATATTTTCTCCCACCAAATAAGCATCCAATTCCGGCCTTTTAATTTCACTTATTTGAACTTTGATTTCTTTGCCTGTAACTTTTTTAAGTTCTTGCTCTAATTGAGAAATTTCCTTCCCGCTTTTTCCTATAACCACACCGGGTCTTGACGTATGAATTATTACAATAACATTTTTAGTTGTACGATTGATTACAATTCTGGAGACACCTGCTTTTTTTAGTCTGTTACGCACGTAATTTCTAATATCGCTGTCTTCTTTTAATTTGGCAGCATAACTGCCTTTTTCAAACCAATTCGATTCCCAACCTCGAATTTTACCGACTCTTAAACCAATAGGATTTGTTTTTTGGCCCAAACTAAACCTCCTGAACTTTTCTTTTTGGAGCTACAACAATAGTTACATGATTTGATCTTTTTCTAATTCTATGTGCTCTTCCCATAGGAGCAGGCAAAAGTCTTTTTAGCATTGCTCCTTGATTAACATAGGCTTCTTTTACATATAAATCAGAAGGTTCATGTTTAGATTCTTCGTCTTTATTGAAAAGATTAGAAATAGCAGATCTTAAAACTTTTTCGGCATCTTTAGCAGCATGTTTTTTGCTAAAATGCAACAGTTCAATAGCTTTTTCTACAGATTCACCTCTTATTAAATCTATAACCAATCTCATTTTTCTAGGTGATGTTCTTATGTATTTATGTGTAGCTTTTCCTTCCATTTATTAAATTCCTTCAACCTATTTTTTCATTCTTGCGGCTTTTTCCGCTTTGCTCATCGGGTGGCCACGAAAGATTCTTGTAGGGGAAAATTCTCCTAATTTATGTCCAACCATATTTTCGGAAATATAGACAGGTATCATTTTATTTCCATTATGCACGGCAATTGTTAAGCCGACAAATTCCGGTGAAATAGTGCTGGCACGCGACCATGTTTTAATTATTTTTTTTTGTCCGGATTCGTTCATTTTACGTACTTTGGTTAATAATTTGTGATCGATATACGGACCTTTTTTTACTGATCTTGGCATATTTAATCTCTAACTTTTTCTTCGTTTAATAATATATTTACTCGATTGTTTTCTTACACTTCTTGTTTTAAATCCTTTTGCAGGTTGTCCCCAAGGTGAAACCGGATGCCCGCCACCGGAAGATCTACCTTCGCCACCGCCCATAGGATGATCTACAGGGTTCATTACAACACCTCTAACTTTGGGTCTTCTGCCTAACCATCTGGTTCTTCCGGCTTTACCAATACTAATATTTTCATGTGATGAATTACCTACAACACCATAAGTTGCTTTGCATTCAAGGTTTACCATTCTAACTTCGCCGGAAGGCAATTTTAATTGTGCATATTTACCTTCTTTTGCCATTAATTGTATGGCGGTGCCGGCAGCTCTACCAAGTTGCCCACCTTTACCTGCTTTCATTTCCACATTATGAATAAAACTTCCCAATGGCAAATCTTTTAACTTTAATGCGTTACCTATTTTAATTTCGCTATTTGGACCGGATTGTATCATATCGCCAACTTTAAGTCCGTTAGGAGCTAAAATATATCTTTTTTCACCATCGGCATAATGTAACAATGCTATTCGAGCCGATCTGTTAGGATCATATTCTATTGAAAATACTTTTGCCGGTATTCCGTCTTTATTTCTTTTGAAATCAATTATTCTGTATTTTCTTTTATGTCCGCCTCCTCTGTGGCGAGTTGTAATTCTACCATGGTTATTTCTGCCACCGGATTTGGTTAGTTTTACAGTTAAAGATTTTTCCGGTTTAGATTTTGTAATTTCTTCGAAAGTTGAAATTGACATAAATCTTGTACCGGGTGTATTTGGTTTTAATTTTCTAATTGACGCCATTTATTTTTTTCTCCGATATAAACTAAGCTTCTCCAAACATATCAATTGTTTGTCCTTCTTTCAACGTAATGATTGCTTTTTTAAATTTAGCGGTTTTACCTTGAAAATAACCCTTTTTGGTATATTGAGATTTAGTTTTACCTTTGTTTTTAATTGTATTTACTTTTACAACATCAACTTTAAATTTATTTTTTATTGCTTTGGCTATTTCTATTTTATTTGCATTAATATCAACAATAAAACCGTATTGTGAATTATTTTCATTTAATGTAGTCATCTTTTCCGTTATTATAGGTCTAATCAATACGTTTTTCATTTGTTTACTCAATTTTTATTAAAGCTATTAACTAATTTTTCTATTGCACTTTGTTGAAAAACAAGTACTTGGTTATTTAAGATATCATAAGTTGAAGCATTAGTAGCTTCGAGAACATTTACTTTCGGAATATTTCTTCCGGATTTATAAATATTTATAGAATTTTCTTTAGTAAGCAACAATGTTTTTTTTCCGTTAAGTTTTAATGCTTTAAGAATACCGGCAAATTCTTTTGTTTTGGGTTTATCAAAATTAAAGTCTTCTACAATTACGATTTGTTCGGCACCGGCTTTGTAAGAAAGCGCAGATTTTTTTGCAAGTTTTTTAACTTTTTTATTTAATGTTAAAGAATAATTTCTTGGTCGTGGGCCGAAAATAGTACCACCGCCAACCCAAAGCGGAGATCTAGTTGTACCTGCTCTGGCGCCACCTCGTCCTTTTTGCTTAAATGGTTTACTACCGCCGCCACGAACTTCGCTTCGTTCTTTTGCTTTATGCGTACCTTGTCTTTTATTTGCCAAATGAGCTTTAACCGCCAAATAAATAACATGATCATTCGGTTTAACGGCAAATATATCTTTATTTAATGAAATTGATTTGCCGGTTTTCGTTCCATCTATTTTATAAACGTCTAACTTCATTTCAGAACCATCACTTATTAATTTCAACAATTGAATTTACGGCACCGGGTATGGCACCTTTAACCATAATAATATTATTATCTTTTAGCACTTTAACAACTTTTAGATTTTTCACACTGGTTTTAACCCCTCCGGTTCTTCCGGCCATTCTCATACCTTTAAATACTCTTGAAGGCCATGAACTTTGTCCTATAGAACCCGGAGCACGTAGTCTGTCTTTTTGCCCGTGAGTTGCTCCTCCAACACCTCCAAAACCATGTCTTTTCATAACACCTTGAAAACCTTTGCCTTTACTTATTCCTGTTACTTTTATTTTATCACCTTCATTAAATATTTCCAGATTTATTTCATCACCAATTTTGTAATTTTCAAAGTTTTCAAAATTTCTAAATTCTTTCAATATTTTTGGCGGATTAAGTTTATTTTTTTCGTAATACACTTTTTGAGCTTTGTTAACTTTTTTTATTTTTTTTTCGCCCAAACCTAATTGAAGAGCTTGGTAACCATCTTTTTCCAAATTTTTTATATTGTATATTTTGCATGGTTGAACTTCAATAAGTGTAACGGGTAAAGATATTCCATCTTCCGTAAAAATATTTGTCATTCCGATTTTTTTTCCTAACAATCCTGGCATTTTTTAACCTTTATAACTTAATTTCAATATCAACACCTGCAGGGATATCCAGCTTACTGAGAGAATCCACTGTTTTATTGTTTGAGTTATGTATATCAATTATTCTTTTATGCGATCTAATTTCAAATTGTTCTCTAGATTTTTTATCTACATGAGGAGATTTAAGTACCGTATAAACCGTTCTGTTTGTCGGCAATGGAATTGGTCCGGAAACAATAGCCCCTGTACTTTTAACGGTTTTAATAATTTTTTCGGTAGATTTATCAATCAACAAATGATCGTATGATTTTAATCTAATTCTTATTTTTTGACCCGGCAACTTTTTCTCCTTGTTTAATTTTTTAAAACTGTGGGAAGTATTTATTTACTTCCCGTAAAAAGTTATTTAATTATTTTTGTTACAACACCGGCACCAACGGTTCTGCCACCTTCTCGAATAGAAAAGCTCAATCCTTCTTCCATAGCTATTTCGGCAATAAGTTCCACTTTCAGTTTAACATTATCACCGGGCATAACCATTTCGGTTCCTTCGGGTAGTGTAGCAACACCTGTTACATCGGTTGTTCTAAAATAAAATTGCGGTCTATATCCGTTAAAAAATGGGGTATGTCTTCCACCTTCATCTTTCGATAAGATATAAACTTCGCCTTCAAATTGAGTATGTGGAGTAATTGAACCGGGTTTAGCAAGTACCATTCCTCTTTGAATTTCTTTTTTATCTATACCTCTCATTAAAATACCGGCATTATCACCGGCAATAGCGGAATCCAATTCTTTTCTAAACATTTCAATACCGGTAACTACGGTTTTTTTATGCATACCCAAACCGATAAGTTCAACTTCTTCACCTAATTTAACTTCACCTTTTTCAACTCTACCGGTAGCTACGGTTCCTCTACCAGTAATAGAGAAAACATCTTCGACAGGCATAATAAAGGGTTTATCAACATCTCTTGTAGGTACGGGAATATAACTATCCACAGCATCCATTAATTCCCAAATACAATTCAATCTCGGGTCATCAACCGGAGCATCGCTACTAGCGGCTTCCAGTGCTTGCAAAGCCGAACCTTTTATAATAGGAATTTCATCACCTGGGAACTCATATTCGCTTAATAATTCTCTTAATTCCATTTCAACTAATTCTAACAATTCTTCATCGTCAACCATATCAACTTTATTCATAAAAACAACTATTTTCGGAACACCGACTTGTCTGGCCAATAAAATATGCTCTCTGGTTTGCGGCATAGGGCCATCGGTAGCGGCCACAACCAAAATTGCACCGTCCATTTGCGCAGCACCGGTAATCATATTTTTAACATAATCGGCATGACCAGGACAATCAACGTGAGCATAATGTCTATTAGCGGTTGAATACTCAACGTGTGCCGTAGCAATAGTAATACCACGCTCTCTTTCCTCCGGAGCATTATCAATGCTATCGAATGTTCTTTGTTCGGAAAGTCCCTTTTTAGCTAATGCCATAGTAATAGCAGCGGTTAAAGTTGTTTTACCATGATCAACGTGTCCGATTGTACCTATATTTACGTGTGGCTTACTTCTATCAAATTTTTCTTTTGCCATCGTTTAGCTCTCCTTGTTGTTAGTTCTTATTTGCAATTTTAATGTTTTTATTAAACAAATATTTAATTAGTTTGAGTTTTTTCAACAATTTCATCAGCTACGGATTTAGGAACAGCCGAATAATACGCAAATTGCATTGAATAAATTGCTCTTCCTTGCGTCATTGAACGAATAGTTGTAGCATAGCCGAACATTTCGGCAAGCGGAACAATTGCTTTAATTACTTGTGCATCTCTACGAGGTTCAAAACCTTCTATTTTTCCTCTTCGTGAATTTAGGTCTCCCATAACATCACCCAAATATTCTTCGGGGGTTGTAACTTCTACGCTCATTAATGGTTCCAGTATAACCGGTTTGGCTTTTTTAGCACCTTCTTTAAAAGCCATTGCACCAGCTACTTTGAAGGATACTTCATCGGAATCTACATCGTGATAAGAACCATCAAATAATTTTACTTTAACATCTACAACCGGATATCCCGCCAAAACACCATTCCTCATGGCTTCTTTTATACCATTGGCTACGGGCGTAATGTATTCTTTTGGCACAGCACCTCCGACAATAGCATTTTCAAATTCAAATCCTTTTCCGGGTTCATTTGGTGCTAATTCAATAACTACATGCCCATATTTTCCTCTACCACCGCTTTGTTTTACAAATTTTCCTTCTGCTTCTACCTGTTTGGTTATTGTTTCTCTATATGCAACTTGCGGTTTACCTACGTTAGCATCCACTTTAAATTCACGTTTCATTCTGTCAACCAGTATTTCGAGATGAAGTTCTCCCATACCGCTGATTAATGTTTGGTTTGTTTCTTCGTCCACTTTAATTTGAAAAGTTGGATCTTCATCCGATAATTTTTGCAAAGCTTCACCCAATTTATCTTGATCCGCTTTTGTTTTAGGCTCTATAGCAATTTGAATAACCGGTTCGGGAAAAGACATTTTTTCCAAAATTATCGGGTCGTCTTCGCTACAAAGTGTATCTCCCGTTTTGGTATGTTTTAGTCCTACCAAAGCCGCAATATCTCCGGCTCTAATTTCCTCCATATCTTCTCTATGATTGGCGTGCATTTCCAAAATTCTTCCAACTCTTTCTTTTTTTCCGGATACGGAATTATATATGTACGAACCTGCTTTTAATATTCCGGAATATATTCTTACGAAAGACAATTTCCCCACGTAAGGATCAGTCATTATTTTGAATGCCAATGCCGTAAATTTTTCTTTGGTCGAAATTTCTCTAATAATTTTATCATCTTTATTTATATGATGTGCTTCCAACGGAGGTGTATCTAACGGTGAAGGTAGTATTTCCACAACCGTATCAAGAAGTTTTTGTACACCTTTATTTTTGAAAGATGACCCGCATAAAACAGGAATTATTTTTAGTTCGTTTGTAGCTTTTCTTAAAACCGTTTTAATTTCATCGGGTGTAATTTCTTCGCCTTCCAAATATTTTTCCAACAAAGTATCATCTACGTCGGAAACAGCTTCTAACATCATAGTTCTATATTTATTGGCAATGGCAATCAAATCTTCGGGAATATCGATATCATCGTAAGTAGCACCAAGGCTATCATCGTGATATATTCTAGCTTTCATTGTCATTAAATCTATAACACCGCTAAACATATCTCCTTCGCCAACAGGCAATGTAATTGGTATTGCATTAGCACCCAATCTTTGTTTCATCATTTCAACCGCATTGTAGAAATCGGCACCAACTCTATCCATTTTATTCACAAAAGCAATACGAGGAACTTTATATTTATCTGCTTGTCTCCAAACCGTTTCGGATTGCGGTTCAACACCACCAACGGCACAAAATAAGGCAATGGCACCGTCTAAAACTCTTAGCGATCTTTCTACTTCAACGGTAAAATCGACATGCCCCGGTGTATCGATAATATTTATTTGATGTCCATTCCAATAAGCCGTAGTTGCGGCACTTGTGATGGTAATACCTCTTTCTTTTTCTTGTTCCATCCAATCCATTGTTGCGGCACCTTCGTGTACTTCGCCAAGTTTATGAACTTTACCGGTATAATAAAGTATTCTTTCCGTTGTTGTGGTTTTACCGGCATCAATATGTGCCATTATACCAATGTTTCTAACTTTCGATATGTCAACTCTTTTTTTTGCCATTCAATACAATTTTTTTTATGTATATTTTTACCATTTAAAATGCGCAAATGCCTTATTGGCTTCCGCCATTCTGTGAACGTCATCTTTCTTTTTAACTGATGCACCTTCGCCATTTGAAGCGGCAAGTAATTCTGCAGCCAAACGTTGAGCCATAGTTTTTTCTTTTCTATCTCTCGAATAATTTCTTAACCATCTAAATGCAAGAGCAATTCTTCTTTCTGCTCTAACCTCCATGGGTACTTGATAAGTTGCGCCTCCAACTCTTCGGCTTCTTACTTCAATAAACGGCTGAACATTATTTACGGCTTTTTTAAAAACTTCCAAAGCCGGTTTTTTGGTTTTTTGTTCCAACAAGTTAAAGCTTTCGTAAACAATTTTTCTGGAAATTGTTTTTTTGCCGTCCCACATAATATAGTTAATGAACTTTGCAACTAGAACATCGTTATATTTCGGGTCTGCTTTAATGTATCTTTTTTCTGCTCTTCTTTTTCTCATAATTTTTTTTATATATTATTTAGGTTTTTTCGCACCATATTTTGAACGCGATTTTTTTCTGTCTTCCACACCGCTTGTATCGAGTGCACCTCTTACTATATGATATCTAACACCCGGTAAATCTTTAATTCTGCCACCTCTTATAAGAACGATGGAATGTTCTTGAAGGTTATGTCCTTCGCCCGGAATGTAAGCGGTAACTTCGTTTCCGTTTGTTAATCTTACTCTAGCAACTTTACGCAATGCCGAATTGGGCTTTTTGGGTGTGGTAGTATAAACACGTGTACACACTCCTCTTTTTTGCGGACAAGCATTCAAAGCAGGTGCTTTATTTTTAGCAATAATTTGCTTTCGTCCTTTTCTAACCAACTGACTTATTGTTGGCACTAAAGCCTCCGTTTTCTTTAATCATTTACAAAAAATTCAGACGCAAAATATAGATATATCCCTTGAATTAAGCAAGGAATACCTAATATTTTATAATATTTTTTTTATACTTCTTTTTGTTCTTTTTCATCTTGCTCTACAGTTTCTTCTATTTTATTTTCATCGGTTAAAATTATTTTTTTATATTTTTTAAGTCCTGTTCCAGCCGGAATTAAATGTCCCATTACAACATTTTCTTTTAGTCCAACCAAATGGTCGGTTTTTGCAGCTATTGCGGCATTGGTTAAAACTTTGGTTGTTTCTTGAAAAGAAGCCGCGGAAATAAAACTTTCGGTAGAAAGTGCTGCTTGTGTAATTCCGAGCAAGACGTTACTAAATGTAGCCGGATTGGAAGTTCTGGCTTTTATTTTGTTTTTATTTGTTTTTGTTAGTTTGTTGTTTAATTCTCTTAATTTTATTTTTGTTAATAAATCTCCTGTTTTCAGATCGGAATCTCCGGGATCTTCTACAACCATCATTTTACTAATTTCGTTGTTTGCTTCTAATAGTTTGGTTCTGTTTACTAGGTCTTCTTCTATAAAGGAAGTATCTCCGGAAGATATAATTCTGAGTTTCCTTAGCATTTGTCTGACAATAACTTCAATATGTTTATCGTTAATTTTAACACCTTGCAAGCGATACACTTCTTGAACTTCATTTACAAGGTATTCTTGTACGGCATTTGTACCTTTTATTTTAAGAATGTCATGCGGATCAACAGGTCCATCCGTAATTTTTTCTCCGGCAGGAATTTCGTCTCCTTCTTGAACCAATATATGTTTTCCGTAAGATACATTATATGTTTTACTTGTTGAGCCGTCGAAAGATTCCACAATAATTTCTCTTGACCCTTTCTTTTTATTACCGAATTTTACAATTCCTTCTATTTCTGAAACAATTGCAGGATCGTGCGGACTTCGAGCTTCGAACAATTCAGTTACTCTGGGAAGGCCGCCTGTAATATCACGAGATTTTGTTGTTGATTTTGATATTTTAGCCAAGACGGTTCCTTGTGCTACTTTTTCTCCATCTTCAACGGATAAGTATGCATTGGTAGGAAGGTTAAAGGTTTTTTCAACTCCGTCATCGCCTGTAATCAAAATACTTGGTGTAAGATTTTTGTCTTTTGATTCTATAACCACTTTTTGAACGTGTCCGGTTTGCTCATCTGCAACTTGTTGAATTGTAAGATTTTCAACAAAATCTATAAACGAAACACGACCGCCAATATCGGTAAGTATAACAGAGTTATAAGGATCATGATTATAAAGTGGTTGTTTCTTTTTAATTACTTGATTATCGTCAACAAGTAATTCCGCACCGTATGGAATATCGTATTTTTTTATTTGTCTGTCATCTTCATCGTATATACCAATAGATCCGCGTCTTCCGATAATAACTTTAACTTTTCCCAAAAAGTCTTCTTTTTCCACAAAATTAATTTTTTCGTATTTCACTGTTCCTTCAACATTCGATTCTACTTGCGATTGGCTGGCAATCCTCGAAGAAGTTCCGCCAAGGTGAAAAGTTCTTAAGGTAAGTTGGGTACCGGGTTCACCTATAGATTGAGCGGCTATAATTCCAACAGCTTCTCCGATATTAACAAGTTGCCCGCTTGTTAAATTTCTACCGTAACATTTGGCGCATACTCCTCTTTTTGATTCGCAAGTTAAAACTGTTCTGATAAAAACATTATCTATGTTTGCTTCATCGATTTTATTTGCGGTTTCTTCGTCTATAAGCATTCCGGCAGAAATAATTACTTCATCGGTTTTCGGATCGTAAACATCTTCTTGGGTTGTTCTTCCTACAATTCTTTCGGCAAGAGGTTCTCTTTCCATTTCTCCGTCTTTTAATGCTTTTACATAAACACCCCGAATCGTACCGCAGTCTTCTTCAGAGACAATAACGTCTTGAGCAACATCGCAAAGTCTTCTTGTTAAATATCCAGCGTCTGCTGTTTTAAGTGCCGTATCTGCCAATCCTTTACGGGCACCGTGTGTTGAAATAAAATATTCCAACACGGAAAGCCCTTCTTTGAAATTGGCTACAATAGGATTTTCGATAATTTCACCGGATTGACCTGTTAAACTTTTTTGAGGTTTCATCATTAAACCTCTCATTCCGGCTAACTGTCTAACTTGTTCTTGCGAACCTCTTGCACCCGAATCAACCATCATGTGAAGAGAGTTGAAACCATGCTGATCTTTTTGCAATTTTTCCATTAAGGATTTACTTACATTATTTGTAGTATGTGTCCAAACGTCAATAATTTTATTATAACGTTCCGAATCTGTAATTAAACCTTGTTCATGTTGATTTATTATATCCGAAACTTTTTCTTCGGATTCTTTTATTAAGTCTTTTTTCTCTTCGGGAACAATCATATCGCTAAAGCTAATTGAAACACCGGCTTTGGTTGCATATTTATAACCGAGATTTTTAAGTTTATCCAAGAATTCCGATGTTTTTTTATTACCCAGTTTCATAAACATTTTGTATATAAATCCGCTAAATACTTTTTTAATTAGTAATTCATTAAAAAAGCCCATTTCTTCGGGAACAATTTCGTTAAAAATGACTCTTCCGGTAGTTGTTTCGATCATTTCTCCGTTTATTTTTACTTTGATTTTGGCGTGTAAATCCAAAGCGCCAACATCATGTGCTATAAAAACTTCTTTCGGACTACCGAATATAAGTCCTTCGCCTTTAACACCGGGCATAACTTTTGTTAAGTAATAGCAGCCAAGTATAATATCTTGAGTGGGAACTAAAATAGGACTACCGTTTTGAGGCGAAAGGATATTATGGCTAGCTAACATTAAAACGGATGCTTCCAATTGTGCTTCGTACGAAAGAGGAACGTGAACAGCCATTTGGTCGCCGTCGAAATCCGCATTAAAAGCAGTACAAACCATAGGATGCAATTGAATTGCTTTACCGTCAATAAGTTTTGGTTGAAATGCTTGAATACCAAGTCTGTGTAACGTTGGTGCGCGATTAAGCAATACCGGATGTCCTACAATCAATTTTTCCAAAATATCCCATATTATAGGTTCTTTTCTATCAACGGCTTTTCTTGCACTTTTAACTGTTTTGTAATAGCCTCTATCCAATAATTTTCTAATTATAAACGGTTTAAACAATTCCACCGCCATGTCTTTTGGCAATCCGCATTCATTTAATTTTAGTTCCGGTCCAACAACAATTACGGATCTACCCGAATAATCTACACGTTTACCCAATAAGTTTTGGCGGAACCTACCTTGTTTACCTTTTAGCATGTCGCTTAAAGATTTAAGCGGGCGGTTTCCATCGCTGCGAACAGCACTGGAGCGACGCGAATTATCGAACAAAGCATCAACGGATTCTTGCAACATTCTTTTTTCGTTTCTTAAAATAACTTCAGGAGCTTTTATATCGATTAGTCTTTTTAATCTATTGTTTCTAATAATTACTCTACGATATAAATCGTTAAGATCGCTTGTTGCAAATCTTCCGCCTTCTAATGGAACTAACGGTCGAAGTTCCGGCGGAATTACAGGAATAACACTATAAACCATCCATTCCGGATTATTGGCAACTTTACCTTCGTGTTGACGGAAAGCTTCTAAAACTCTTAATCGTTTTAATGAATCGTTACGTCTTTGCTGCGATGTTTCGTTTTTAACACTTTCTTTTAATTCTCTGAATGTTTGTTCTATATCAATTCTTTTTAGTAATTCTCTTATACCGTCTCCACCTATTTTGGCAATAAATTTTTTAGGATCATCGTCTTCCAAAGCTTCGTTATCGTGTGGTAATGAATTAACTATTTCAAAATATTGATCTTCGGAAATTAAATCTTTATAACTTAGTCCAGTTACTCCGGGATTTATTACTACATAGGATTCATAGTAAATTATTTTTTCCAATTCTTTGGTTTTCATTCCAACAATATTACCAATTTTGGATGGTAGAGCTTTAAAAAACCAGATATGAACTATTGGGACGGCTAATGCAATATGTCCCATTCTTTCGCGACGAACACTTTTTAGAATTACTTCAACACCGCATCTATCGCAAACAATGCCTTTATATCTTATACCTTTGTATTTTCCGCAAGCGCATTCCCAGTCTTTTACGGGTCCGAATATTTTTTCGCAAAAAAGTCCGTCTTTTTCGGGTCTGAACGACCGATAGTTAATAGTTTCCGGTTTTGTAACTTCACCGTGGGATCTTGATAAAATATCGTCGGGACTGGCAAGACTAACCGTTAATTTATCGATGTTTTTTATTTTTGATTCTTGATTTCTAAATCTCATTAAACTTTCTCCTTAAAACTCAAATTGTTTTAGTTTTAATTAGTTTACTTTAATATCAAGGCCAAGCCCTTGCAATTCTTTAATTAGTACGTTAAAGGATTCGGGTATATTTGGTTTTCCGAAATTTTCACCTTTAACAATTGCTTCGTATGTTTTAGCTCTACCTGTAACATCGTCACTTTTTACGGTTAATATTTCTTGCAAGATGTGGGCGGCACCGTAACCTTCCAAGGCCCACACTTCCATTTCACCAAATCTTTGACCACCAAATTGAGCTTTACCACCAAGCGGTTGTTGTGTTATTAAGGAATATGGACCGATTGATCTGGCATGTAATTTATCATCAATCATGTGACCGAGTTTCAGCATATAAATGTAACCGCAAGTAATTTTTTGGTGAAATTTTTCTCCCGTTCTTCCGTCGTATAAAGTTGTTTTACCACCTTCGGGTAGATTTGCTTTTTCTAACAAACGTTCAACATCTTTATAGCTGGCACCGTCGAAAATTGGGGTTTCAAATTTTTTGCCAATAAGTTTTCCTACCCAGCCAAGTGTAGTTTCGTAAAGTTGCCCTAAGTTCATACGTGAAGGTACACCAAGCGGATTAAGAACAATATCAACAGGTGTTCCGTCTTCGTGATAAGGCATATCTTCCACGGGAACAATTTTGGCTACAACACCTTTGTTTCCGTGTCTTCCCGCCATTTTATCACCAACGGATAATTTTCTTTTTTTAGCTATATAAACTTTGGCAAGTTGCACAATGCCGGGCGGTAATTCGTCTCCGCTTTGAATATTTGTTTTTTCTCTTTTTAATTCTTCGTTTATTAACGACAGTTTATGAAAGTAATTGATAAATAATTTTTTTATCAGTTTGTTTTTGGTTTGGTTTTTAAACCATTCTTTATTGTAATCTAATTTTGTAACGTCATCAACTCCTGGGAATGTTGAATCTTTAATAACGGTTCCACTTCTTAATACAATACTACCGTCAATATCTCTAATACCCGTTGTGGTTAAGCCCAAAGCAATTTTGTTCAATTTTTCTATCAGTTTATTGTAATGTACATTTTTAGCTTGTTCTGCCTTTTTTTCTGCGGCTTCAAGTTGTTTCTTTTCTAATTTTTTCGACTCGGGATCTTTTCTTTTTCTACTGAACAATCTTGTTTTTATCACAATACCTTTAAGTCCGGGTGAAGCTTTGAGGGAAGCATCTTTAACATCACCGGCTTTGTCTCCGAAAATAGCTTTTAATAATTTTTCTTCGGGAGTAGGATCGGATTCTCCTTTGGGTGTAATTTTCCCAATTAATATGTCACCTTCTTTAACCAAAGCACCTTCGCGTATAATTCCGTTTTCATCAAGGTTTTTAGTTGCTTCTTCACTAACGTTAGGTATATCCCTTGTTAGTTCTTCTTCACCTCTTTTTGTTTCTCTTACTTGTAATTCGAATTCTTCGATGTGAATTGAAGTAAAAGTATCGTTAGCAACAAGTCTTTCGCTAATAATAATAGCGTCTTCAAAATTATAACCGCGCCAGGGCATAAATGCAACGGAGATATTTCTTCCCAGAGCAAGTTCACCGTTTTGGATTGCGGGACCATCGGCAAGCACATCTCCTTTTTTTATTTTTTGCCCTACTTTAACAACCGGTTTTTGATTAAAACACGTTTCTTGGTTGGTTCCGGTAAATTTGACCAAATCGTATTCCACTCTTCTATCATCATCGAATGAAGTTAAAGCTTCTTCGCTTTCAGGATCCAAATTATATTTTACAACTATTTTGTTTGCGTCAACATATTCAATAATCCCTTTATCTTCGGCAATAATAATTGAACGGGAATCGTGAGCTACTTTGTATTCCATGCCCGTACCTACAAGTGGAGCTTCGGGTACCAGAAGCGGTACGGCTTGCCTCATCATGTTCGAACCCATTAAAGCTCTGTTGGCATCATCGTGTTCCAAGAAAGGAATTAGGGCGGCACCTGCACTTACTATTTGCGATGGAGCTACATCCATATATTGTATTTGTTCAGGTGTTACTACGGGAAACTCTCCTTTGCGTCTGCATTTAACTCTTTCATTCAAAAATTCGCCTTTTTCATTAATAGGAGCATTTGCTTGTGCAATTGTATATAAATCTTCTTGGTCTGCACTAAGGTATTCAACTTCTTTGGTTACTTTACCGTCTTTAACTTTTCTGTATGGAGTTTCCAAAAAGCCATAGTTATTAACTTTTGAATAAATAGTAAGCGATGATATTAATCCGATATTAGGTCCTTCCGGAGTTTCAATTGGACAAAGCCTACCATAGTGCGAATGGTGTACGTCACGAACTTCAAAGCCTGCTCTTTCTCTTGTTAACCCTCCGGGTCCAAGTGCAGAAACTCTTCTTTTATGGGTTAATTCCGATAGCGGATTTGTTTGATCCATAAATTGAGATAATTGGTTTGTACCGAAGAAAGCGTTTATAACACTACTCATTGTTCTGGCATTAACCAAATCTTGCGGCTGCATATTTTCCGTATCCCGCATATTCATTCTTTCTCGAATTGTGCGGGACATTCTTGCAAGGCCAATATTATATTGTTGACCTAATTGTTCACCAACGGTTCTAACACGTCTGTTCCCCAAATGATCTATATCATCAACATTTACATTTCCGATTTTCAGTTTGATGATATTTTTCATAATGGCAATAATATCGTCAACGGTTAATATTTTTACATCCAAAGGAACATCAAGACCTAATTTATCATTCATTCTAAAACGACCAACTTCCCCGAGATCGTAACGTTTTTCATTAAAAAACATTTTTTCAATTAGCGCTTGGGCTGTTTCTGCATCGGGTGCTTCTCCGGAACGTAATTGTCTGTATATTGCAAATAATGCTTCTTCTTTTGTAGTGGAAGTATCTTTGCGTAATGTATTTAAGATAAGGTCTTGGTTTTGTACGGCATCGGAATCTATAAGTTTAATTTCTTTAATACCAGATTCTTTAAGATTTTCTATTATTTCTTCTGTCAATTCTTCATCTTTAGCAATAAATATTTCGCCTGTAGTCATATCAATAACGTCTTCAGCAGAAAGAATACCTTCGTAATCATCATCCAAATCTTTTATTTTAACAATTTTAATTAAATTAAAAAGGTTTAGTATTTCTTCGTCTGTTGTGTAACCTATTGCTCTTAATAAAGTAGTGGCGGGAAATTTTTTCCTGCGATCAATATATACATACATTACGTGATTTATATCCGTGGCAAATTCCACCCAAGAACCTCTAAAAGGAATTATCCGTGCAGAATAAATAGGTGTTCCGTTGGGATGAACCGATTGTGCAAAGGCAACACCCGGGGACCGATGTAATTGACTTACTATTACTCTTTCGGCTCCGTTTATCATAAACGTACCTCTTTCGGTTAAGAAAGGAAGGTTCCCTAAATAAACGTCTTGTTCAACACTGTTAACAAATTCTTCGGTTTCGTCATCTTTAATTGATAATCTTAATTTCGCTTTTAACGGTGCGGAATAAGTAAGTCCTCTTTCTTCACACTCACGAATTGAATATCTTGATTTTTCTATATTGTAAGAAATAAAATCTAATCTGTAAAACTCCTTATTATCAAAAATAGGGAAATTTGAATTAAAGACCGCTTGCAATCCTTTATTTTCTCTTTTTTCCGGCTTTACGTTTAATTGTAAAAAATCTTCAAAAGATTCCAATTGAACATTTAACAAATCCGGAGAGTCTATTGCAGGCACTATAGAGGAAAAGGTAATACGATTGTTTTTTTTGTTTACTTTTAATTTCTCCAAGCCAATACCTCTTAAAAGAATTAAATTTATATTTGTTTAAAAATGCAAGAAAGTGGCAATACGATTTTCGTACCGCCACTTATGTAAAATTGAAAAAACTCAGCAAACCAAGCTATTTTAGTTCTACCGTAGCTCCGGCTTCTTCAAGTTCTTTTTTAATTTTTTCAGCTTCGTCTTTGCTAACGGCTTCTTTAACTGTATTTGGTGCACCGTCAACCAATTCTTTAGCTTCTTTTAATCCTAATCCAGTATGTGCTCTTACAACTTTAATAACATTAATTTTCTTTTCGCCAAAGCTGGATAAAACAACATCGAATTCTGTTTTTTCTTCTTCGGCTGCACCGGCGGCAGCTCCTCCGGCAACCGCACCACCCATTACAACGGGTGCTGCTGCGGTAACACCAAATTCTTCTTCTAATGCCGTTTTAAGTTCCGAGGCTTCTACTAATGTTAAAGCCTTAATTTTTTCAACAATATCAGCTATTTTATCAGCCATTTTTATTATCTCCTATTGATAAATTATTTTTTTGATTCTTTTTAATTTTTATGCAGCATCTTTTTTGCTAATGGCATCTATAACGCCAACAACATCTCGCATTACTGCGCTAATAGCTCCTACTATTCCTGAGGCAGGAGCATTTATACTTCCCATAATTGAACTTATTACCTCATCCTTAGTAGGCATGGAAGCCAACACATTAAGTTTATCCGAGCCATAAAATTGGCCTTCTATATAGGAACCTTTTAGCGAAAACTTTTTATTTTTTTTGAAATATTTTTCGATAATTTTAGCAGGTGCAATATAGTTTTCGCCGGTAAATGCAATACCTGTCATACCCACCAGTAAAGGTTTAAATTCTTCGTAACCGCCAAGTTCATCTATAGCACGCTTAAATAGTGTGTTTTTAAAAACTTTATAGGTTACTTCTTCTTTCAGAAAATCTTTTCTTAATAAGGTAATATCCGCAACGTTAACTCCTTCGTAATTTACAAGATATATTCCTTGCGAATTTTCAATGAGTTTTTTTATTTCGGATACATTTTCTTTTTTGGTTTTCTTATCCATTCTTAAACCTAATTCATTTTAGTTCAGTTATAAACAATGAAGCTTTTGTTTATAGTTTATTTATTTAATGAGTGCGTAATTTCTTTTTCAATTTTTAATGGATGCTAAAACATTATCTTTTGCTAATTTTAAACCGGGTCCCATTGTACTGCTTAAATACAAACTTTTAACATATTCGCCTTTAGCCGACGAGGGTCTTAATTTTACAATGGTTTTCAAAAATTCTTTAATATTATCCGCCAATTGTTTATCTTCAAAATTTAATTTTCCCAAAGATGCATGAACAATTCCGCTTTTATCTACGCGAAAATCTATTTTACCTGCTTTAACTTCTTTAACGGCTTTGGCAACATCCGTTGTAACGGTTCCGGTTTTCGGATTTGGCATTAAACCTCTTGGACCAAGTATTCTACCCAGTTTACCAAGTTCCGCCATAGAATCGGGTGTTGCTATTACAACATCGATATCCGTCCAACCGCCTTTAATTTTTTCCAAATATTCTTCAAACCCTGCGTAATCTGCACCGGCATCCAAAGCTTCTTGCGCTTTATTACCTTTTGTAATAACAAGCACTTTTACTTCTTTTCCCGTGCCATGAGGTAAAGATACTGTTCCTCTTACCATTTGATCGGCATGTTTTGGGTTCACACCTAATCTTACCGCACAATCCAACGATTCGGTAAATTTAACGTTAGATACTTTTTTTAATTCCTTTATAGCATCTTCTAAAGAATACTCGTTTGTGATATTTACTTTTTCTCTTATTTCTTTGATTCTCTTAGAAATTTTCATATCAAACCAATTTTTTTCTTAGTATAATTTTTTTTACTTAACGGTAATTCCCATGCTTCTGGCAGTTCCGGCAATCATATTTTTAGCATGTTCAATATCGTTGGCATTTAAGTCAACTAATTTTGCTTTTGCTATTTCTTCAATTTGAGCGTCGGTTACCGAAGCAACTTTAACTTTATTCGATTCGGGAGAACCTTTTTCAATTTTTGCCGCCTTTTTAAGTAAAACTGCCGCCGGTGGAGTTTTTGTTATAAATGTAAACGATTTATCGGCATAAACCGTAATAACAACAGGTATAATTAAACCTGCTTTATCGGAAGTTTTAGCATTAAACTGTTTACAAAATTCCATTATGTTAACGCCTTTTTGACCCAAAGCCGGACCAACCGGAGGCGAAGGATTAGCTTGACCGGCGGGAATTTGCAATTTTATAAAACCTTCAATTTTTTTTGCCATTATAAAAACCTAAATTTATTTTTCTAATTCTGCTTGAACAAAATTTATTTCAACGGGAGTCTTTCTTCCGAATATGGAAACAAGAACTTTTAATTTTAATTTTTCTTCGTTAACAGCTTCAACAATACCGGAAAAATTGCTAAATGGTCCGTCAATAATTTTAACATAATCTCCGGTTCTGAATATAGCATCGGTTCTTTCAACTTCTTCGTCTTTGGTAATTCGCCCTATTATTCTTTTTACTTCACTGGGTTGCAAAGGATTGGGTTTGTTGTGTTCGCCCAAAAATCCCATAACCGACGGAGTATTGGAAATAAAATCTATCACTTTATTATCCAAACTTGCTTTAATCAAAATGTAACCCGGGAAAAAGTTTTTTATTTTTGTTCTTTTTTTCCCGTCTTTAACTTCAAAAACTTTTTCTACGGGAACTAAAATTTCCGGAATTTTTTCTTTTAAATCGTCCCGTTCTTCCAATTCCAGTTCTAAAAAAGATTTCACCTTATTTTCATGTCCCGAAAAGGTTCTGACAACGTACCATTTGTATTCTAATTCTTCCAATATTAAAATAATCCTTGAAATATCTGAGTAATGCTAATATCAACAAAATAAGTAAATAACGCCAATAATAGACACACAACTATTACAATAGCTGTAGATTCTTTTAATTCTTCCTTGGTTGGCCATGTAACTTTTTTCATTTCCTTTTTAACACCTTGGAAAAAATCTATTATTTTTTCTTTCATAAAATTATCTGATTTTTTGTAGTTAAATTTTTAAGTGCACGTCAGGAGGGACTCGAACCCCCAACCTGCGGTTTTGGAGACCGCTGCTCTACCAATTGAGCCACTGACGTAGTTACTTAATTTCTTTAAAAATTACATGTTTCCTAATTACCGGATCATATTTTTTAAATTCAACACGTCCCGGATGATTTCTTTTATTTTTTTGTGTTGTATATCTGTAACCGGTTTTAGCCGTACTTTCTAATATAATATTTTGTCTTGCATTTTTAGATTTTGCCATTACAACCTCAATTAGAAAAAAATATTTGAGCTAACGACCGGGAT
>Ga0256841_1000568_pt1 | contig 37137 bp, 27 predicted proteins | sample 356308metaG_FD_185971 | JGI IMG/M metagenome (GOLD analysis project Ga0256841, IMG submission 185971) | Hydrothermal vent microbial communities from Mid Atlantic Ridge, Atlantic Ocean - 356-308 | ecosystem: Environmental > Aquatic > Marine > Hydrothermal vents | place: Atlantic Ocean: Mid... | reverse complement strand
TGTCGGGCAGCGGGTTTGCCTCCTCGTCGTCGAGGCGGACCCAGATGATGCCGTAGCGTTCCTGCACGGCGAAGGTGTCCAGCGAGGCCCGGTCGAGGAGGCGCCGGGGCGGGGCGGGCAACGAGGGCACGCCGGTGCAGCGCCCGTCCCGTGCGAAGCGCCAGCCGTGGTAGGCACAGACCAGCTCGCCGCGCTCCATGTAGGCACAGCTCAGGCGCATTCCCTTGTGCGGGCAGGCGTCGCGGGTCGCCAGCAGGCCGTCCTCGAACCGTGCCACGGCCAGTTCCTCGTCGAGCAGGGTGTAGCGCAACACCTTCCCCACCGAGAGCTCGCGCGACAGCCCCACCGGCTGCCACGTCTTGCGCATCGCCCGAAACGGCCCGTCTTCGTTTATCTGCATGGCTGTAGGGGTTGATGGTTGAAGGGTTGGAGAGGGCAGCTTCCGGGGTTGGTCGTCCCCCTTCGCGCGTGCGGGGGTCACAGCCGCTCCAGATGCAAGCCGCCATCGACCATGACGACCTGCCCGGTCGAATACGGCAGCTCGCCCCGGACGAGCATGGCGACGGCGCGGCCGACATCTCCGGGTTCTCCCCAGCGCGGCTGCACCAGCAGCCCGTCGGCGATGAGGCGGTCGTATTTCTCCCGTACGGCGACGGTCATGTCACTCCGAATGATGCCGGGGCGCACTTCGTAGACGGGGATGCCGTAGGCGCCCAGCCGCACCGCCCACAGACGCGTCGCCATGGCCAGGCCCGCCTTCGAGACGCAGTACTCGCCCCGTTCCACCGAGGCCATCGTGGCCGAGACGGAGCCGACGTTGACGACGGCGGCGCGGTAGGCAGGGTCGGCCTCGCGCTGCACGATCATCCACCGGGCGACGGCCTGCGTGAGGAAATAGGGGCCCTTGAGGTTCACTTCCAGGACGCGGTCGAAACTATCCTCGGTAGCCTCGAGCAGGTCGCGCCGATCCACCGGAGCGACGCCGGCGTTGTTGACCAACACGTGCAACCGTCCCAGGGCACGAGCGGCCGCGACGACGGCCTCCCGACCCGTCCTCGTCCCCACGTCGGCCGAGACGTATGCGACCGCGCCCCCCATGGCCCGCAACCGGTCGAGCGGCTCGGCGACCGCCCCTTCGGGACGCCGACCGCACAGCAGCAGGTCGCAGCCCTCCCGGGCCAGTGCTTCGGCGATCCCCAGGCCAATGCCGGAGGCGCCGCCGGTGATCAGGGCAAGTCGTTTCATGCAATTCTCTGACATGGGAAAGAGATATGACGTTTTACGGAGCCAGAGGGGGTATATCGACCCAGGCGCGACGCCGCCATGAAGCCAGGCCCAGTTCGGCCAGTTGCACCCCCCGGGCCCCGGCCAAGAGATCGTAGGGGAACGGTTCGTCTTTCACCACGTGACGGAGGAAGAGCTCCCACTGCGCCTTGAAGGCGTTGTCGTACGTCCGCTGGTCGGGCGCCTCCAGCCATCCGTCGAAGAAGTCGATCGGCTGCGGCACGTCCGGATTCCAGGCGGGTCGGGGCGTATTGCCGTAGGCCTGCGTCCAGCAACGGCGCAGGCCCGCCACCGCCGAGCCCTTCGTGCCGTCGACCTGGATCGTGAGGAGGTCGTCGCGCCGAACGCGGACACACCATGAACTGTTGAAATGGGCGACGATGCCGCCTTCCAGTTCGAACGTGGCATAGGCGCTGTCGTCGGCCGTGACGGGGTAGGGGCGGCCGTGCTCGTCCCACCGGCGCGGGATGTGGGTGGCCCCCAGGCACGAGACGGCCCGCACCGGGCCGAAGAGATCCTCGAGCACGTAGCGCCAGTGACAGAGCATGTCCAGGATGATGCCCCCGCCGTCCTCCTTCCGGTAGTTCCAGGACGGCCGCTGGGCCGGAACGGCGTCGCCCTCAAAGACCCAGTAGCCGAATTCGCCCCGCACGGAAAGGATGCGCCCAAAGAATCCGGTGTCGCGAAGCATACGGAGCTTCATCAGCCCGGGCAGCCATAGCTTGTCCTGCACCACGCCGTGCTTGACGCCCGCATCCCGGGCAGCCTCGTAGAGGGCCAGCGCTTCGGCGGTGGTCAAGGCCGTCGGTTTCTCGCAGTAAACGTGCTTGCCGAGCTCGATGGCCTTTCGCACCCCCTCGGCCCGCCGGCTCGTGGTCTGGGCATCGAAATAGACGGGATAGGCGGGGTCCTCCAGCGCCGCCTCGACGTCCGTCGTCCATTTCTCGAGACCGGAGATCTCGGCCAGTCGCGCCAGCTTGACCGGGTTGCGCCCCACCAGGATCGGATCAGGAAGGATGACCTCTTCGTCGTTCAGACGGACGCCTCCCTGATCGCGAATGGCTTTGACGGATCGAAGGAGATGCTGGTTCGCGCCCATCCGCCCGGTGACCCCGTTCATCACGATGCCCACCCGGTGCACGACGGCAGCCCCCTCCGGGGACGCCCGCCGGGACGTATGCGTTTCAGACCTGTCGTTTTTTTGCTGCGCCATGACGTCTCCCTTCAGGTATGGGCAAGATACGCGCGTTTGATTTTTTCCAGGAATTCGCGCTGGTCCTCCCGCCAGTAGATCTCCGAGAAGATCTCGACTTCATAATGCCCCTCGAAGCCCGCCTCCTCCATCCATCCACGGATCCGGCGAAGCGGAATGCACCCCTCTCCCATCAGGCCGCGATCGAGGAGCAGGTGTGTGGTGGGCGTTTTCCAATCACAGATGTGGAAGGCGAAGAGCCGGTTGTTTCGGCCACTGCGGGCGATCTCCTTTCGGAGGTCGGGGTCCCACCAGAGGTGATAGACGTCCACGACGACGCCGAGGCCCGGTGTGTCGAGCGTCTCGGCCAGGTCGTTGGCCTGCCGGAGGGTGTTGATGGCCGAGCGGCTGTCGGCATAGACCGGGTGCAGGGCCTCGATGCCCAGGCGCACCCCGGCGGCCTCGGCATAAGGCACGATGTGCTCGAGCCCCTGCCGGATCTGCGCCCGCGACGTCTCGAGGGGCTGCCCCGGCACGGCTCCGCAGACGAGCACCACCAGCGGAGCCCCCAGCGTGGCGGCTTCCTCGATGACCCGGACGTTCTCCGCAACGGCCGCACGGCGGGCGGCCGACGAGGCCGCCGCAAAGAAGCCGCCCCGAACGTAGGATACGATCTCCAGACCATGATCTTCGAGGATGCGGCGCGCCTCTGCCGGCCCGTGCCCGGCTACGGACTCGCGCCAGACGGTGATGGCGGGGACACCGGCCCGTTCATAGGCTGAAGCCGCCTCGGGCAGCTTCCACGGACTCGTGGTTTCGGTATGAATACAGAGCCGGGACAGATCGCTCAGCGGCGGCGGCAACCCTTCCCGCACCTCGGCGCCGGTCCGCTCGTCGAACGAGGCCGGCGGCATCGATCGGGATCTTGGCATAGGCTATCCGAAAAAGGTGTAATAGGGTTCTCCCCGCGCCAGTCGCTGCACGTAGAGGGCCAGTTCCCGGAGGTGGTAATCCCCCCACATCGTGGCCTCGCAACAGGCTACCTGACGGCCGGGAGGCACGTGATCCCACCGGTTGGGCCAGTGATAGACGGCATGCAGCAACAGACCATGATGCGCGGCGTCGCTGCTCAGATAGGGGGCCTCGAGCAACGTGGCCAGCACGCGAAGGCCGGCGGCCCGGTAGCGCGCGCCGTCCGCCCCGTGACCGTCGAGGTAATGCCCCAGACGCAACAGCCCCTGCGCAGCGACGGCCGCTGCCGAGCTGTCCACCGGCTCGTAGGGATTGAAGGGATCCGCCGGGCGGCTCCGGTAGTCCCCCAGGTGGATCAGTCCCGGCGCGCCCGTGTCCCAGTACGGCACCCCACAGGCGGGCGTCTCCGCGATGTAGAAGTCGCACGTGACGCGGGCCGCGCGCCGCAACAGAGCGACGAGCCCCTCCCATCCCTCCGGGGGAGCCGGCTCCTCGTCCGGCAGCGTATCGAGGAACTCGAGTTGCTCGGCGAACCCCAGCATGATCCACGCAAGGCCGCGCGTCCACGTGGTGTAAGGCGCGTATCCCTGCTGGGTGCTCGGACACCGGTAGCTGCCGTCCTTCAGGTTGAAGATGCTCTCGTGGGCGACGCGCCCCGGCACGTCATAGCCGTCCCGCCCCTCGCCATAATAGACGTTGAAGCGAGCCGTCGTGCGCAGGTGACGCGCCATCCGCTCCAGAAGAGAGATGCGAGCGTCATGCTCCCCCATCAGCACGTGGCCCAGCCGGTGCGCCAGCGCCAGTGCTCGCATGGAACGGATCGTGTCCGCGAAGAGCGAATGCGGCCCATTAAAGGAATAGACATACCCGTATCCCTCGGCCAGCTCCGTCCAACGGGCAGCCTGCACGGCTCCGGAAGCTTTGAGCGCCAGTTCGTAAAAAGCCCGTTCCCACAGCGCTTCCGGGATGCGTCCCTCATTCATCAGGCGGCGCAAGGCCCCGTAAGTGCTCACGTTGTTGAAGCCGTGATCGTGCACGCCCGTGTGCGTGACGTGCGAGGCCATGTGAGCCAGCGTCTTCCGCCGCCCCAGTTCCAGAAAAGACCGATCTTCCGTGGCATCGAACTGCAGAAGCGCGGACCCGAACCGAAAGCCCTGGGTCCAGTCGGTCCAGCCCCGGGCCATGTAACGCCCCTCCACCGTGAAAACGGGCGCCCCCCGGGCCGGCTCGAAGTCCCTCTCAAGGGCCAGGATCTTCGCCGCCGAAACCTCCCACATCCTCTCGATGCCCGGCAAAAGAGCCTCCGGGGACAATGTGTGTTTGAGATCGATCACGAAAAATCGGATTGGTGCATGAGATCGGGAAGGTAGGCAATCATACCGAGAAAACGCCCGGTTGCTCGCGGCATGGGGTGCTCCCGGGTCGGCGCGTGCTACAGCAGCCGGAGAAACTTCGTCCCCCGCAGCGGCTCCCCGCTGCGACTGGTGATCGTCGGAGAGAGCGGGTGTTCCATCTTGTCCTCTGCGGCATAGGTGATCCCCTCAGGAATATAAATCGTGACAATGGCCCGGCGGGTATGGGCGGTCGTGTTGGGGCGGGTATAGTGGAACGTGAGGCCATGATGCCAGGTGCAGTCGCCCGCCCGGAGTTCAACGGGCACGGGGTTCCACTTCGCGCGCAGGGGCTCGGGGATCATGTCGATGAGGGCGGGTCCCTCACCGGCGAAAGAGACCGGGGCAAACTCTCCCCAGCGATGCGAGCCGGGGATGAACTGCATGGCTCCCCGGTCGATGGAAACGTCGTCGAGCGCCATCCAGCAGGAGATCATGCCGGGTTCTCTCGAGGGCCAGTAGGGCTGATCCTGGTGCCAGGGAGAAGGAGCGCTGGGGCCGGGCGGCTTGACGAGCGCCTGATCGTGAAAAAGATGAATCGAGGGGCTGCCGGTCAGACGGGCGGCCATGCGGGCCAGACGCGGGCTGGTCGAATAGGCACGAAAGACGTCGTCGTGCTCCCACAGATTGAGCATCTGGAGGATTTTGTTGCCCTCGCCGGCCAAGTCGCGGCTGAAAGCCTGTTTGGCCGCCGTCGCCCGCTCCAGTGCGTCCCGCAACGCTTCGACCTCCTCCCTGGAGAGCACGCCGTCGAAACGTACATAACCGTTTTCGCGGAAGAAGGCGACCTGCTCGTCGGTCACTTCGTAGGGTCGTCGAAAAAGAGCCGTATCGGTGTCGGTATTCATGGCCAACCGGGGTATGGATGAAACATCAGCGTGGATAGACGAAGGCGAGGTCAAAGATGAGGCTCCCTGCAAGTCCCTGAGGGGTCCAACTGCGTCCGAGGTCGTCCGAAGCGAAGAGGCCTTCTTCGAGGGTGGCCGCGAGGATCCGTCCGGGCGTGGCGGCATCGAAGGCCACCTCATAGAAATCATCGGTGGGGAGCGCGCGGCCGCGGCGGGACCAGGTGCGCCCGCCATCGGTGGAGACGAGCACCCCGGTGTCCCACCCGGCGGCGGCCATGCGCCGGCCGTCGTGCGGGTCGATGGCGACGGCGTGGATACTGTGGCCGGCCCATTCGGCGGGGCCGGGCTGCCAGGTGCGCCCGCCGTCCGTCGAGCGATAGAGGCCGTGCCGGTACGTGCCGGCGAGCCAGACCTCCGGCTCGGAGCGGCTCTGCTGAAGGTCGAGCACCTCGATCCCGGGCAGGCCCACGCGAAGCCACAGGCGCGCACCGTCGGTCGAGACGTAAATGCCGTCATCGGTGCCGGCCAGGACGCGGTACGCCGTCGTGCGGTCCGCCTCGATGGTTTCGGTGTAGGTCTTGCCCTCGGGAAGGCCGCCTACGGCCTCATGCCAGCTCTCGCCCCCGTCCTCCGAGCGCCAGATGCCGTAGGCGGCGCCGGCATAGACGAAGCCGTCGGCATGCGCATCGACGGACACGTCTTGCACCTCCGTGACGCGCCAGTCCGTGGTGATGCGCCAGTTCCGTCCTCCGTCGAAGGAGCGAAGGACCCCGTTCCCGGCAGCGACGAAGAGCGTCTCGGGCCGGGCCGGATCATAACTCAGGGCATTGACGCGCGGATTGTTGGGGCCCAGATGCACCCACTGCCCGTCCGGCCCGCGCCGAAGGAGACCGCTCTCGGCCAGAGGCCCCCCGACGACGTAGCCTTTCGAGAGGATGTATCCGGCATAAAGGACCGGATCGGCGGCGGTGGACTGAGCCGCCGCCCGCTCCGGCGACACGACGGAGAGGAAGACCAGGCCAAGGACAGCAGGGAGCGCTCGCATCATTGCATATCGGAAGCTTGCCGGTTCTCGGTGGAATCATCCACCCATTCCCGAATCGTGAGGGTGTTGAAATCGAGCAGGCGGTGCATGGGACCGTAACGCATCTCGAGACGTCGGCTGCCCTTCTCGGCGCGGAGGAAGGGGCCGTCGAAGAGGGGCCATCCGTCGTAGTCTACCGGTTCTCCGTCGAGGCGGGGCGTCCGGCCGTAGGTAAGCGCCAGCTCGGCGCCGCGCAGCGTGGTAAAGCGCACCGACGGCCGCGGCTCGGTCCGAACCGTAAGCGGCAAAGCCCGCACGGCCTCCCGGAAAGCCTCCATCGACGCGTAGGCCCGCGCGGGCGCCACCTGCACCACGAAGCCGTTCTTCAGATGAGGACTCACGAGCCGACGATGCTTTCGCTGCGCATCCCAGACGTCGGACTGCTCTTCCCACCGGAAGGGCGCCAGCGGATACACGGCGATGAGCGCGTCTCCTCCCCGCGCGAATATCCAGCCGGAACGATCCTCCTTCAGATCCCGAAGATCTCCTGAGAAGAAGGCGTTGACGTGCGGGAAGCGCGTGCCGGGCGGAATGTCGTAGAGCGCTATCAGAGCATCTTCATGCTGGAAGACCTGCTCATAGGGCGATCCGCCGGTGAGCTTGTCCGGGGAGTCGTACGCTTTCTTGGAGCGGACGACAATCTCGGTGATGAACTCCTGCAACTCCGCGAAGTACATACCCAGCTCTACGGGAGACGAGTACGGATGAAGTGAGAAGAGGGTATTGCGCGCTTCGCGGGGATCGTCCACCCGCCAGACCAGGCTCCAGGTCTGTTGCTGGATGGGCTGGAGCAAGCCGCCCTGCGTCGAGCCGAGGACATATTCGGGCCGCATATAGGTATATTTGTAAACGGGCGCATTGCGCACCCGGCTGTAGCGTATGCGATGGCGGGTGCGTTTTCGCTCCCGGTGAACGTAGGGCTTGCTGCGGTCGGTAGCGATGAAATGCAGGATGGGCGGGGGGACATAGCCGCTCAGAGCCAGAATCAGGGTTTCGCCGGTGGGCTGGAACGGGACGTTGCCGAAGAGCAGCCAGGAGGTCGGAGCGCCGCCCGGGGCCTTGAACGGACGGATCACTTCACGCTCATAGATTCGGCTGTGCGCTCCACCCGGCAGCCCCCCCAGGCTCTCGGCGGCGAAATCGGCCAGCAGGTAGTCCAGCATCATGCGGGCGCGCCGGCGCATGGCCGGGTCCCGAGCGTAGGCATAGAGCAACGCCATCGGCGCGAGGTATACCCGGAGGTAGTGCGGCGAGTCATACTCTCCCTGTCCGATGCTTGTCGTCAGGTCCATCCACGAGATCAGATACGAGCGAGCCTCCTCCATATTTTCCTGCGAACTCTTTCCCGTGAACCAGGTCGTATCCGGCTCACCCGGGTACATCTGCGCGGCAAGGTAGAGGGAGGTATAATAAAGGGCCCAGTGGTTCTCGGTGTCGCCCCGGTAGGGCGTATAGCTACGCCACAGCTCGCGCATCTTGCGGCGGGTCGTTTCGGGAAAGGTTCCACGGTCATTGTACATGACCGTGACGAAGGGATACATCCAGAACATATCTCCGCGCGGGTGGGCCATGAGCGAATCCATCCGGCGGATGCACCAGGTCCCGCAGGCGCCCCGGTAGAGGCGGGCCGCCAGGTCGAAGTAGCCGCCCCGGTCCGGATCGTCGTCCGGGATACGGGTGACGAAGTATTCGATGAGCGAGTCGCGGCGCGCCTCGTAGGCGCGGGCGAGCTCGCCCGGCGTCGCAGTCCGGCGAGCCTGAGCGGCCGAGCCCGATATGAAGACCGGCAAGAGCAACACCGAAAGAAGCAGTCGCGCCATCATCAGAGGATCAGGAAGGGTTATTGCGTGCATGAGAAGGACAGGCCGGCACTTCGACGGCGGCGCGGCGCGCCAGGCCGGCGTGTATGGCCTCAACGACGGCCAGCGCCTGCAAGCCGGTATAGCCGTCGCTCTCGGGAGACGACCGGCTGCGGACCGCGCGGGCGAAGGCCGCCATCTGCTCGACGTACGCAGCATAGGGGTCCGCGCTCACGTCGAGCGTCTCGACGACGGCCCCGCGCCGGTCGGTGACGCTGAGCGTATGCGGCGTGCCGGTCAGGCTTCCTTCGGTGCCGGCCAGCCGCCAGGAAAAACGAACGGGGGTGCAATAGTTGGTCACCAGCAAGGCGCTCTCTCCCCCGACCAGGCCCATCAGCACCGCCACGTGATCGACGACCGGAGGCGTGGTCGTCACGGAAGCGGCACGGGGCTGAACGGTCTCCACCCGACCGATCAGGTAGTGAAGCAGGTCGATCCCGTGAATGCCGAGTTGCATCATGGGCAGCAGCGGGCCGGCTTCCGGTTGCAGCCGCCACGAGCCGGCGGGCAACTCCCGGGCCGCGTCGGAAGAGAAGTGCATCTCCGCCGAGACGATGCGGCCCAGGGTCCCCCCCGCGACGAGCGCCCTCGCCCGGCGCGCCGGGCGGCTCCAGCGCATATGGTGCCCGACCATCAGAATGCGTTCTTTCGCCTCTGCCGCCCGCACCATCGCCCGCCCGTCGGCAACGGTGTTGGCCAGGGGCTTTTCGACGAAGACGTCCATGCCGGCCTCCAGGGCCGCCTCCGCCTGCGCACGGTGCAGATGATTGGGCGTCACGAGCGTGACGGCCTCGACGTCGCCCCGCCCGAGCAACGACTTGAACGAAGGCGCCGCCCTGCACCCGAAGCGCTCCGCAGCAGCCCGGGCCTCCGACGCGTCCGGATCGTATACGCCGACGACCCGCAACGCGGGCGCCGCCGCAACGGCCCGTTGAATCGTCCGGCCATGTCCCCCCAGGCCGACCATGGCCAGCCGCACCGGGTTTTCAAACGTGGGGAGGATCTCAGTCATGATATTTTCTCCCGGGAAAGGGCGGCGTCGATCAAACGCCGCAGGTTGGCCAGACTGCGCCTCGAACAGTCTTTCAGGGGCGCGCAATGCGTCTCGATGGTCAGGTGGGGCAGATCCGTCTCACGAACGAGCCAGGGCACGATCTCTTCCCAGGGGGTCACGCCCTCCCCTACGGGCAGCCACGGCGCCTCGGGCCGATCCGGATAATAATCCTTGACGTGCACGTTGGCCAGCAGCGGCCGTATGCCGAGGAAGTCGTCGCGCGTGGGCCGGCGCCCGCCCCAGTGCAGGTTCGCCGGATCCCAGTTGAGGCGGAGCGCCGGATGCCCGATCTCACGGAGCATGGCGGCGGCGTCCGCCGGACGGTCGATCCAGTGACGCGGCTCGTTTTCGAGCGCCACGACGAGGCCGGCTTCGACGGCCGACGCGGCAGCCTGCTCGAGCCGCCGCATCACCCGCGCGCGGTCGGTCGGCGGCTCGCCTTCATAGCGTGCGAAGCCGAAAAGAATTAGCACCGGCGCCCTGAGACGCACGGCCAGCGCGATGGCCCGGGGCAGCGTGTCCCCCAGTTCGCGGCGCAGGCGGGCCTCGTCGGCCACCGCCCCCTTGAACAGTCCCGGAGAGACGGCGGTGAAGCGCGCTCCTGCCGCCGCCGCCTGCTCGGCGATCCGCACCTCGTCCCGGGTAAAGGCCGGGAAACGCCCTGCGCCGCCCTCGCGCAGTTCGAATCGCCGGAGGCCCCAGCCCATAGCCGTCTCCAGGGCCTCCGCCAGGTCCGGCGCCACCTCGTCGGTAATGATCCCGATATCCGGCATTCGCGCGCTCATGGGGCCCCCTCCGCTTCGCGTCGCCGCCGGTTCGGAGCCAGCGCGGCATTCATGTCCCGCTCGGCCAGGCGCAACATCTCTTCCGCGCCGAGACGTCCGTAGGCGAACTGCTCGATGTACGCGCCCAGGATGTCGAGGGCCCGGCCCACACGCGGGAAGCCGCCGGGGTTGCGGGCCGGCTGTTCCAGAAAAACGCGCCACCGGGGGTCGCCGGTGTATTCGGGCCCGGAAGCCACCGAGCGGGTAGCCGGCAACACGCTCCCGCCGGCCGCATAGCGCACATACACCGAATCTTGCATCAGGAACCGGGCGAACGCCCACGCCGCCTCCTTGTGGACCGACGCCCTGCTGACGGCGAACAGGTAGGCGCCCCCCGAGCTGAGCGAGGTATCCCTGCGAGGAATCGCCGCCACCCCGAAATCGAGATCCGGGTAGTTCTTCTCCAGCCAGCCGATGACGTGCGGCTCGCGGAGAAACATAGAGACCCGTCCCTGCCCGAATCCCTGCTGATCCCCCTCCAGGGACACGTCGTCGATACGGCGGCGGAAAAGGACCTCGGCATAGAAGTCCAGCGCCGCCCGACCGGCCTCGCTGTTGATCAGCGTGCGAACGCCGTCCTTGTCGAAAGCCTCTCCGCCCGCCGAGAACAGGAACGTCAGCCACTTCTCGGCCGTGCCTCCCTTGAAACCGGTCTTGCGCAACGACAAACCGGCACGTATGGGGGTCCCATCGGGACGGCGCACCGTGAGGCGGTCGGCATACTCGAGCAGTTCGTCCCACGTGCGGGGCGGACGATCGGGGTCCAGCCCGGCCGCCCGGAAGTGATCACGGTTATAATAGAGGGCCGTCCACACGACGTCGCTGACGATCCCGTAGCACGTCCCATCGAAGCGGGAAGCGGTGCGGGCCATCTCGTTGACGCTGTTCGTGTCGACCATTGCCACGATCTCGGGCGGCGCGGGGTCCAGCAGCCCGAGCCGCGCCAACTCGGCCGCCACGTTCGCGTTGACGTGGAAAAGATCCGGCGCCTTTCCGCCGGCGAAGCGCAGCCGCAGTTTGATCTCGAAATCCTTCAGGGAACTGCCCGGGAACTGCTCGATCTGAATGTCTACGTCCGGATGAGCGGCCTCGTAGACCTGCTCCGCCCAGTGATAGAAAGCCACCTGCGAGGTGCTGATGAGCAGCACGAACACGCGCACGGGGAGGCGCCCGTCCGGCTGCCGCTCCGCCGGCGCATCGTCGCACCCCGCGCCGGGCAGCAGCCAGCACGCCAGCAGCATGGCTCGAACGGCGAGGCTCCCAAACGCGGCGCCGTGGCCGAGGACGCCCCCTCCGGGCCCGGCGATGTTCTCTCCGATCCGACTCATCCTTTCAGCCCCGTCATGGTGATCCCCTGAATGAACTGCCGCTGCATGAGCAGGAAAAAGGCGATGATGGGCGCTGCCGCCACCGTCGCCGCCGCCATCATCTTCACATAGTCCGGGTTGTTGATGTCCGAGAAACTCAGGATGCCCACTTCGACGGGCTTGAGGGTCTCGGTGTTGATCACGATGAGCGGCCAGAGGAAATCGCTCCATGACCACATAAACAGGAAGATGGCGTAGGCGGCCAGCGCCGGGCGAATGAGCGGAAGCACAATGCTGAAATAGATGCGCAACGGCCCGCACCCGTCGATCCGGGCCGCGTCCAGAAGCGCATCCGGGATCTCCTTGATCGTCTGGCGAAAGAGGAAAATGCCGAAAGGCTCCATCAAGCCGACCACGACGACGGCCCAGTACGTGTCCACCCATCCGAAGCGGACCATCATCTCATAGAGCGTCAGCATCTTGATCTGGAAAGGCACCATCATGGTGAGCATGACCGCGCCAAAGAGCGTGTCCCGCCCGGCAAACTTCATTTTGGCAAAGAGAAAGCCGGCCAGCGAGCAGAAAAAGAGCGCCGGCAGCATGCGCAACCCGGTGTAGATCGCGCTGTTCAGGAAGTACCGGAGCATGGGCCGCTCGGTAAAAACGGCCTTATAGTTTTCCCAGGTGAGCGGGTGCGGCAAGAGCGCCCGGAGCACGGCCGACAAACGGTGCGGCGTGTTGAAGAAGGCCTCTGCGTCAGAGGGGGTTTTGAGCGAGGTGAGTATCATCCAGAGAAGAGGCCCGACCATGAGGACGGCCCCGAAGATCAGGAGGGCGTGCACCGCCGCCGACCCCGGTGAAAGGCGGCGGAAGTACGGGTGGGCGGAGGCGGGCCGCGCATCGGGAGGGGACGGTATGGACCGGGAGGTCTGCATCGATCGGTTCATTGCCGGGCGGAGACGGCGCGGACGGCTTCGACCAGGCGGTCGCATTCGTCTTCCTGGTTGAAGATGTGGGTGGAGACGCGGAGCGCATCCAACCCCCGTTCGCTGACGATGCGGCAACGCAGGCCGTGTTCGCCAAGCAGGTAGCGATAGAGCTCCCGGTACGGGAGCTTTTCCACACGAAACGTGATCATGGCCGCGGCCAGGCTATCCTTGCCGGGGGTGAGGATCGTCACACCCGAGAGCGCGCGCAGGCGCTCCCGTAGATAGGCCGCCAGCGCGCCCGCCCGGACGGCCACCCGCCTCATCCCGATCGTCTCCAAAAAGTTCACCGCTTCGCCGAGCCCCGCCACGAGCGACGCGTTGCGCGTGCCCACCTCGTAGCGGCGCGCGGAGGGAGCGTAGCCGAACCGCTCCGGTAGCTGCACGTCGCCATCGTCCCCATAGGCTCCCGTCTCCGTGGGGCGCACCTCGTCGAGCCGGTCCTTTCGCACGTAGAGCACGCCCGTTCCGTGAGGCCCTCCCATCCACTTGTGACCGCTCGCGGCATACGAGTCACAAGCGATCGCATGCAGGTTCACCGGGATCATACCGGCGGACTGGGCCCCGTCGATGTGGAACCACAGGCCCCGGTCCCGCGCCAGGCGGGCCATTGCCTCCACCGGAAAGCGGATGCCCGTCGGGGCGGTGACGTGGCTGACCTGAAGCACCCGGGTGCGCTCGTTGATCAGGGCGGCGATCCGCTCCAGGTTGCCCTCTTCACTCGTCGGATCGGGTTCGAAGATCCGGACCCGGATCCCGTCCTCCTTCTGCCGGACCATCCAGGGAAAAGAGCCGCCGGGATGCGCATGGGACTCGAAGATGACCTCGTCGCCGGCCCGCAGATCCAGGCCTGAGGCGACGACCGAGTTCCCCTCGGTAGCATTGCGCGTGAAGGCGACCTCGTCCGGATCCGCGCCCAGGAAAGCCGCCACCTCCGGACGCGTCTCTTCGATCAGGTGATGCCCCGTCTCCGAGAGCGTCTGCAGCGACCGGGTCGTGTGAACGACGGCGTCGAGCACGGCAAAGGGAGCCGGTCCCAGCCCGCCGGTGTTCAGGTAGACCCGCTCGTGCGAGAGCGGGTATTGCCGGCGCACCAGACGCCAGTAGTCCGGATCTCCGGGGTCGGGCAGGGGCGGGGGCGGTTCCCACCGGGGCCCGATCGCTCCGAAGAGTCCGGCTCCCAGCGCCGCCCGCCCGAGGTTCGTCACAAACCGTCTGCGTGTTGGTCTATACATCGTTTCCCCTGCTCATGCGCGTACGTTCCGTGCTTTCATCGCTTCCTGTCTATCCGCATCTGGAGGTACGTCATAGCGCCGATGAGCGCCAGAAGCACCGCCGCAGCCGCGGAAGCATATCCCATTTCGTCGTACTGGATCCCCTGTTCATAAATATGATAAACGATGGTTCGGGTCGCGTTGACCGGCCCTCCCTGCGTCATGGCCAGCACGATGGTGAACACCTGGAAGGACCGGATGACTGCGGTGATGCCCACAAGCACCACGATGGACCGGAGCGACGGCAGCGTGACGAAACGGAACGCCTGCCATGGCGTGGCCCCTTCCAGCCGGGCGACCTCATAGTATTCCGACGGGATGCTCTGCAGAGCCGCCGCGAAGAGAATCATGTCGAAACCCAGATTCTTCCACACCGTCAGGGCCATCAAAGAAGGCAGAGCCAGTTCCGCATCGAGCAACCAGCCCTGCGGCGATAGGCCGACCAACGTCAGAAGGAAGTTGATCAGGCCGTTGGAGGCATAGAGCCACCGCCAGACCATGGCAGTGGCCATGAGCGAGGTGACGACCGGCATGAAGTAGAGCGTCCGGTATACCTTCGCCCAGCGACCGCTGCTCTCAACCAGCACCGCCAGAAACAAGGCCAGCGCTACTCCGACCGCTACACACCCCGCCACGAACAGGAGCGTGTTGCCCAGCGCCGAGAGAAACAGCGGGTCCCGAAACTGACGCAGGTAGTTCTCCAGCCCGACAAAGGGCGTGTTCCGGCGTAAAAGCCCGTAGTCGAAGAAGCTGATAACCAGGCTCTTGAGAATCGGGTAGTACTGGAAAAGGAGAAAGAACAGGATCGTGGGCAGGAGCAGGAGACGGGCCGCCTGTCTTTCCGACAGGGTTCTGATGCGCCCGTTGAAGCTAAGCGCTCTCATATCTCACCTCCACGCGCTCCCAACCTTTGACGCGCCCCTCCACGCACACGTAGCGGCTTGCCTCCACCCGCTCCTCCCGGAACGGCGCCTCCCGCCCGCCCCACAGCACCCTCCTCGCGCGCGCGCCGGAGGGCAGGAGCAAACGCAGCGCCACATCCGAGCCTTCGGCTTCGAGATTCAGACGCACGGTGCGCCGATCCGGGTCATGATCGAAGCCATAGCCGAAACGCCCTCTCCCCGCAGGATAACCGACCCGCACCCGGGCAAGCCGTTCGCCCGCGGCCACCCATCGGGGGGACAGACGCACCTGCCGAAACGAATGCCCCTGATCGACGATGCCGGCCAGCCCTTCGACAAACGCATACAGCATGGCCGACGAACCCCAGCCGTCGGTAGGCATGGCTTCGGGACTTGTGCTCGTCTCGACAGAGGAAGGGGCGCCGTCGGGGAAATACCACAGATACGAGGCCTGCTGCGCCACAATCATGTCCCGGTACTGTTCCAGTATCGCGGTTCCATACGCTTCGAAGCCATGCTCAAAGGAGGCCCGGGCCAGTTCGCCGCCCACCAGGGGCATGATGCCGCCGTTGCAGTAGGCTCCCGGCGTCAGCTGATCGTCTCCGAAAATACCGGCGGGGAACGGCGGATCGATGCTGAACCACTCGGCGAAAGCGCCGCTCGAGACGCGGCGCCTCCGGTACTCCCGCAAGATCGCCGTGGCCATGTCGTGGTCGGCCAGCCCCCGGTTGATTGCCATCGGGTTGCTCAGACTCAGTTGCTCACGCTCGTCGACACCGAGATCCGGGGCCGGGGTGAGCCTGAAAAAATGGGTGTAGAAGCGACCGTTGAACAGCAAGTCGTTGGCTCGCTTGCGCAAAGCTTCGGCTCGATCCCGCCAGACGGCCGCCCGTTCTTCTTCGCCCACGTGTTCGTAGAGCCGGGCCAGCAGGCGGGACGCTTCGAAGAAGCCGCTGTTGTCGCCGTGCATGATCCCCCAGAACGTCTCGTCCGTAATCCGGAAATTGAGCCAGGGATGACGGCCCGCCGTGTAGTCGAAATCCCACGTGTCGATGGTATAGGGGCGCTTGACCAGGCCGTGCCGTGCATCCCAGCGCCAGGGATGGGTCAACGTATAGGTCAACGCGCGTTCGAGGGCCGGCAGCTTCCGGTCGATCCAGTCGTCGTCGCCCGTGGCCTGCCAGGCCAGGTAGGCGGCCTTTACGAAGCGGTATTCCACGTCCGCTTCAACCGGCACGCGCACCCACGTCTCCCAGTTCTCCCGTCCGCCGACGGGCTGCAGGGTTACGAAGTCAAAGATGCGGCCGTTGGCGGCCTGTTGCCGGGCAAAACAATCGACGGCGCTCTGCACCTCTTCAGAGAAATATCGTCCACCTCGCAGCATGTCCGAATGATCCCGTATCCACAGCGCGGGCGAGTCGGGGCTGCGGTATCCACGCACCGTTTCCCCATCAACCGTCATCGTGACGACGTCGGCGTCCAGGAACGCGGCGATCTGCTCGCAGAAGGGGGCCCATCGGCCCGAAGACGTTTCGACATTCAACAAGAATACGACACGGATTAGTTGAGCGTCCCGGCGCTTCGACCGGGAAGACCCCGAACGCTTCGACCGGGAAGATCACGAACGCTTCGAAAGGTAAGAGTACGAACGCTTCGAAAGGCAAGAGTACGGAAAACCCGAAACGTTATCACGTCATCACATCCCGATCCGCAAGGTGAAGCGGTGCACGTTGTCGAGCAGGTCCATCTGCGTGAACGCATAGTCAAAACCCAGGGCGTAGTCTCCGAGGGCATACTGCAGGCCGGCGCCGAGCGAGATGCCCTCGATGGAGGTTTTGATCGGGTCGCGCGTGCTGGTGCCGTCGTCTTCGGCTCCGGCGTAATTGAACCGGTAACCTGCCCGCAGGAACAGCAGATCGTAGAACGACAACTCGGCCCCGCCGTAGACCAGTTGCTGGGAATCCAGGGGCTTGGTCGTGTCAATGGCCAACATCAGCCGCATCTGTTCCCGGTTCACCGGATAAATCGTCGAGCCGATGGAGAAAACCAGCGGCAACGGGTTATCCTGGTTAAAGAAGGACATGTCGGTGCCCAGGTTGCTCAGGCGCGCAGCGATCTGCCATCCCGCCACACCGACCCGGTAGACCGAGCCGAAGTCGAACGCCAGAGCCGACGCCCCGACCCCGTCGATGCTCTCATTGATGTACTTGACGGTGGCGCCCAGGCTCAGCCTGTCGAGCACGTAGCGGGCATAGGAGACGCTGACGGCCAGGTCGGTGTAGTCGAACGAAGGGGACGTCTCCGTGTCGGTGACGAGCCCCTGGAGGATGGGATCGGTGTACCCATTCTGCCGGTTGGCCGGTATGTCCGAGAGGCCGAAATACTGTACGCCGAGGGTGAGGGTGCCGTAGGCGGTGCGATACCCGGCGGCCAGGGCGCCGGCTTCGATGTCGGCGATCCAGTCTACGTAGGAGAAACTGACGCTGCCGCGTCGGTTCTCGGTAAGGGCCGTCCCGGCAGGATTCCAGAAGATCTGCCCCGCGTCCCCGGCCAGAGCGGTCACGGCGGAACCGAGGGCAACTTCGCGCGCCCCGATCCCCACCTCGAGGAATGCAGCGCCGGTGCGTCCGGCCTTGCGTTGCGCCTCGGCGGGCCACACGACCAGAACGGTTAGCAACAGGCTCAGAAAGAGAATTCGTTTCATGACAGACCTCATGAGTCTCAGCGTAAAGGCAGGGTCTTATCGAAGGATAGCGATATGACCGACGGCTTCGCGGTTGCCGTTGTCGTACGAAACATGGTAGATGTAGAGACCACTGGCGACCTCCACCCCGTCTTTGGAGAACAGGTCCCAGGTAAACTTGCCGTCGGTCGCCCCTTCCACGTTCGTCTGAAAGATGATCTGCCCGGAGACGTCCAGGATCGTCAGGGTATACGCTTCGGGCAGGTTCAGGAAGTCGATGCTGTGGCTCGACGGGTTGTCCCGTTCATCGTTGAGGCCGGTGATTTTGTAGGGGTTGGGCGTCACCGTGATCAGCTGAGCCACCCGATCCACCGGGGCCACCGGAGGCGTCACCGTAAACGGCGCTCCGATGTTTTTGTAGTTTTGCGTGCCGGGCAACGGGTAGTCCGCCGCCCGGATGGCGAACGGATAGGTGTCGATCCAGGGCGTAGTGAGGCCGATCACCCCGTCGGGCGTCTCCCGGCTGTTGCGGCCGTTCCGGTTAAAGTTGGAGGACTCGATGTGCGAGACGGACACGGGCCCTCGCGGTCCGGTGAAACTGCCCTCCTTGTAGGCCGAGACGTAGTACCAGTACGTAAAGCCGGTGATGGCCTCCGTGTCCTCATAGCTGTAGTCATACCCTCCCACGGGATCGTTATACTGGGACACTTCACCGACCGGAATTTTCGCGATGAGTTGATACGGTCCCCATTCGGCAGGCTGGTAAAAGTTTTGCGTATCTCCGACGAACTCGGAGAAGGCGTCGAAGTAGGGGTTGCCGGCATCCGCGAACTGTTTGATGCTGCCGCCGGGTTCGTGGAGGTGCTGGTAATTATCAATGAGCGCAAAACCGTTGGCTCCCTCCTCCTGGCTCGGGAACCAGCTCTCCCGCTGGAACTGGGCCGCCCGCCAGATTTTGTACCCGTCGACGTCGGGGTCGATGCCGGAGACATCGGTCCAGCGGATGCGGGAGGACCCCTCGGTCGTGCTCTCCAGACGCACCTCGGGAGCCGGCGGCACGGGCAGATCCGCGCGCACGTCCCAGCCGCGCTCCCACGCCCAGCGCGCCGCCTTGGCCGCATCGGCGACGCCCTCCCAGCGGAAGCCGCCCGCCATGACGAAGGCGATCGTCATGGATTCCCCCACCTCCAGGGCAAAGGGCCCCATACCGTGGTTGACGTCCTGCCCGAAGGTGTACTCCTGCGTGAATCCCGTCCCGCCGTAAAAATTCCCCGAAGCCGCTTCCGGGTTGAGCCGGTCCTCCCAGAGGGGCTGTTCGATAGCCGTCGGGCCGACGTCCACGCTGGCATACTTGTAGTCGCCGTTCGGGCGCACCCCCGGGGCAGCCTGACCGAAGGTGGTCACGTCGCCCGGCGTGCCTCCGGTGAAGAGGTTCGGGTTGGGGGCCAGGTTTTTGTTGTCGAAGGTGGTGCGCTTGCCGTAATCTTCGTACCAGGTGGCCGTGGCCGAATAGAAGGCCAGGTCGGAGCGGTTCAGGTTGAACAGGCTCGGGTCCTGGTTGGTGACGGAGGTATACCATCCGGCCTCATTCCCCACCCCGACGGGATGGGTGCCGAAGAGCGTGAGCTTATCCGGCGCTCCGGCAAGAGCGGCCGGGTCGTCGTCGATGGCCCCCTGCTTGGCGCCCAGCCACATCACCGCGTTCCAGACGTCGGTGTAACCTTCCAGCACCCGACCGTCGTTGACGCCGATCAGCCGGGCGCCGGGCGCCGGCGTGGTGCGCCCGTCGGTGCGTGAGGGCGGCACGTTGGCAAACCATACGTACATGGGCGGATCGTCCTGTTGCGCCGGAACGACGTAGCCCAGCGTGCGCCCGGCGCCGAACCGGTTGGAGCGCCCGGACGTCTGCGTGATCCGCACCGAGATGGAAGGGATCATCCAGGCGGCGGCCGCCACCGCATCAATGGCGTGCCCGGTCAGTTCCGGCGTTCCGTCCCCGTTGGCATCCACGACTCCCGTATTCGTCATCGAGATCTCCAGCACGACGAAGTCGTTCAGGTTCTGCTCGTTGATGGTATACTGGTGGGCGCGGACCTTGAAATCGATTCCGGCGGTGGTGGGCCACGCGGCTTCGTAGACCAGATGGGTTCGCGTCTCGTCGGTGAACCGAGCCTCGCGCTTGTAATCGCGGGCAGGATCTCCGGCCCCCGGCACGTTGGGCGTGTAGTAGGCAAAGAGGAAGCGGTCATCCGGGGTCGCCTCGTCCGCCCGCAGGATGGGCGTAGGCCAGCCGTCCGCTTCGAAGACGGGGAAGACGAGACGGGTGCCGTCCCGCCAGTTGCTCGTCAGGTCATACCCGCCGGGCCAGATGCCGTTGGGTTCGAGCCAGTTGCCGCCGTTGGGCCCGAGGGTAAGCCAGTGAAGCGCCCCGGCATCGCGGTTGGGATCCTCGACGCCGTTCTCGGTGAGCGTGTTCATGGGTTTGACGGTGTTCCAGAAGTCCCCGGCCACCATGTATCCGTCGCCCTCCGTGGTGGGCAGAACGCTCGTCCTGAAGAGCGACGAGGGTATGTCGCGTTTCTGAGCCTGCGCCGGAGCCGCCATCCCCCACATACCGGCCAGGCAGAGGCCCAGCAAGCCGGCCAGGCGCTGAATTCGTCTCATACGTTGCATGGTCATAGTTCTTGCCTGTTGAAAAGAGCACGAGTGAGAAGATGCCGCTAGAAGCGCAACCGGGAGCCGAAGTACACCGTCCGGGCCGGCCCGTAAAGCGCCACGCCGTCATCCCGGATGAGCCGGGAGCCGGGAACCCCTGTTTCCTGGAAGACCACCGGCCCGGTCGGGGTGTTGTCTTCGTACGCCACCACGTTCTGCCGGTTGGTCAGGTTGGTCACGTCGAGGAAGACATCCAGGCCGAGCCGGCCGGTGAAGCGAAACTGCTTCTCCACCCGCACATCGAGGCGATAGTTGGTCGGTGCGGTGAGCAGCTCGCGGTCGCGCGGGTCGGCTCCGATGGCCTTCGGGTATTGGAAGCCGCTCTCCAGCGTGCCGAAGAGGCCAAGCGAAAAGTCGGCCGGAAGACCGGCCACCGATCGAAGCACGAACCGGTGACGCCGGTCGAAACCGCCGGTGATCGTCGAGCCGCCCTGCACATTGAGGGCGAAGTGCTGAAAGTCCTTCGCGTCGTCGAAGGGGAGCTGGGTCTCCCCCGTCTCCGGGTCAAAACGAAAATCGCGGAGGTTCTGTCCGGTGACGCGGGACTGCTCCACCGAAGAGAACGTATAGGAAGCCGTCAAGCCCAGCGTCACGTCCTCCCGGAGTTGAAGCGGCGCCCGTCGCAGCACCAGTTCGATCCCCCGCGCATCCGCATATCCGGTGTTGGTGACGTACGTGTACCGGTCGAAGCCCTGAATCGAAGGGGCTCCCTCCGGCGTGAAGTTAAAGGCGGTATAGGTGACCGTGCCGTAATTGTCGATGCTGCGGGCATAGGCGTTCACATCGAGTCCCCATCCCGGCGTAAACTCCCATTGCACCCCCAGCTCATAGTTGTTCGACGTGATCGGATCCATCTCCGGATTGACCAGACTGAAGAACCGGCTGGTCGTATGAATGCCGCCGTAATTCTGATAGAGGGTGTTGAAGGGCACGAGTTGCTGGGAACGCGAGTACGAGAAATACATCGAAGCGGTCTCTCCGATCGGGTGCGAAACGCCGACGCTCGGATTGAACAAGACGTCCACCGGCACCGCCTCCCCACGCCGGACGAAATTGCGCGCCACCGTCTTGCCCCGGAAGTCCACCGTATCCCGGGCAAACGGGTAAAAGTAGTTCTCAATCTTTTCCATATCCCGGTCGGCGAAGGTCAGGCGGGCGCCCACGTTAATGATCAGACCGGCATACTCCATCCGGTCGGCAACATACAGAGAAAGCTCCCAGGGCTTGCGCTTCCAGTAGTCGATCCGGAACGGTTCCTCGGCGTCGTTGAGGATGGCGCCCGGCCCGGGCAATCCCTCGATGTGCATATAATCGAAGGTGCGCTGCTTGAACTCGGCGCCGGACTGCAGGAAATGGTTGAAGGTGACCTGGTTCGCATAGTCCACCTTGAACGCATTCGTGACGCTCTCCTGATCCTCAAAGAAAGGGGCCGGACGCGCCAGCCGGTACCGGGTGCCGTTGGGCAGGTTGATGCCCGTTTCACTGAAGTTGTCCGTGACGATGTCGAGGAACATCTTCGGGTTATTGGCCTCGTCCCGCGTGGCGCTGGTGCTGATGTATTTGTCCACCACGGCCGGGTCGGTGAAGTCCAGAAAATCTCCGTTTTCACCGATCTCCTGGAAGCCGTTGCCGTTGTCGTCGACGTAGCCGTAACGCGCCCGGTTGTAGGTGCGATACCCCTGCACGGTCAGGTATGAGGTGGGCGAGATCACGTGGCGCAGGCGAAGCGAACCCACGTAGCTGCCGCCGTCCTGCTGGGAAACCCCTTCCAGATAGAAGCGCCAGAACTCCATATAGTCGGTATTATTCCATCCCCCCCAGTATCCCTTGTCCTCAACCAGCCCCACGGCGGTGATGCTCGTATTTTTGGAGAGCCGGTAGGTCGTCTTGAGTTGCCCGTTGATCCGCTTACGGAAGTGGTTGGGCAGAAAACCGTTCGTCTGGTAGAATTGCCCGGTCGTTCTGAAGGACCAGCGATCCGTGATCGATCCCCCCAGGCTGAAACGGACATCGTACTCGGGTCGATCGCCTACCTGGTATTTTCCCGGCCTCCAGGTGTAGAGCGCCTTCTTGAGCGGGTCCTCGACGAGGCTTTTTTCGGCCTGATAGACGTCCCCATCATGGTAGAAGTCGAGCGAGTCCGGACCCGGACGCGGGATCGACGGGGACACGCGCGCCGAAAAGGATCCCCGAATGGGCCCTCGGGTTTCGGCCAGGGTAACGGCCACCACGCCGCCGGAGCCCGAGGCATACTGCGCTTCGGTCGCCCCGGTATTGACCGTCACCTCCTCAACCCCCTCGGGATTGATCGAAAGGATGCTGGGGCTGGTGCGGTCGGCCTTGTTGGCGTTGCTGTAGATGGAACCGGTGTAGCGGGTCCCGGAGGAGAGGGTGTAAAAGGCGTCGGAGACATCGACCCCCTCGACGAGCGTGCGCGTCTCAAAACGCCGGCTCCCCCGAATGAACCCGTCGTATGCGTTAGCGGTGCGTGAGATCACGTCTTCGAGACGGGTCACCGGCAACCGGGCCATCTCCTCGCCGGTCACCATGGCCCGGGAATTCGTCTGGTTCTGGTCCACGACGGGACGCTCCGCCTCAACAACGACTTCCTCCCCCTGAACGACCTCCTCGGAAAGCGTCACGTCCAGGGTGAGGGTCCGGTTCGACGTGATGCGCACGTTCTCGAATACGCGCGTCGCGTAGCCGATGGAGGAGAAACGCACCGTATAGGAGCCGGGCGCAATACCGATCAGTACATAACGCCCATCGACGCCCGTTGCGGTGCCCTGACCGGTCTCGAGCAACAAGACCGTGGCTCCGGGAATCGGATCGCCGCCGGCCGCATCAGTCACACGACCGGCCAGCTTGCCGCTCTGCGCATGCGCCACCGTCGGGAGCGTGCCCAGCAACAGACACGTCAGGAGGCGCCGGAGGCATTTCCAGGCGAGTGTTCCTTTCATAAGAAAGCCTCTACTCGTTTTGTGGATGCGGATAGGTTTTCTATGGATAAGGATAGGAGCCCGCCCAGCAAGCGACGCCCCTCTTTTTCAAGGGAAGGGTTCCTCTCACGCAGGCATCGATTCTCTGCCGCCGAGTTCCCGGGACATATTCCGCGCTGCCCGGCGCACGGACTTCCCGACCCGCACAATCCGGCCGTCATCGGCCACCTGGGAAGAAAGGATCGCAACCGTCAGGGCGGCGCACGGCCGCTGGCTGTGATCCCACACCGGCGCCGACACACAGAGCAACTCCTTGTTGTATTCGCCATCGACGACCGCGTACTGACGGCGGCGAACGTCTTGCAGGCGATGCATAAACAGATCACGATCCGTGAGGGTGGCTTCGTTGTAGGTCTCCATGCCGTGCCGGTCCAGAATCTCCTCGACCTCCTCCCGGGGCAACCAGGCCAAAAGCGCCACCCCGGTGGCCGTACAGTGCGCCGGCACCCGGGACTCCAACTTCCGGACTACGGCCACCGACTTCGGGCTGTCCATCCGGCGCAAATAGACCACCTCGCCATCCTCCAGTTTGCTCAGGAACACCGTCTCGCCACACTCGAGCGCCAGCGCCTGCATGTAGCGCGTGGCGATCCGGAAAAGATCGCTCTGCTCGGCAAACTTGTTGCCCAGTTCAAACAGGTAGGACCCCAGCCGGTACGTCTGGCTTTCCGGGTCCAGGGTCACACAATGATGTTTGCGCAGCGTCACGAGAATGCGAAAAAGGGTGCTCTTGGGGATCCCGGTCTCGCGGGCCATGTCGGCCAGGACCATGCCCTGGGGTTCGCGCCCCAGCAGGCCCAACACCTGCACGGCGCGTTCCACAGACGGGATGAGATAGCGACTTTCTGTTTCAAATGTGGAATGGTGTTTCATTTTGTGTATGATTTAGATATTTTACGGGAAGATGTCAAGGGCGATCGGGGAGATTCCTTTTCACAATCTCTCAAATCGCCCCATTTCGGGTGTTTTGGAGGGATTCCAGTAAGTTAAAATTACAAACACCGTTTCAAATAACAAACAGCCGACGCGAGAATGCCCCTTGCCTCCCCGCTCTCCCCGCCGCCGCCCGCCTTTCCCCGGCAGACGCACCCGGCCGTCGCCACGGCCGCCGAGGCCCTGAGCCGACGCCTCGGCCTGCCCCCGGCCCTCCCCCGCGACACCCCCGGCCCGGGCCTCAACATAGACGTGGCGGACGGTCCGTGGAAGCTCGCGCCCTCGCCCGCTCCTCAGGCATCCGACTGGATGTGGGTCCGTCTCGGCGAGGAGGAGCGCGTCCTCACGGCTTCCTCCCCCGCCCTGCTCTACGCGCTGGTGCACCTGCTGGCCGACGGCCTGCTTGCCCGGCCCGGAGCGACCCTCTCCGACGGCATTCTGATCGAGCCGAGCTTCCCCTTCCAGCGCCCCCTCTTCGACACCGTGCTGACCCAGGTGGCCCGCACCTCGCGGGGGTTCGACCCGGAGGCGTACGTCGAGCGCCTGGCCCGAACCGGCTTCACCCACCTCGAAGTCAATGGGCTGGCCTTCCACGTCCCGTTCGAGTTCGGCGTACCGACCGAGTTCTACAGCCCCTTCTACACCTACTGTCCGGGGCTGCACCACTTCGTCGACAGCCCGCTGACGCGGGGGCTTTACCCGCCCGCCTATCTGCAGGCCAACCTGAACCGGCTCCGCAGGCTGGCGGCCCTGGGGCAGGCGTACGGCCTCCGGCCCGGGCTGCTCTGCTTCGAGCCGCGCAGCCTGCCCGAGCACTTCTTCCGGCGCCATCCGACCCTGCGGGGCGCCCGCATCGACCACCCGTTCCGCTCGCACCTGCCCCGCTACACGCTGGCGCAGGATCATCCCGTCGTCCGGGATCACTATCGCCACCTGATGCGCAGCCTGATGGAAGCCGTGCCGGAGCTGGACTACCTCTCCATCTGGACCAACGACAGCGGCGCCGGCTTCGAACACACCGCCTCGCTCTACGTGGGCCGCAACGGCGGCCCCTACTTGATCCGCGAATGGCGGGACCACGCGCAAATCGCGGAGGCGGCGGCGCAGAGCGCACTGCGCTGGCTCCGCCTCATGCGCGAGACGAGCGCCGAGATCAACCCCGGCTTCGAAGTGCTGTTGCGGATCGAACCGTTCAAGCAGGAGCAGGACGTCATCATGGCCGGCCTGGGCGACGGCCTCGGCATCGAGGCCCCCTCTCTCATGGTGCGCGGCTACGATCTGCCTTACCATCACCCCCACTATCCCGAGCAGTCCTGTATGGCCGGGTCCATCTTTCACACCGCCTTCGACCCGCGCGAGAAAACCCTGCTCGAAGCGCACCGGGCGCGCGGCATCGAACCGAAAATCAGCTATTCGGCGGGGTCGTCCTTTAACATGGAGCCCCTGCTGGGCATCCCGCATCCCCGGCTGCTCCACCGGAAGCTGACGGCGCTGCGCGAGACGGGCTTCAGGGCCGTGAGCGCCTTCGGCGGCCTGCTGCATCTCGAAAAAACTCCCTTCTGGCCCCACCCCGGCGTCATCCGCGCGGCACAGTTCACCCCCGAACGACCCGCCGACGCCGTGCTGGCGAACCTGGCCGAGCGATGGGCCGGACCCGCCGACGCCGGGGCGCTCGTCACCGCCTGGGACGCCGTAGAAGAGGCCGTCCAATACTTCCCGGTCGTGCCGCTCTACAGCCACTTCGGCTTTGTCTGGCTGCGGACGTGGGTGCGCCCGCTCGTCCCCAACCTGGAGGCCATTCCGGCCGAGGACCGGCGCTATTACGAGGACTTCATGGTCAGCACGGCCAACAACCCGAACATCAACGACCTGGGGCGGGACGTGCTCTTCGAGCTCATCAGTGAGGAGAGCGGCCGGCGCATGGCCGAACAGTTCGACCGGAACGCCCTGCCCCGCCTGGCCGCCGCGCTGGATCGGCTGGAGGCGCACGTTTCGGGCGCCGCCACGCCCGAGGCTCGCGCCGTGTTCACTGACCTTCGGGACCGCGTTCGGGCGCTACAATGCTGGGCGACGACCCAGCGCAACACCTGCGCCTGGGTGGCCGGCGTCTACGGATACCGCCGCGCCGACACCGAAGAGGAGCGCCGGCGACATCGGGACTATCTTCAGTCCATGATCGACCTCGAATACGAAAGCACCCGGCGCCTGCTCGACCTGTGGGAACACAGCGACACCGAATTCATGCTGGTTTCCGACGTCGGCGAGACCAGCTTTGTCTATGGCGAGAATTTCGGGGAACTGCTGCGGCGCAAGCTCGCCCTCACCGAAGCGTATCGGCATCACGAGCCGTACATTGACGAGACGTTGATCTGGCGGCTGCCCTGACCACATTCCCGGATCTACCGATGACCGCACCCTCTCCTTCCAACGGTCCTCCGTGGGGGTTCTTTGAGCGCCTTCGTCCCGACCGGATCGAGGCGATCCGGGCGACCCGGCCGGTGGCGTACGTGCCCTGGGGGGCGCTGGAATGGCACAGCTACCATGCTCCCATAGGGCTCGACGGGCTGATGGCGCACGGGCTGGCTTCGGCGCTGGCCCGCGTCTGCGGCGGCGTCGTCCTCCCGCCCGTCTATGCCGGCGCCGACACCATCAAGCCGTTCAAAGGCTTCCGTCACACGCTCGAGCACGCGCCGGAGACCATCGAGCGGCTCTGCGGCGAATACCTCGCCCAGCTCGACGACGAAGGCTTCCGTGTGCTGGTGGTCGTCAGCGGGCACAGCGCCGACGGACACCTCGCCGCGCTCCGGGCCGCCGTCGACGCGTTTACGGCGCGGGCGGGCCCACGGGCGCTCCTGGTGGCGGCCTTCGACCCGGTGTGCGACGCGTACCCGCCCGACCACGCCGCTCACGGCGAGACCTCACTCCAGCTCCTGTTCACTCCCGAGCTCGTCGACCTGGGCCGGATCCCCGACGGGCCGCCGCCCACCCTCGATGCCGACGGCGTCTGGGGCGCGGACCCGCGAACGGCCTCGGCCGAAGACGGCGCCGCCATCCTCGATCTGTTCGTACACCGCACCCATCGTCTCCTTCAACCCCTTTTCGATCGTTATCTCCCATGAACGACCGCCTCCTGGGCCGCACCGGCCTGCGCTGCAGCGAAATCGGCCTCGGCACCTGGGCCTTTGCCGCCCGGATCTACGGCGACGTCCCCGCCCGCGACGCGCTGGATACGGTGCGTGCCGCGCTCGACCTCGGCGTCACCTTCTTCGACACCGCTCCGCTCTACGGCACACCCTCGAAGGACGGCGTCGCCGAGACGCTTCTCGGTCGCGCCCTCGGCCCCGACCGTTTGCGTGTGCTGATCTCGTCGAAGTTCGGCCGGTATGCCACCGAAGGGGCCGCCCCGCACTTTCACGCCCGGCGCGCCCGCGCCTCCGTCGAGGGCAGCCTGAAGCGCCTCGGAACCGACCACCTCGACGTCCTCTTTTTCCATTCCCCTTTCAGCCCGGATGAAATCCACGACGACGTCTGGGAGGAACTGGACCGGTTGCGGCAGGAGGGCAAGATTCGCTTCGTCGGCCACTCCATCTCGAGGTTTCAGGATACCGAGACGATGGCCCGTAGCTGGGCCGCCGAGCGGCGGATCGACGTCGTGCAGGTGGTCTACAGCCTGATGAACCGTGAAGCGGCGGCGCTCATCGACGACCTCGGCGCGGACGGCATCGGGATCGTGGCGCGGGAATCGCTGGCGAACGGGTTCCTCTCCGGCCGGATCACGCGGGATACCGTCTTCCCTCCGGGCCACCTCAACGCCCGCTACCCGCGCGCCGAGATCGAGGCCCGGGCCGACTATGCCGACCGGCTGCGCTTCCTCGTCCGCGACCCGGTAAAGACGCTCCCGCAGGCCGCCTACCGGTGGGTGCTGGACAACCCGCAGGTGTCGGTGGCGCTCAGCGGCGCCCGCAACGTGGCGGAGCTGCGGGACGTCGTCGCCGCCGCCGCGATGCCGCCGTTCATGCCTGCCGAGCAGGCCCGTGCCGAAGCCCTCCACACCCGCGATTTTCAGGCCGCCTGACGTCCGGATCGCCGGCCTCCCCTCTTCCCTTTGCACCCCGGCTCACGCAACATGAACGTCGCCCTCTTCGTGCCCTGCTACATCGACCAGTTCTACCCTCGCGTCGCCGTGGCCACGATGCGCCTGCTCGAACGGCTCGGCTGTACGGTGCGCTTTCCGAAGGGACAGACGTGCTGCGGCCAGCCGATGGCCAACGCCGGCTTCGAGGACGCCGCCCGGCCCGCCGCCCGGCACTTCGCAGAAACGTTCGCGGGTTGCGACTACGTGGTGGCCCCGTCGGGGAGCTGCGTGCTGCACGTGCGCGAGCACCTGGACCTGGCCGGCGACACGGCGGCGGTCCGTCACCTCCGGGAACGCACCTTCGAGCTGTGCCGCTTCCTCGACCGCTTCCTCGACCTCGACCGGCTCGACGTGTCCTTCCCGCACCGCGTCGGGTACCACGCCGCCTGCCACGGCCTGCGGCCGGGTCGCGCCGGCGAGCGCATGGCGCCCGGCGTCGACGTGGTGCGCGGCCTGCTCGGCCGCGTCGCCGGCCTCACCCTCGTCGCGCTCGACCGGGCGGAGGAGTGCTGCGGCTTCGGCGGCGCTTTCGCCGTCACCGAAGAGGCCGTCTCGGTCCGGATGGGCCGCGACCGCCTCCGCGACCACCTGGCCCACGGCGCCGAGGTCATCACCAGCACGGATATGTCCTGCCTGATGCACCTGGAAGGGCTGGCCCGTCGCCAGGGCGCCCCGGTGCGCTTCCTCCACGTCGCTGAAATCCTGAACGGAAACCGATGAAGCCGCCCCCTGCCTCGACGGATCATGCCGCCGCTGCCTCGGCCTTCCTTGCCGACGAAGCCCGTGCCGGATGGCACGACCGCGCCCTGTGGCTCGTCCGACGGAAACGCGACCGGGCGGCCGCCGCCGTACCGGAATGGGAGACCCTCCGCACGCTGGCTTCCGCCGTCAAGGCCCACACCCTGAGCCGTCTCGACGACTACTTGCTTCAGTTCGAGGCACAGGCCCGGGCCAACGGCTTCGTCGTTCACTGGGCCGAAAACGCCGACGTCCACAACGCGCTCGTCTACGACCTTCTATGCCGGCACGGAGCGCAGCGCATCGTCAAGAGCAAGTCGATGTTGACGGAAGAATGCGGGCTCAACCCGTATCTCGAAGCGCGGGGCATCGAGGTGGTGGATACCGACCTGGGCGAGCGCATCGTACAGCTCAGTGGCGAGCCGCCGAGTCACCTCGTCATGCCGGCCATCCACCGGAAGAAGGAGGAGATCGGGGCGCTGTTTCACGCGCAGATGGGCACGCCGGAGGGCCTGAGCGACCCCGCGGCCCTCACCGCCGCCGCCCGGACCGACCTCCGCGCCCGCTTTTTCCGGGCCGACGCCGCCCTGACGGGCGTCAACTTCGCCGTAGCCGAGACGGGCGGCTTCGTTGTCTGCACCAACGAGGGCAATGCCGACCTGGGCGTGCATCTGGCCCCGCTCCACATCGCCTCGATGGGGCTCGAAAAAATCATCCCGAAGGCCGAACATCTGGGCATCTTCCTCCGGCTGCTGGCCCGGAGCGCCACCGGGCAGGCCCTTACCGTCTACACCTCGCATTTCCACCGCCCGGCTCCCGGGCAGGCGGTGCATCTGGTGCTGGTAGACAACGGCCGCACCGCGCACCTGGGCCGCGAGGGCTTCCGGGACGCGCTCAAATGCATCCGCTGCGGGGCCTGCCTGAACACCTGTCCCGTCTACCGGCGCAGCGGCGGGCACAGCTACGGGGCCGTCATCCCCGGCCCCATCGGCGCCGTCCTGATGCCGGGCGTCGACCCGGAGCGCTACGCCTCGCTCCCTTTCGCCTCCACGCTCTGCGGCTCCTGCACCGACGTGTGCCCGGTCCGGATCGACCTCCACGGGCAACTCTACCGGTGGCGGCAGGTCCTCGGCCGCAGAGGCCGGGGGGGAGCGTCAAAGAAGTGGCGAATGCGGCTGGCCGGCGCTGTGCTGAGCCGCCCCCGTCTCTACCGGATGGCGGGGGCGACCCTGCGCTTCCTCCTCAGATGGCTGCCCCGACGCGCCCTGGGCCCGTGGGGTCGCCACCGGGAATGGCCCGACCCGCCGGCGGAACGCTTCGGCACGTGGTACGAAAAACAGCGGAGGAGATCATGAGCCGCGAACGCATCCTCAAACGCATCCAACGGAACCGGCCGCCGGCCGTCGCGCTGCCGGACGTGCCCGCCTTTGCGCCTCCCTCCGGCGCGCGCAGGGCCCGCTTCATCGCGGCGGTGGAGGAGGCCGCCGGCGCCGTCGTCCCGCTCGAGGGCGACGTGGGCGCGTGGGTGCAGCGGGCCTGCCCGGATGCGCGCGGTGTGGCCGCCCGGCTGGACGAAGCCGTCCCGGGCGCCTGGCGGCCCGGGCCCGACACCCCGCCCGAGGCCCTGGCCGGCCTGGACCTGTTTCTCTGTAAGGGGACGCTCGGCGTGGCCGAGAACGGCGCCGTATGGGTCGGTGAAGCGGCGGCCGGGCGCCGCGCCGCCCTCTTCCTGCCCGAGCACGTGGTCCTCGTCCTGCCGTGCACCGCGCTGGTAGACACGATGCACGAGGCCTATCGCAGGCTCGACGTGCGCGCAGCCGGCTTCGGCGTCTTCATCGCCGGCCCTTCGAAGACGGCGGACATCGCGCAGGCGCTCGTCATCGGGGCGCACGGCCCGCGCCGCCTCACCGTGCTGCTCCGCTGACGCGCATCCGTTGATCCTGCCTCGACGTTGCTCTCCCAACCCTTACTTTCCTGTCCCATCCCCCCAACCTCACCCACTGCTTCGTATGAAAATCGTCACCTTCGGCGAGATCATGCTTCGTCTGTCTCCGCCCGGCTTCGCGCGTCTCGTCCAGGCCCCCCGGTTCGACGTCACCTTTGGCGGGGGCGAAGCCAACGTGGCCGCTTCGCTGGCCGCCTACGGCCTGGAGAGCCACTTTCTGACCAAGCTGCCCCGCCACGAGATCGGCCAGGCAGCGCTCAACCACCTCCGGCGCTACGGCGTGCATACCGATGCCGTGGTGCGCGGCGGCGACCGGCTGGGTATCTATTTCCTGGAAAACGGCGCCGGCCAGCGACCCTCGAAGGTCCTCTATGACCGTGCCGGCAGCGCCGTCACCACCCTGTCCCCCGGGGAGGTCGACTTCGACGCGCTCTTTGAGGGGGCCTGCTGGTTTCACTGGACGGGCATCACCCCCGCGCTGGGCGAACAACCCCGCCGCACCCTGCGGGCCGCCTGCGAAGCCGCCCGCCGCCATGGCGCCCGGATCAGTTGCGACCTCAACTACCGCTCAAAACTCTGGTCCGTGGCGGAAGCCCGCGCCGTCATGCAACCGCTCATGGGATGCGTGGACGTCTGCATCGCCAATGAAGAGGACGCCGAGAAGAGCCTGGGGCTGACGGCCGACGGCGCCGACGTAGCGCACGGACGCCTGGAGGAAGCAGGCTATGCCGACCTGGCGCGCCGGCTCAGAGAAACGTACGGCTTCCGGACGGTGGCCATCACCCTGCGCGAGAGCTTCTCCGCCTCGCACAACGGCTGGAGCGCTCTGATGCTCGACGACCGCGACTGTTCTGCTCCGTACCGTTCCCGACGCTATGAAATCACCCTCGTGGACCGCGTCGGCGGCGGCGACGCATTCGCGGGCGGCCTCATCTACGGCCTGCTCACCAAGCGCAATACCCGCGACGCCCTGGAGTTCGCCGTGGCGGCTTCCTGCTTGAAACAAACCATACCGGGCGACTTCAACCTGGTGTCCGCCGAGGAGGTGGAGCGCCTGACGGCCGGCGGCGGGTCCGGGCGGGTGGAGCGATGACCGGTGAACGGCGCAACCGTCGCCCGTGAGTTGCCGGAGACAGGTCTGTTCTTTGGCCTTGTCGGCACGCGCGTGCGGCCCCACGCCGTCACCTGGAAACCAACGGCGACACCGACGATCACGATGAGCACTTCGAGGGCGACGGCGAACCAGTTCTTCGCACCACCGCCGCAACCATTCGACTGAGGACCGTGTGCGCTCGTCCCGGCCGCGCTGCCGAGGGCTCCCCTCCTGACCCCGCGATATGTTCATTGGTCCCGGTCATTCGCCAGAAGCTATGGGAACCGCCCGTCGGTATCGATCGGTCGCAATCCGCTATGGTGACCTTTCCACAAGTTAATAAAACGCTTAGGGCGGAGCAATGCCGGAACCGTCGAGCACGTTGTCGGCTGCCTTGCGTTGTGATACGCGCTCTCCCAATCAGGGAATACTTAGAGGATCAGCCGGATAGCATTTCTTTTTTGGAAGTCGAAGAGATAGATACGATCAAAGCTCGACTGGTAAGTATGCTCCAACGCTTTCCCTGAAACGTCGAAGAGCGTCGATGGGAGATAACCGTAGACTACGATTAATAACCAGACTTCATCGCAGCGCTCACGATACTTAAGGATCTTGCTATTCTTACACCCTATCCTTTCCTGGATAATACCAGAAGTTATATCCGGCATCCAACCGGCCATTATAGGTCCCCAAACTGGATCTTGCAGGCTATCGTATCGGAAGATAGTCACGGAAGAAAATTCCGGAGGCAAGTGGCTCTTGTCATTCCAGGTTTGCCTAATCTTTGTTGACTCCTGATTAGGAGGCATTTTCGTCTGAACGATGTTAGCAAGATCTGTAGCAAGCGGCCCAACCTTCGCTTTGTTAAGCCGTGCTCCGCTTGTGAGGTTCAGCCAAACAAGAGCAGGTCTGCCACCTTGATCCCTGTGTATTTCCTTCGCGCGAAGGAGGATTTGGTGAACGTATGTTTCTGTGGCTTGCAAGGAACCACCATCCTTTCGGGGCTCATGATACACCTCAGTGTGCTCGATGCCGACGATTCCAGTTGCTGATTGAACCAGGAAGTCGGGGCATTCTACATCAAGCGTGATCTGGCCTTGGGGAAAATCTGGAAGGCTATCTTTGAACGCCAGCAAGTGGGCATATTCTTTCTTTTTCTGATCAGAGATTGTCATGGTACTTTAAGCGTACAACGGCTTGTGCATAACCGGCGCAGGGCTGCATGCCGATTTCCTTCAATTTAGCACCAGCGGTGACGCGGAGCAACTGCGGTCGTGAAAACGCCGACGAGCCCTGCGTCCGCGTTCATGCCGTGGTTATGTGCCCTCATTCACGTGCCCTGAAGACCAATGCTTTTTCCCCACCATCATAAAAGATGCGCAAGGTGTTTCCTTCAATCTCATAAGCAACGGTGGCTCGAAGGGCTTGTATAAAAGACATATATTTTGATCCTGAAGGCTCATTTATTTCAGTAGTCCATTGGATCTGAATTGACAGACTATCTGCTATTGCAAGCTGATACGTGCCTCTATACTGATTGGCTGCCTTTGGCCCTCCTGCTTTTTGATAGCTTCCTCCCTTTACCCGGCCATCCTCTTCAAAGACCAGCAGGATCCCCACACTGCCTGCATCGGACCCACCATCACCAACGTCCTCGAATGACACCAGATCCCACTCGGTGCCAATCAAGGGCACATCAGCAGTAGTCTTCAATGCCGTTTCCTCGTAGTCTACCAACTGACAAGATCCCAGCCCGAAGACCAAGATTCCGAGTCCGAGCTTCATGAACGTCTTCATAGCCTTGACCTCATTCTTTCTACAATGGAATGGACAACGCAAGCTAACACTCTCAAGCGCTCACTTGATCAGCGCCATCCGCTTCGTCTCAACAAAGGCTCCTGCTTGCAGCCGGTACAGGTAGACGCCACTCGGCAGGCGCGCCCCGTCGAAGACAACCTCGTGGTAGCCTGCCTTTACGATCCCCTCGACCAGACGAGCCATCTCCCGGCCCGTCACATCATAGACCACCAGCGAAACCAGCCTCGCTTCAGGAAGTGCGAAGCGGATCTGCGTCTGCGGGTTAAAGGGATTCGGGTGGTTCTGCGAGAGCGCGAAGACTGCGGGTAACGGCACCTCATCTGACACACCTCGTTTCTGGGGAAGATCTCCCCAGACGGAGGCCCAGTTCGTGTAGGCGGATTCCACCTCGTCGCTGCTTACGGCGCGCACCCGGTAAGAGAATTCGTCGTAGGCCTGGCTCTGCGCGGTGATGGTGATGCCAAAATCGGTGTACGAGGCGCCGGTCGGCGTGGCAATCGTGGAGCCGTAGGTGAAGCAGTTGCGATAATAGCTGGGGCAGCGGTAGACTTCGTAGTGGTCGACGTTGGAACTGGGGCTGGCCGTCCAGGTGAGATTGGGCGAGGCGTTCATTTGGCCGGCGTTGGTGATGACGAGATTACCGGGAGGTTCAGGAGGGAGAATGCCGTACTTTCCGTTGAGGGTTGTATTTCCTGTGCTGCTGGGATCAAGCCAATCCTTCAAGCGGGTCGAAGCACTGCTGCCATTATCCCATGATTTGTGAAACGCTCCGTAATAAGTACCTTTATCTGGATCGCAGGCATCAAAACCATCGCCCGCATGATCTTGTCCAATTATTCTGCTGTTTTGGTCAAAGAGAGGTGAGCCTGAAGAACCACCTTCAGTTGTCCCTTCGTCCCAATCGTCAACATACCAATGCGTGTTAGAGTCTCCAGTAATTGATGTAAGGGTTGGAGAATCACTATCAAGAGAGATTTTCTTCAAATCTCCCGCTGGATGATGTATTCCCACTACTGATGTAGGAGCCACAGTCGACCTGGACCATCCCGCATAATACGGATACGCATAGGGCGTCATCGAACTCAACTCCATCAGAGCAAAGTCAGAGGCCGCGTTTCCGGCACGAAATGTTGCCCCAGAGATCGATCGCCACGTACTAGGCTCACTGCTCGGGGTACACTGTGGACTATCATAGTTGAACCGGAAGATCCATGTCTCCGCATCATCAATCTCGGCTTGGGAAAGAGTCTGATTGCCATTAGTATCCGCACAATGAAACGCTGTCAAAAAGTAGGGAATGTTATCCTGATTGGTATTGTTAACCAATGCACCCGAACACCAGCGTGTTCCATCACTAAGAAGCACCATCGCTACAGCATGCTTTTCATCTTGCCACGCTGAACCCTGTGAGCAGTTCACGTTGATGTTGCACGAGGATGAGTCACCGGGGCCATTGAGGCCCGCTTGATCATCTCGTCCAAAAATGTCTCGGTAGGCGTGGGCGACTTTCGATACACGAAGCTGCCCTTCCCCACGCACCCACGACGGTTCGTAGTACTCCAGAATAATGACATCGCCCGGAACCGGAGCGGTCGAAAACTTTCCGTATGGCTTGTTGTTTGTCGCCGTGAACGCGCCCAAGACCGTGCTTCGATCTTCACTGTAGACGTAGAACGTCGCCCCATCGGGCAAATGGAACTCCGATAAGATCAAGGAAAGCGACTGCGCCCCAGGTGAGTTGATGCGCAAGCGCCAGAGACGATCCTTCGTCGCAAGCACCGTCCAACTTCCGGCATTGTCGAGACCAAGCCCAAGGTCGAGCGCTTTGGCGAAGCGCGGCGGTCGGGGTCTGGTCTGCTGCCGTTCCACGGCATCTTCTGCCAGAAGCGCCGCGACATCGACAGGCGGCAGCGTGACAGATGGAATTGGGCGTTCAAAGTTGCCGTTGAAGCTGAAAGGCTCTCCGCCCCAACTGATCTGTGCGCAGACTGGGGCGGCAAGGCCGGTAGTAAGCGCGATGAGTGTTAGGACCGTTACGTGTCTCATGATACGTCCTCCGAGAGGTTGTAGATGAGTGAGAACGCCTATGGTATATAGGCACATAACGACACGGGTAACTGGCTGGCTATGAAGCGCAGCGGATTTGCCAGTCCATGTTGACTCGATTGTTATACGTTTTCCTCAATAACATCATTTACCGCCTCACCAAATACCCTCATCCAATTTACGTTCTGCCTAGCTTCACTGAAGGAAATAGACCTCAATGAAGGCTGCTGGCGATTTGTCCTTATAAGATCAGCCTCATGCACAATCTGGTTTCGCCTCTGCGTGATTGAACGAAGCTGCTTAATCACATCTTCTTTTGGTGGTGTATTCGGCATTTTGTCGGCCACTTTACTCCAGAAATCTTTCACTCCCAACATCTGGGCTGCGGTCAGAACAGAGTCCGGAGTTTGAAATGTATAATCACGATGAAGTCTGTCTTGGATCGCTTTTTTTATAATATTTCCAGGGCGAGCTGTTGAATTCCTCCGCAAATGCTCAACTGCTTTTCTCGCATCCAATGCCGAAAGCGATATGCCCTTTAATTTCTTTGGTATTTTAGGCTATTTTCTTGAAAGCAACTTCCACGATTGCTTAACAACATGGTCATGAAGCATACGATCGAGCGCAGACACAGATGCAACTATCGCGCTTCGCAATAATTCTGTCAGATATTCATGCGCGAAGTGATGACGTTCGACGCCACACTCCTCTCTAAATACCAATAGGCTTTCCCTATCTTTTCCATCTATACGCACAATCTGATTGCCTGCTGGCCAATGCATCAATTGCTTAAATGCCCTTGCCCAGTCTTCTCTAACTGCACGTTTTCGTGTGTCGCAAATTAATTCGTACAAACGCAAAAGATGTTCAGCTCGTTCGAGGGCAGCATTGAATCCTGCTTTAGGTGTCATCGGTTTCTTCTACGTATAACGTCTGGCGATCAGCGGCGACGCGGAGCGTTGTCCGTTGTATCGCATGGTTCTTGGGCGAGGCGACCGCAAGTGGTCCGTGCTCAAGATCCATACGAAGCGCAGGACCCGGCACGCGTTCCCAGG
>Ga0256841_1000567_pt1 | contig 37252 bp, 32 predicted proteins | sample 356308metaG_FD_185971 | JGI IMG/M metagenome (GOLD analysis project Ga0256841, IMG submission 185971) | Hydrothermal vent microbial communities from Mid Atlantic Ridge, Atlantic Ocean - 356-308 | ecosystem: Environmental > Aquatic > Marine > Hydrothermal vents | place: Atlantic Ocean: Mid... | reverse complement strand
CACCGATCGAATCGTCCAACCTCTCGAAGCAAAAATTGCAAAACTCAAGGGAGTCGCCCGCACCTTCCTGACTTCGGGGGTAGGAGCGGATGAACTACGTGGATCCGAAGAAGGGAGACATTCTGCCCGGCTACGTGTTGTTCTCGCCCCCAACCGGGATCAAGCCCGGGAGGAAATCAGGGTGAAGTCTCTCTGCCGCAAAATCTTGGAAGAAGAACCCAAGATCCAAAACTACCGCTTTCAGAATCCCTCCATCTTCACGTTCCGACAACCGATCTCCGTGGAAGTCCTCGGCTTCAACCTCCTTGCGCTTCGCCAGGCTGCCGAGCGGGTCATGGTTCAACTTCAAGGCATTCCGAATCTGAGCGATATCCGCAGCACTTTGGCTCGAGGGAATACCGAGGTACGCATACGTTTTGATCGCGAACAACTCGCCAGGTCCGGAATCGACATCGCCACGGCGGCAAAGGGCTTGGCTGCCCGCGTCCAAGGAGAGGTTCCCACCCGTTTCAGCGAACGGGATAAAAAGATCGACGTCCGAGTGCGCCTGGATCCGGAGCAGATCCAAGGCATCCAGAGCCTGCGCAATCTCAACCTCTCTCCCAAGGGAATGGCGCCTGTTTTGCTCTCCACTGTTGCGGATCTAAGTCTGCGAGAAGGACCCTCCGAAGTCAGAAGGCTCGGGGGTCGCAGGGGGGCAACGGTCTCCGGACAGGTCCAAGGACTCGCCATGTCCAGTGTGCAACAGCAGGTCGAAGAAGCAATGGCAGGACTCGATCTCCCCCCGGGAATCGAGGTGCGAATGGGAAGCCAAAAGGAAGAGATGGAAAAGAGCAGCAAAAGCATGTTGGGTGCCCTTCTCCTCGCAATCTTCCTTGTCTATGTAGTCATGGCGGCCCAGTTCGAGAGTTTGCTGCAACCTCTGATCATTCTCTTTACTGTGCCTATGGCTGCGATTGGAGTTCTCTTCAGTCTCGTTCTTCTCGATCTCCCTCTCTCAGTGGTTGTTTTCTTGGGAGCGATCATGCTTGCCGGAATTGTGGTCAACAACGCGATCGTCCTCGTCGATCGCATCAACCAGGAACGAGAATCCGGTAAGGAAACCTTCGAAGCCATTGTAGATGGATGCCGCATCCGACTGCGACCTGTTCTGATGACAACTCTCACCACAGTTCTCGGACTGCTTCCCCTGACCGGATGGTTACCGCTCCAGGGTCTCTTCGGAACCTCCGGAGAGGGCACGGAACTTCGAGGCCCTATGGCCATCACCGTCATCACCGGCCTCATCTCCGCCACCCTCCTCACCCTCATCCTTGTTCCCATCGTTTATTCCTTCCTCCCCCGGCGCATGTCGCCCCCTTCTGCAGACATAGAGGAAAAGCCCCTTCCCGAACCCGGGATGGAGGTCTAAAAAATGGGAACCCGCCTCGCATCCCTCGTCAATCGTCCCGTTTTGGTTTTGATGATCACCCTCACCATCCTGGTGATCGGGGGAATCGCTCTCTTCAAACTCCCCATCCAAGCCTTCCCCAATGGGTTTGCAGGAAGTCGAATCAACCTTTGGATCCCTGTCCGGGAGCAAAACCCCAAAGAAACAGAGGAGAAGATTTACGCCCCTCTCGAAGGCCAACTCCTCACCATCCCTGGAATCGAATCGGTTCGAGGTTGGTGCAGCAGTCGGGGAGTACGCGTTTTCATTGAACTCAATCCGGGCCTCGATCCACGTCTGGCCGTAGCCGAAGTCCGTGACCGTATCCAGCGTGCTCGCCCCTCCTGGCCTTCCGAAGTCGACCGCTGGTGGTCCTGGCGAGAATCATCCACGACCATTCCCCTAATGTTCTTCGGAATCGGCCTGCCGGATACCAAGCAGAAGACCTTTGATGCCATTGACAATGTGCTTCGCCCTAAACTCGAGGCCATCGACGGGGTAGGTGAAGTCACATTTTTCGGTCAAGTCGTCCAATCGGTTCGCATCCTTTTTCAGAGAAAAAAGGTGCAGCAGCACAGACTCAACCTCTTCCAACTCATCCAAAAACTGCGCGGGGACAATCTGCGCATCCCCATCGGAACGGTTCCTCAAGGGGACAGCCGCTTTGTCGTTACGGCTGATCTCCGCTACGGCTCCATCAAGTCGATTGAAGACATCCCCATCGGCCAAGGTCTCAAACTCCGAGACATCGCTGAAATCAAAAAGGTCCGTAGCCTCAGCAATTCGATCTCCCGAGTGAACGGAAAAATCGCTATTCACGGTCTGATGCGAAAGACCTCCGACGCCAATGCGGTCGACACGGCAAGGCGTATCCGGGAAACCTTCGACAAGTTGGTAAGAACCGATCCAAGGCTCAAAGGCCTGGTCCCCATCTGGTTTTTTGATCAAGGTCGGTTCATCCAGGAAAGCATCGACAACTTGGTTGGCTCCGCTTTCATGGGAGGCATCCTTGCCTTCTTTGTCCTGCTTATGTTTTTACGTCGTCTGAAGATGACGCTCGCGATTACCCTATCCCTGCCCCTCAGCCTCCTTGTAGCTTCTTCTGTGCTCTTTTTCCGAGGCGAGACTTTCAATATGGTCTCAATGGCAAGTCTCACAATCGCTTTGGGGATGTTGGTCGACAATTCCATCGTGGTCCTCGAAAACATCTACCGATTACGCCAAAAAGGCTTCACCTGGATAAGGGCCTGCCAACAAGGCGTGTCCGAAGTGAGCACTGCAGTCTTCCTGGCCACCTTGACAAGCATCGTTGTCTTTCTTCCGATGTTCTTCATGGGCGACAGCCAGGGAAGCCGAGTCCTCCTCAGCGCATTTGGCATCCCCCTTTCCACCGCCCTTTTGGCCTCCCTCTTTGTCGCTCTTATCCTCCTTCCCGCCGCCACAAGGGTCCTCCACCGCCGGGAGAGAACGGACCGCCATCCTCCCTCGATCGCTGCCCGAAACACCCAAAGTTCCCACTCTCGAGGACTCAACCGCATCTCCCTTCTTCCCCTGCTCTCCCGCATCCAAGGACGGGTTTTAGCCTTCAGCCTGCATCACCGCATCCTCGCCTCCCTGGGAGCAACGCTCCTCCTTGCCCTCTTCTTCTTCATGATGAAGATCAATGCCCGCACTGACGTAACCTCCCAGGGCAACCGCGGACAAGTCTCGGTACATTGGGAACTCCCTAGAGGATTCACCTTAGAGGAGGCAGACCAGGTTTGTTTGCAATTCGAAAAGATCCTCCTCGATCACAAAAAAGATTGGGACCTCAAGTACGTTACCGCCCGAGTCAATCGCAAAACATCCCAGCTCAATTTGACCTTTAAAAAAGGCACGACCAGCAAGCAAGTCGAAGCCATAACAGAAAAAATCAAAAAAGGACTCCCCGAAATTCCGGGAATCGAAACAACTGTCAGCTCTCAGGTGGCCGGACGTGGGGAGCAGGCCCGGGAAGGAGATCATGGTTTCATGATCCGAATTGATGGGCGGGACTCCGATTTCCTCCAGGCCTGGGCAAAAAAAATCAAGAAGGGCCTGCTCGCCTCCGGGCTTGCTTCGGATGTAGACCTGGGCCAAAGCGAAGGGCAAGACGAAATCCTCATGCGCATGGATCGCCGCCGCATGCAAGAACTCGGGGTCGAGTCCCAGATCCTCAATTGGATTGTCGGAGCCGGCTTACGGGGCCAAGAAGTCTCCCGTATCCAACGCCCCGATGGAAGCGATCTCCGTCTCATTGCCGAATACGATGACAGCGCGGACCTTGAACTCAAAGACCTAAAGGCCATGCGCATATTTGCGCGCGGTCGAGGGAATCCACGCCTTTCCCAACTGGCCCGCTTCGAACTGAGCAAGGGCTACGGAAGCATTGTTCGGGAAAACGGGAGACTTTCTCTCCGAATTGCAGGTTCCCGCCCCAAAGATGTCAGCTTGGACCAGTTCCAGCGCGGACTCTTTTTCCTTATGAAGAGCTGGCCTGTCCCGCGGGGCTATTCATGGAGCATCGGCGGAAGCGCTCATAAACAGGGAGCTCAAATGGCCGAGATGGCCAAGGCTCTCATGCTGGGACTCCTTCTGGTCTTCCTTGTCATGGGCGTCCTTTTTGAGTCCGTCATCCTCCCGTTCGCAATTTACGCAACTCTGCCCCTCGCCCTCCTCGGCGGCCTAGCTCTTTTTTACACCTTTGGGGGGATGCTGGATGTCCCCGCCTACCTCGGCCTCATTGTCCTGGTCGGCGTCCTTGTCAACAACGGAATCGTCCTCCTCGACCACATTATCCGCCTCCAAGCCCAAGGCCTCGATCGGCACTCCGCCATCCTGGAAGGCACAAGAGATCGCCTCCGCCCCATCCTCATGACTGCAGGAACCACAATCGTTGGCCTCCTACCTATGATTTTCCAAGACCAAGGAAGCTCGCAAGGTTTCTCCTACCAGGGTCTGGCCAGCGTGGTCGCTCTCGGGTTGTTCCTCGGAACCCTCCTCACTCCTACCATCGTCCCCCTTACCTACACAATTCTTGACGATGCCTGGGCCTTCGTAAAAAACCTTTTCCGGGCAGCCGCCCTGCCTCGCCCATTGAAAGAATCCAGGACCGACCCGTAAAAATCCTTTCCAAAGGTTCCGACCAAAAAACATCTTCGGCCTTTTGCCAAGTTCCTGGGAACGAAGATCCGAATCTCCCGTAAACCCCTTGCTGTCACCGGAAAAACCACCCGTGGCTTTCACTCCGGCTACCTCAATTCACCTCTTTCGAGTGGATCTCTGAACAAAGTCTGGAGTTATACGAATGCGCAAATCCAAGATTGCAGCCTCTCTCGCACTTCTTACGGTGCTCAGCATTTCCGTCACCTCGTGCATGTCCGGAATGAAAGGGGGAATGATGAAGCCTCCCTTCGGTTCCCCAAAGGACGTTTCGCAGGCCAATGACCTTTGGAGCCGGATCAGCGGGTACCGAACTTGGCAAAGCTACCCTGGAATGTCCGGTTTCCAAAAAGGACGGAGCCCTCATGGCAAATACCTTAAATATTACGTGAACACCATCGCGGCCCAAGACCCTCTCGCTCCCGGGGCCATTATCGTGAAGGAAAACTACATGGGGAAAAGCGAGGACCAGCTTGGACCCGTCACTGCAATGGAAAAGATCCCAGGCTATGACCCCGCAGATGGGGACTGGTTTTGGGTCAAGTTCAATCCAAGGGGCCAAGTCATGAAAAATCCCATGGGAATGCCCCTTGCAGGTAAAGTCGCAAAAGGCATGAAAAAAGGCTGCATTGCCTGCCATGCCAACGCAGGCGGAGGCGATTTCCTTTTCGTGAATGACGACTAAAAAAAACGAAAGGAAAACAGGCCATCATGATTCAGGAGCCAAAGCGCCCTGATCCCCTCTCGGAATCCGCAGCATCCGAAAGCGAAGCAGGCAACAAACAAGCATCCATCGATCGGAGGAAAGCGATCACCACCATCCTTGCCCTCACAGCAATCCTGGGAGGAACAATCCTGAGCTTGGTCGCAGGCTTTGTCGCCAACGCATTCGGTCGTAAAAGAAAAAAGGGGTGGATCAAAGTGGGCAAAGCTGAGGATCTCAACTCGGACACTTTTGGCCGCATTGTTCTGACCCTGGAACACAAACACGCATGGATGGACGCATCGGTCCCCATAACGGTTTACGTCATGGACAGGTATCCCAAGGATCCGATTGCCTTCTTGGGTACCTGTACCCATCTCGGCTGCACGGTTGCTTGGAAACCCAAGAACAACAAGTTCGAATGTCCCTGTCACGGGGGAAAATACAATTCCAAGGGTGAGGTCATCGACGGCCCTCCTCCCCGGCCCCTGACCCGCCTCAAAACCAAGATTAAGGGCGAAGATTTTTATATCCACCTCCCCGAAGATGGGGGGAAAACAGCATGAAACTGTGGAAGGCAGTCCTTACCTGGACCAAAACGCGCTCTGATGCCCCAGACAAGGTCCAAGCCTTTCTTGAGAAGCGACTTCCAAGAAATGTGAGCTGGCTTCATACACTGGGCGCCCTTCTTTTGTTCTACATCATCCTTCAGACCCTTACGGGGATCCTCATGGGGCTCTACTACAGCCCCTCGCCGGATCAAGCCCACGAGAGTATTCGTTACATTGACACGCAGCTTCGTTTCGGATCCTTCGTACATTCCCTCCACCATCATGGAGCGGCCTTCATCCTCATCACGGCCTTCTTCCACCTGATGCGCTCCTTTTTTCTTGCCGCGTATCGGGCCCCAAGAGAGTTGCTGTGGTTGTCAGGCCTTGGACTCTTTTTGTTGCTCACTCTCTTTGCCTTTACAGGCCAATTGCTTCCCTTCGATCAACATGGGTATTGGGCAACGGAAGTAGGAATCCGCATTGCCTCAGCCCCCCCGGTTCTAGGACCCTATATTCATGAATTTTTAACTGGGGGCTATGGAGATATTGGAGCGACCACCATCAGCCGTTTCATGATCCTTCATGTCGCGGTTCTTCCCCTGCTCTTCTTCGGGTTAACCGCACTCCACCTGTCCCTATTACAAAAAGTCGGGTCAGCCGGTCCGCTCCAAGGCAGCCCCGAACCCTACCATCCTTTTTTTCCCAAGCAGCTCCTGAAGGATTTGCTTGTCACAACTCTGGGAGTTCTCCTCCTGTTTCTTGTTGCCTGGATATTCCCTCCTATTGATAGCGGGCCTGCCGACCCAGGGGCAAGCGGTTTTGTTCCTCGCCCGGAATGGTATTTCTTCGCCCACTATGAAATTCTCAGGATGCTCCCCTCCGGCTGGCAACTTCTTGGAACATTCATCCTTCCCACTGCGGCGGGAGCTGCCCTCGCCCTCCTCCCCTTCCTCGACAGAAAAGGAAGCAAGCTCCTCCCGGGGAAACTTCGGGTGACTCTTGGAATTCTCACGATCCTTGGAGTCACAGGCCTCACCACAACGGGGCTGATTGAAGAGTCCCGCGAGAAGCCCCAAAAAAATGCCATCATTGGAGACCCCGTTACAGCGGGGAAAAAACTGTTTCACACCAAAAGGTGCACAAAATGCCACAGCATTGGCACTGAGAAAGGGGGGGACAAAGGACCCAACCTGGCAAGGGTCGCTCGCCGGATTCGGAGTGATTATTTTAAACCTTGGATTCGCAAACCCCAGTCCTTCAAGGCGGACACCGAAATGCCCAACTTCGACGGTTCCGAAGAGGAGCTGGACGCAATTGTCCGCTACCTCAAAACATTAAAATAGCCCCAAAAAACCAAAACCCTGGAGATGCACAGATGAATCGATTTTCTTTCGCAGGGCTCATAGGAGTCGCAGCCTTGCTCTTCGCCCTTCCCCAGCCTTCGCTCTCCGACAAGAAACCTTATGGGGGTCCCAAAGACCTTGCTTTTGCAAAAAAGGTTTGGAGTCAGATGAAAAACTACAGGAAATGGGAACTTCATTCAGAACTCCTCAAAGGGCAAACTCCCCATGGAAAATGGGTCAAAATCTATACATCCTGGCTGCGGGTGGATGGCACTCTCTTTCCCATCATCGTCAAGGACAACTTCAGGGGGCGCGGGATCAACAAGAAACGGATCATTGAAGACCCGAATCCATGGCTCAAAGCGGTGACCATCATGGTCAAACGAGAAAAGGGGTATGACAAGGAGAACCAGGATTGGTTCTGGGCAGAATACGACCCCAAAGGTGCGATCATCAACAGCCCAAAGGGCATCCCCCTTGCCGGACGAATCGCCAAAGGCTCTTCCAAGGGTTGCATCAGTTGCCATTCCCAAGCCGATGGAAATGACTACCTCTTTTCAAACGACGAATGACTCCCCCAAGCTCTTCTCCTCCTTTCCAACTTGAGAAAGCCTAGTCGAAACAGAGGCAAATCCTGGATGATTCTCAAACCCTTCTGCCGGCTTCTTCTCCCGAAGGACTCATCCTAAGGCACCTCCCAGGGGAGTTTGGTGTAACGGAGTCCCTCTCATGGACTCCCTCCAGCATGGAAAAGACACAAGAAGCAGGAAGATTTGGGAAACGAAGGGGCTTATGCTTGCAGACATGAAAACCTTTGAAGGAATGTTGGATGGAAGCGGGAAGAGATTCGCGCTGGTCGTTGGAAGATTCAATGATTTGGTCTCAGAGCGGCTTCTTGAGGGTGCATTGGATACTTTGCGCCGACATGGCTGCGCAGAAGAAGATCTCCATGTCTACCGGGTTCCCGGTGCCTTTGAGATCCCTCTTCTTGCCCAAAAAATTGCCCAGAAGGGAGGGTATCATGGCCTCCTGGGTCTGGGCTGTTTGATTCGAGGGGCAACCCCCCATTTTGAATACATTGCGACCCAATGCACAAGAGGCTTGGCGCAGGTCGCAGAGAAAAATGGCATCCCGGTGGGCTTCGGTGTCCTCACCTGCGATACTTTGGATCAAGCCCTGGAGCGCGCCGGGTCCAAGGCTGGAAACAAGGGCGCTCAAGCGGCGGAAGCTGTCTTAGAAACAGCGGACCTTTTGCAACATCTTCCTTAGGCCGCTGTTTTTATGACCTCAACACCAGGGAAGAACCGGGGATAGGCATCCGGAAGAAGCAGGCATGGGGAAAAGCTCTCTCTTGACAGAGGAGACAGAGCGGGGAAAACTCCTTTTTGCCCCGGATCCTCAACAAAAACTCTTGAGAGAGGATCTTTGGCTTGGCAGTTTCAAGTAGTGTCCAGAAACGCCCCCGATTGTTCTCTGGCAGCCCGGAAACCGAATGAGAAGACGTACTAAAGCTAGGGAGTTGGCCCTCCAGTTTCTCTATCAGCTCGACCTGCGAGGAGAATCCGTTGTGGAGGACCTAGTGGATTTTTTGGGTTTCTCTACCAAGGACCGCCAATGCCAAGAATTCGCCCTTCGTTTAATTACAGGAACGAAGGATCTTAGGCCTGAGATTGATGAAATTTTGACGAAGGTCGCCCGAAACTGGGACCTGAAGCGAATGGCCACCATTGACCGCAACATCCTTCGCATGGCACTTTTCGAAATCCTCTACTGCGAAGACATCCCTCCCAAAGTCTCCATCAATGAGGCCATTGAACTGGGAAAACGCTTTTCCACGGCCAACTCGGGATCTTTTATTAACGGGATTTTGGATCGAGTGAAAAACGAGTTTCTTTCTGGCTTATCGGATACCACAAAGCTTCCAAAGAATGACCCGGTTCAAAATCCTCATCCCACAACACGGCCTCATCCCAGCGAGGAAAAGGGGCTCCCTCCAATAGAACCCACACCCTCCCCCCCCCAAAAACCCCTACCCCCTACCCCCCTTCCTCCTGAAAAAGGCTCAACAGGCTGAGGTTATCCATCATGGTCTTTGGAAAAATCCTGAAGGGTCTGCGCAAAACCCGTGAGAAACTCGGTTCGGGCTTGTCTCGCTTGTTTGGAGGAGGCCGGAAACTCGACGAAGATCTGCTCGAAGAATTAGAGGAGGTTCTCTACACCGCAGATCTCGGAATCACCGGTACGGAAATCGTTGAGAAGATCCAAACAGCATGGAAAAAAAAGGAAATCAAAGAAACCGAAGAGGTTCTGCCTTTCCTGCGTAAGCTCCTGCTCGATGCTTTGGAGGGGAGTTCGGGACGTTTGACGAGGGCCAAGGAAGGTCCAACGGTCCTTCTTGTGGCGGGGGTCAACGGGAGCGGGAAGACCACTTCGATTGCCAAACTGGCAAAGTGGCTCAAAGACCAAAACAAAAGGGTCCTCCTTTGTGCCGCAGACACCTTCCGGGCGGCCGCCGTAGAACAACTCACGCTTTGGGCGGACCGCATTGGGGTGGACATTGTGAAACAGGGCACGGGAGCGGACCCGGCGGCTGTAGCCTTCGACGCGGCTGATGCAGCCCTCGCCCGCAAGGTGGATTTTCTCATCGTTGATACTGCGGGGCGGTTGCACACTCAAAAAAACCTGATGCGGGAGCTTGAGAAAATCATCCGGGTCATTCAAAAGCGCATCCCTGAGGCACCCCACGAAACATTGTTGGTCCTTGATGCAACTACAGGCCAAAACGCCTTACGCCAAGCTGCGGAATTCGGAAAAGTCGCTCCAATCACCGGCCTCATCCTTGCCAAATTGGATGGGACCGCTCGAGGGGGTGCCATCTTCGGCATCCGCAAGGAGCTTGAGATCCCCGTCAAGTTCGTGGGGCTCGGTGAAGGCCTTGAAGATCTGGAAGTCTTTGAGCCTGCCTCCTTCGTCGATGGGGTTCTCGAAGGCCTGGCATGAAACAAGATCGGGAACTCCCTCTGGTCACAGCTTCGATTCCTTTCCTCCTCCTTCTCTTTCCCCTCCTCGTCTTCCATCCCGCCTGGATCCAGGCCGAACGAGCCCACCGAGGCTTGGCGATGTTGGGCATTGGTCTTTCCCTCGCCCTGCTTCAAATCAAGGCCCAAGCCCTGCGCTTCCCCCGAAGCCTATCCGGCCCCCTGGCCCTTTGGGTCGTCCTAGCATTTGTCTCCAGCCTATGGGCCACAGACCCATGGCTCAGTATCGAAACCTCTCTCTGGTATTTCAGCCTGCTCTGCCTCCTCCCCATCGGGTGCTTTCTTCGGAATCAATGCCCCTCCCTCGTAAACAAAAACATTCTCCTTGGAGTGCTTTTGGTGGGTCTCTATGGCATTGCTCAATCCTTTGGACTCTCCTGGCCCTATGTGGGGGCAAAGGAAGTCCTCGGGACCCTTGCAAACCGAAACGCCTCAGCGGAATGGATGACCCTTGCTTTTCTCACCCTCCTCGCTCTGAGACCCCGCTCCGCCCTCATCGCAGCCCCTGTGGCCCTTTTCTTTCTTCTCCGAAACGGAAGCCGAGGCCCCGCCATCGCACTCTCAGTCTGTGGCCTCACAGTCTTCATCGCTTGGAAATCTCTCTTTCCCTCTCTCCATCCTAAGTTCCGCCCCCTTGCCCTCAGCCTCTGCCTCCCCTTCCTCCTGCTCCTCCTCCCTCTTTCCTTCAGCAAACGTGCCTCGGGGCCGAAGCTCCACCAGAAGCAGGACACCCTAAGTATCCGCAAAGAAATCCTCGCCTCCACCCTTCGAATGACCAAAGCCCACCTTCCCCTTGGAATCGGCGCAGGAAATTTCCCTGTCCTCTATCCCGAATATCGCAGCCAAAAAGAAATCCAACTCAGCACCTTCGGACACCAATTCCAAACCCGAGCTCTCAGTGCCCATAACGACCTGGCCCAGCTCCTCGCCGAACTCGGGATCCTTGCCTTCATTCCACTCACCTGGTTCCTCCTCGCCCTGTGGAAAACTCTCATCCGCCAGCAACCTTCCTCCAGTCACTCCCCCCCTTCCACCCTTGCCCTCCTCCCCCTCACCGGCTTCGTCCTCCTCAGCCTTTCCCGCTCCCCCCTCCAAAACGCCCCCGCCGCCATCCTCCCCTTCCTCGCCCTCAGCCTCCTTACAAAAGGGGACACCCATGTTTGGCCCCGCCAAAATTCCAGGATTTACGCGGGTCTCAGGGCCATAGGGTCCCTCTCACTCATCCTCATGGGGATGTCCATCGTCTTTGGGCACAGCTTTGGGGCAGCCTTCGTTCGGGCACAAAAAGCAGGCTTGGGCCAAGAGGCCTATACCGCCATCGACCGGGCCCGCCGCATCGACCCCTTCGCAACGGATTGGGCTCTCCTCGAAGCCCAAATGTTGAAAACCCGCGAACCCGCCCGTGCCACAGCCCTCCTTGACCTGGTTCTTCACCGCCGCCCGGGCTCCTATCGCGCCCTGATTGAACGAGCCAAGATGGGACTGAGAGACCCCCTTTTTCAAACAGGGGGCCGACAGGCCAGTCAAACCCTGCTCCGCCTGGACCCAAGCCACCCAATGGCCCTCCTCCTGGCCTCTGAATACCGTTTTTTGGATGGAAAGCTAAGTCAAGGACTCTCCCTGTTGGAAAGGCTTGCCGACCCAGTGGCCATCGACAAGAAACGCACTCAGATCCTGGCCCTTGCAAAACGGGCCCCTCTCGCCCAGAAGATCCCATTGATGCGTCTTGCAGTGGAACTCAGGCGATTGGGTCGTAAACTCTTCCCCGCCGATTCGCGATTTGCAGGATCAAGAGGCCCCAAAAAGGAGAAACAAAAGTGAGCACAATGGACTTTTTGAAAGAACTTGGGATCGAAGGAACCCTCCCCGGGGCCTACTGTGGCACTTGGCTCGAAACCAATGGAGAAGTCCACACGGTTTCCAGCCCTGCCACCGGAAAGGAAATCGCCAAGGTCCGCCTTGCGACAAAAAGCGATTACGAGCGCTGTGCACAGGCAGCCCACGAGGCTTTCCTCCGCTGGCGCAGCCTCCCTGCTCCCCAGCGCGGTGAGGTCGTCCGCAAAATCGGCCTGGCTCTCCGCGACAAAAAAGAGGCCCTCGGTCGCATCGTTACTTGGGAATCGGGCAAAATCATTGAAGAGGGCCGGGGTGAAGTCCAAGAGGCAATTGACATCGCCGACTTCGCCCTGGGCCTTTCCCGTCAGCTCTATGGCCTGACGATTAAATCCGAGCGCCCCCAACATCACATGCGGGAAACCTGGCACCCCATCGGCCCCATCGGAGTCATCACAGCTTTCAACTTTCCCGCCGCGGTCTGGGCATGGAACGCCATGCTTGCCCTCGTCTGTGGGGACAGCCTGATCTGGAAACCCTCCCTCAAAGCCCCTCTCACCGCCATTGCCATGACCCGGGTCGTCGCCCCCGTTCTCGAAGCCGAGGGGCTCGGCGCCCTCGCCACTCTTGTGATCGGAACGGACAAAGAGGTTGGAGAGACTTTGATTCGTGACAAGCGTCTCCCAGTCATCTCCGCAACCGGCAGTTGCCGCATGGGCCGCTACGTGGGAAAAGTCGTCGCCGAACGCCTGGGCCGGAGCCTCCTCGAACTGGGCGGCAACAACGCCGTCATTGTCCTTGAAGACGCAGATCTCGACATGGCTCTACGAGCCATCCTCTTCGGCGCCGTCGGGACGGCGGGACAACGCTGCACATCAACCCGTCGCCTACTCGTCCACAAAAAGATCCTCCCCGCCCTGCGAGAACGCCTTCTCAAGGCCTACGCATCCGTCCCCGTCGGCAACCCCCTCGATGCGGGAACCCTCATGGGTCCCCTGATCGATGAAGATGCCGTCCAACAGATGCAGAGGGCTATCCAAGCAGCCAAAGACCAAGGGGGAGAGCTGCTCTTCGGGGGCCAAGTGCTTCAACTCGAGGGCCCTCTCAAAGGCGGACATTACGTCGAACCCTGCTTAATCGCCGCCCACAAGAACATGAGCATCGTTCATGAAGAAACCTTTGCCCCAATCCTCTACCTGATCCCCATCGAAAGCTTCGAAGAAGCCATGGAAATCCATAACAGCGTCCCGCAGGGACTCAGCTCCGCCCTGTTTACGAACGACCTCCGAGTGGCGGAAACCTTTCTCTCCGAAACTGGATCCGATTGTGGGATCGCCAACATCAACTTGGGGACTTCCGGCGCGGAAATCGGGGGTGCCTTTGGGGGAGAAAAGGATACCGGAGGCGGACGCGAATCCGGCTCGGATGCTTGGAAGGCCTATATGCGCCGGCAGACAAGTACGGTGAATTACGGGAGTGAACTCCCCCTTGCTCAAGGGATTCACTTCGGTTAGACCCTCTTCCTCGCTCTTTCGTTTCCCCTACCTGGCAAGCTCCGTAACGATTTGATCCTGGAGCTTGCGCGCAGTGCGGCCTGAAAGGGTTTTCTTTGTAGCGTTCATCAGGATCACAAAGACGAGAGCCTTGCGGCCCTTTGCCAGCAAATACCCCGATAATGCGCTGGCCGAACGAAGAGTCCCGGTCTTCGCACGCACCTGCCCCCGCAAATGACCCCGAAACCTCCTTTTGAGAGTTCCGGAAACACCGCCCAAGGGAAGCGCGCGACGAAACACCTTGGCAAAGGGACCCATGCCGGTTTTCCGCAAAAGAGCCCCCAGCTCCGCCGGTGAAACCCGATTCTTCTCCGAGAGCCCAGAACCGTCGGCTGCAAAGCCCTTCCCCTTGGAATGAAAGCGTTTTTGCAAAAGAGTGCGCCCGGCTTCCAAACTCCCTTTCCCTGTTTTTTTATAAGCCAATGCACGCAATAGCATTTCGGCAAGAAAGTTGTCGGACTGAGTCAGGAGTTGGTTCAGGATAGGAATCAAAGGAGAACGTAAAACGGCAAAGGGTTTCACAGGAGGAACAGGACCGCTCTGCTCACCTTTGCCCATGCTAAGCCCGGCCTTCTTCGCCTGAAAACGCAAAACCTGCCGGTAAGCCTTCACAGGATCAGGGACTGGAAGCCGAAAACTCACACTCCGAGCCCTGGAATAAAAGGATCCCTTTAACCGTAAACCCTTTTGATCGAGCGCCACGATCGGCCGCCCTCCCTTCTTTCGATCTTCGGTCAAGCGGATGCGCCCCCGGATGGGAAGCTGGATTCCCCCAGGTTCCAAAAACACCCCGCAAAGCCCACTCTTCGGGGCCAACTTGGGTTCCAGGCGAACCCAAAAACAGCCCCCTTCCACCACATAACCTGCAGTGGGAGGAGCATAAGCAAAATTAAAATGTCGCAAAGGCCAAGTGCGCGGCCGAGTGGGGCCGGGCCAAGATTCAAGGTCGAGGATCAGGCCGCCGGGAAAACCGAGGATCCCCGCCTTCTTCGCTGCGTCAAACACAGGCTTAAAAAAAGCCTCTCCTTTTCGAAAAGACCTAGACAAGCTCGGATCCCCCCCACTCTCTACATGCAAGGCCCCCCTATCCGTCCGCCGGAACTTGGTTTCGAAAACATAGTCCTTGCCAAAGTTCTCGAGAGCAAAAACAGCCGTCAGGATTTTCTGGTTGCTTGCGGGAACAAAAAACTCTTGAGCCCTGGAAGTCACTAGAGTCTTGCCACCAGCGAGAGGGGCTACCCAAAGGCCCGTGCGGATCCCCGCTTTTTCCCCCTGATTCAGAAGCATGCTGATCCTGCTTTGGAGGCTATGCTTTTTTTGCTCGTGTTTGGATCTCTGGCTTGGTGAAAAAGTCGATCCAAAGAAAAGGAGTAAGGAGAGAGAAGGGACGATTGGAAGCTTCATAGTATGTTCGGCTGCAGATCCTGAAGGAGAATGACCTCGCTTTCCAGTCCGGAAAAGGCATTTCCTACAATTCCTTCTCCCTGGGCCTTCCTCAACATCGCTTCCATCTCCGGGTAAAAATGGCTGAGACCGACCCGTTTTGGATGCGCCTCTTCCATCAGAAGAGCAATCGCCGAGGGGCAGAGATGCCCAGGTTCCGGTTCGGGGAAGCTGCATTCGAGAACAGCAAAATCGGCATTCCGACAAGCTTCGATCAAGCCAGGCCCCAGGTCGCTGTCACCCGAATAGGCCAAAATTTTAGAGCCCATTCGAATCCTATAACAATAGGCAGGTTGACTGTGCATCGCTGGAAAGGCTTGCCATTCAAAAGCCCCCACCCGCGTCCATTCCCCTTCCCCGATTCCAAGCTCCACGATCTCCAAGAGATCATCGTCCACCCAAGACCCATACAGGTCCACCCATGCCCGATGGATCCGCTTCAGCCCCGGGGGACCATAGAGACGCAAAGTCCCCAAGCGCTTTCGAAGCTCCTGGTTATGGCGCAAAAAGAGCAAGGGCAACAAATCAGCATGATGATCAATATGGTAGTGCGAAAACAAAATGCCTTCGACCTTCCAAGCTTCCTCTCCGGCCTCTGCCAGGCGCAGGAGGTTTCCCGGCCCAAAGTCGAGGTGAAGAGATTCGCCGGCATAGCGGAGACGATACCCGGAAGCAGCTCGCCCTCCCGGCATTCGGATACTTCCGGTCCCCAGGGGAAGCAGATGAACTTCTTCAGCTTGCATAGCCATTAGGATGACTTTTGTGCCAAGCCCATGCGGTCTCCAGGATCTCGGTAAGAGAACCAAATCTGGGTTTCCAACCCAACTCTTCCCGCGCTAAAGCGGAGGAGCCCACAAGCTTAGGGGGATCCCCCGGACGGCGACCTTCCTCCACGGCGGGGATGGAATGGCCCGTCACCTTTCGCGCTTCCTCAATCACCTGCAACACCGAATGCCCCTGCTCGTTTCCCAGGTTGTAGGCAGCCACCTTGGCTCGCCCTTCCCGCAAGGCCTCCAGGCCCAGGACATGCGCTTCAGCCAGGTCTAAAATATGGATGTAATCACGGATACAAGTCCCATCAGGGGTGGGATAGTCAGTCCCAAAGATCTTGATGTTTTCCCGCTTCCCCAAGGCAACTTCCAACACAAGCGGGATCAGGTGCGTCTCAGGATGATGGTCCTCTCCAATCTCCGCAGAGGGATGTGCCCCCGCCGCATTGAAGTAACGCAATGATACAGAGCGGAGACCATAGGCCCGCTCATAGTCGGAGAGCAAACCCTCACAATACAGCTTCGTTCTCCCATAAGGATTGATGGGATCCTTCCCCAAATCCTCAGTGATGGGAAGACTCTCAGGTTCCCCATAAATTGCGCAAGTCGAAGAAAACACAAAGTTCTTACATCCAGCTGCCACCATCCCATCCAAAAGATTGAGCGTTGCCACAAAATTCTGAAGGTAATAGCGGCTTGGATCGACCACACTCTCACCCACATAACATGAGGCAGCAAAATGAAAGACGGCTTCAGGGGCGGTCTCTTTCAGGGCGGCCATGCAAGCCTCCCGGTTTTTCAGATCCACCTGGATCAAAGGAACCCCAGAAATCGCTTCGGCATGCCCTTCGCTGAGATCATCCAGAACTGTGACCTCTTCTCCCAGCTCTAAAAGCCTCCGCACTGTGTGAGAACCGATGTAGCCTGCGCCACCCACTACGAGAATTGTCATAGGAAGATTTTGAGCCCAAAGCTCCCCAAACGCCAGGGCTTTCGAAACCCATGGAAGGGGGAGTTCTTAGTTCTTTTTTTCACCAGAAAGGGCACGGCTCCATTTCTCCCGAATCCGCGCTCTCCCCTCCGGAGTCTCTTCCATGCCAGGAGGCAAGTAAACATCCTTGCCCGAAAGCCTCCGAAGGACCTCATGATTCCTCCGAAAAACCCTTGGGTCTGTTTCCTTGTTCAGATGAGAGAGAAGCTTGGGAATCGCTACTCTTACGGGGAGAGTCACCATCAATCCCAATGCTTCAAGCCTGAGAACCGGTTCTTTGGCTCGTAGTCCCAGGAGAATGGGCTTGGCATCCCCAGGGTTGCGTTGACGAAGGACCGCCAAAGCAAGCTTTCGAAGCCCAAGGCTGGGATCATTCTGCAACACCCAAGTAATCGTCCGGTCGATACTGATTTTTTGGTCAGGGTTTTGGACCTGAGCCAAGGTGGTCAAAAACAGCTTTCGCAACTCGGGATTGGGATTCCTTTTGACCTGGATTTGAACCTCCAATGGATCAAAAGAGGTTCTCCTTCCCAATTTTTTTTCTTTTTTAAGAATCGCCTCAGTCTCAAGGAAAAAACCCTTCCCGATGGACTGAATAAAATCTTGAAAATTCCCGTTTTTCAAAACCAGGTAGGTCTTCAAAGCCCCATCAAAATCCTTCATGGCCCGAAGTGCCATGAAGCGCAAATGAAGGGCGGGTGCTTGTAAGGGACCAGGTACTTCGGAAAGTTTCTTCGTCAGCCTTGCCGCTTCCTTGAACTGGGCGAGAGCAAAATGAGCACGAGCCTCCAAAAGGAGAAAAAGCTTATCTTTCGGATACAGCTTCTCAGCCTCCTTCGCTATCGAAAGCGCCTTCGCCGGGAGACCTAATCGGAGGTTTTCACGAATCCATTCTTTTGCCGCTGAAGCCCCCCTCTTTGGATTCTTCATCAACTTCTCAAGAATGCGCCCCCCCTCTCGATGATCCTTCTCCTTCGGAGATAAAAGAAGGACCCGAGCCAGCCCCATCTGCGCAGACACATTTTTCGGGTCTCGCAGAACAACTTCGCGGAATCCCTTGCGGGCTTGTCTCAGATCCCCACGAGCCAGGGCATCCCAAGCCAGGATATGTTTGGCAGGAAAGAAATTGGGATCTTCTTTCAAGAGTCCTTCAAGAATCGTCCGAGCTTGGAGGGAACGCCCGAAGAGACGAAGACCTTTCGCCCGCGCAAGGCGACCGACCCTCGTCGCATCCCGAGGCAAATCCTCGAGCTTCAGGCTCCCCTTCTTCTCCCGGATCTCAAGGATTTCCCGATCCGCGTCTCGATCCTCCCGGATATATGCTTGAATCAAGTCCTTCGAAAGAGGAGCCAAATTGACAAGGTCTTCTTTGTCTTCTTCTCGCCCCAGAGACATCCCCAGGTCCCGCTCAAAAGCCCGAAGGGCCAATCCTTTCGGAGTTTGAGGAACGCCCGGTTGTGGATACAGCCCACAGGAACCAAGCAAAAAGAAAAGGAACGAAAGAATACGCATGGGCCTATTTCACCCGGGCAAGGGGAGCAGTGCAAACATGGGTTCCGCCACAATCCTCTTGGGGTTAGAATGTTTGGTCTTTTCGGCCTCAAACTCCCCCACATGGATCCCAGAGATGGGGATCCCTGAGAGTTATCCCTTTCCAAAAAACCAAAGACCAACACGATGAACAACAGACTCCCCCTCATCCTCCTCCTGATCTCCCTTGCTGCTTGCTCAAAGGGTGGAGCAAAGACAACGAGTCCGGTCAAAATCGCCGAATCTTTTACCTTCTTCGGCTTAGGCGGCAAGGCAGCCATCACCGAGTTTCCCGTTCCCCTCAAATTCGGGTTGCATGACAGCGGGGTCCTCAACTTTACCAACAATGGGGAATACACCGTAAAACGACCGGGCAAACCTTCCTCAAGGGCTTTCCCCTATAAACTTGCCAAGGATGGATTTCTGGAGCTGAGCGTCAGCAGTCTTTCACGCTGGCCTGGAGGCTTCGACCTGACGAACAAGAGTGCCCTCTTTTTCATCGACCGAAGGAGAAGAACCCGCAACGTTGGAGACAACGCACCCTATTTTTATTTGGGAGTCCCCAAGATCAAGGGGACCCCAAAACTCGAGAGCAGTTGGAACGCCTTCGGGGATGAGATGTTCTTTGCTGTAAAAGGGGCCAAGGGAATTCCGGAGAATGTCGCCCGCGGCTTCTCAGGAGATTTGGTGATCGACAAGGCTGGTTTCATCACAAAGGGAAGCTGGATTGATTCCACCGGCTCCAAGGGTGGCCTTGTCCTGGTCAGCGGAAAGACACGGAGCTTTGCTGACGGGGAGTTGGATGCGACTTTAGACCTCAAAGGAGGTTCCCTGACGGGAGTGCGCTCCTATTCGGGACAAGCCGGCAAACACCTGATCGTTTTACTCGACGAAAATGCCAGCAAGGACCATACGATCGGCATGCTTATCCTTGTGCGCCAAGGATCCAAGCCGGATCTCAAGAAACTCGCAGGAACTTGGCTCGTCGGCGCCCATACCCTCTTTACAAAAGCCAAGGCTTCAGGCGTGGATGCAGCGAATGGAGAATTGACATTGGGAAGTAATGGTACCTGGATCCTGAGGGTGACGGGAATCCGAGGCGCACCCTTCGAATATCGGGGGACCTTTAAAGCGGGGGACAAAGGAAAACTGCTTTTTAAAGAGGACAATCAAGCGCGGGACTGGGTTGCAGGCGTAGACCCCGATGGGCGGTATCTCGTGATTTCCGACAATATCGCCCCTGCCAATATCCGCAGTAAAGACAATGAAGTCGGCCTTTATTTCGCCATTAAAAAGTAAAAGCTCTCCAAGAGAGAATCCCTTTAAGGACTTCCTACCATTTTCCTTTCTGAAAAGGATTTGCATCCTCCAAATAATTGAGAAAAGACTGGTGATAGGGAGCGCATAGGACCTCGGCAAGGCGCTTTCTCGGGCACCAAAGCAAGGACTTCAGTTCCGCCTCGGGTGTGGGTTCTCCCAAGGCTTTCACCTTGAAAAAAAAGGAACGCCAAACATAGGCCCTCTTCCCATGGATCTTTCGCAGCCCCTCCTGCACGAACAAAAAATCCTCCATTTGAATCGGACACCCGGTTTCTTCATCCCATTCCCTGACAAGAGCCTCTTCGAGAGTTTCCCCCTCCTCTACCTCCCCTCCCGGAAGATCGAAAACGGACTGGAGGGGACCGCCAACGGCCAAGCGCCTTCGGTTTTCTCCCAGGAGGATCGCCCCATTGCGCTCCAGAACACCAAACACCCCAAGAAAGTCCCGGTCTTCAGCCACTTTAGACATGGATCCCATCCTTGGCCGAAGCGCCTTACAGCACAAGAAGGAAATCATCCTCTCCGACACATTGACGGGTGAAAAACGTCCCTACAAAGGGCTTATCCCTCCCCTGGAAGGATCTCGTTATAGTCAGAGAGGGACCCAATGAAATTCGGAAAACTTTTTCGGGAATGGCAAAGCCTGAACGAAAGCAAGCAGCCACTCCCCGCCTGGGACAAAAGATCTTCCATCCATCGGGTTCGGATTTGGAGAAAACCAAAGCAATGCGCAAACGCTTAGCCCTTTTATTGATCGTATTTTTTGTTGCCCTTTGGGGGAGCTTGAGAGGGGCCGAAGCCCTTTGGGAACCTGCCTGGATCCCTGCCACAACATGGATCGATCAAAAACCTTCCCTTTTCTCGGCACCTTCCTCCTTCAAGAGAACCACTTCCCTCTCAAAACAAAACAAAACAGATCGTTTTTCCCGCTCCATGCCCTCCGATCCAAGCCTTCTATTTTTCAGCCTTCCCCCCATTCCCAACAATCCCCCTTTGCTTCGTGAACACTTGGCGCGCGGCTTATCCCAACTCACAGGAAACAAAACTGAAACCACTCTTCACCCTCTTCAAATCCAGGTCGATCGACTCCAAAGCCAGGGAGGACAGCCCAAAACCGCAACAAAAGCCTTACTCCAAACCCTTCAACAAAAGAAGACTCAAGTCTTCATTCTCTGTTTCAACTTTCGGACCCTCGATCCAGCCCCCTTTTCCCATCCACCCAAGAAACATCCTCTTTGGAAAAGGCTTCGAGCATGGCTTCCCCTCCTGCGGGTTGACCGAAGCCAGGCTCTCCCCGGCGTCTCCCGACCAGGGTTTTTTCCAAGAACTCTCCGTCTTTTTTTTCGGGGGGGCGTTTCTGATGAAAAAAAAATCTGGGAGAAAATCGGAGCAACACTGATCCAATACCATAGACTTTCCAAAGAGGCTGGCTCCACATTCATCCCCCTCTATGTCCCCCAAGCCTTTGAGGTCGACGGCGCGAACCTGACCCAGATGTTGGAAGACCTCCGCCTTAGCCCAAAGCACTTCGAGGCCGGAAGACCCAGCAGGCACTTTCGGGATCTCTGCCAACGTTTAGGTCTCCCCTATGTGGCAACCCTGACTGCCCTCAGGCGTGTTCCCAACAAAGCAAAACGCCCTCTCTACCAAACTCAGGATCCAAAAAACTTCGAGAGCAGGGTCTTGACCAACCGAGGCCTCCGCTTCCTCCTCCGGCCCCTCCTCCCCATCCTAAAGAACCTACTTACAAAAAAGTGAATCGAGGTTCCAATCTGCAAAGGTCCACCTTTAGGTCCCGAACCTCTTCCAGCCTTTCCAAGTAAAGATCCCGCGGGATCTCCTTTGCCCCGAACTGTGCAAGATGAGGTGTCAAAAACTGAACATCGAAGAGCTGAATCCCTGCATTTCCAAGGCTTCTACGGAGGGCAACCAGCGCAATCTTGGAAGCATCCCGACAACGGTGGAACATGCTCTCACCCGCGAAGAGCCCTCCGATTTGCACACCATAGATCCCGCCAACGAGGTCTTCCCCGACCCATACTTCAAGGCTATGCGCATATCCCAGCTCGAAGAGATTCTTGTAGGCTCTTTGCATCTGGGGCGTAATCCAAATCCCATCCGCTCGTCTTTCGTTGCATCCTTCCATCACCCTGGAAAAGGCATGGTTCCAACTCAGGCGGAATTCTTGGCTTCGAGCTCGCCTTTGAAGACGTCGAGATACATGCAAATCCTCAAGATCAAGAACACAGCGTGGATCGGGAGACCACCAAAGAATGGGCTCATTTTCACTGAACCAAGGGAAAATCCCCGAAGAATAGGCAGTCAACAACCAGTCCACCTCTAAACGTCCACCGAAGCCTAGAAGTCCTTCGGTACATGCTTCACGAGGATCGGGAAACCGTGGGGGAAGCTCAGGATCGAGGAAGGAAACTTCCATTTCCAAAAAAGAGGCCCAAGGACCCCTCCTCCCTTAGCAACTTGTGCCTTCTCCGCGAAGGCGATCCTTGAGACGTTCGAGGACCTTACCATGGATCTGACAGATTCTGGCAGCAGAGAGCTTGAGCCGTTTGGCCACATCCCGGAGACATAAGCCTTCAAAATAGTGCAGCTCCACCAAGGCCCATTCCGTCTCGGAGAGAAGATCCTCTATGCGATGCATCAACTCTTGATGGTAGATTCGATTCCAAGGGGTATGCAGCTCTTCTTCCCACTCGCTGTGCCCCATGTAATCAATGATGGTGGCCTCGATGCGGTCCAATTCTTCTTCGTTTCCAGAAAAGACACCCGCACTGACCTGCTGAGCGGAAGATGGATAAGAACGGCGGTAGGTATCCATGTCGACCCCCAGGGCGAGTGCAATCTCCGAATCGGAAGGGGGCCTGCCATATTGGTGATGGAGTTCTTGAGCAACGCGGTTGCGTTTTGCCAAGCGATTTCGCATGAGCCGAGGCAGCCAATCCATGGCCCGAAGCTCATCCAGCATGGCCCCATTGACCCGCAAACGGAAATAGGAGAGGAAGCTCCTTCCCTTGCTTGCGTTAAAAGTATCGAGACAACGCATGAGCCCCGAATATCCAGCCGTGCAGAGATCATCTAAATCCACGGAACGAGGGAGACGCGAGTGAAGAATCCGTGCGAGGTCCGTCACATCATCTAAAAACCGCTCCACAAGAACATCCCTGGGTTCATATTGATTGGTCCTCTGATAGGCCTCCAGCAAGGCCTCGGTGCTGAGGGATTCCCAATCCGTCTTTTGATCTTTGGAGGAATCCTTTTGCTTTTTTTTGGCTGAGGGATGGGCTGAAGCATGGGGAGTTGCAGTTGAATTGGATGGAGTAGAGGCAGTGGAGTTTGTTCGGCTCGGACCTCGCTTCTTCTTTCTTTTCTTGGATGCACCCTTCGGGTTTTCATTGGGATCCTCACAGGAGGCATCCTGAGAAAGGGATGAGCGCCGCTTCTTTTTTTTTCGTGATTCGATCCCTGCACACTTCGCTTTTCTGGCTACCGCCATCGAAGCCTCCCAATCCATCGAAACAATGTTTGTCGGGGATCCATGCTTCCCCTCCTTGTCATGGGATCATCCAAACCATGACAAAGAAAGTGTAAGGCTTTTTTTCAAAACATCAGAAAGAAAAGTAGAGCGAGCTTCTAAAAATTTTTTGGATCAAAAGGAGGGAAACGGAATGGGTAAGTAAAATCATCTTGCACGAACCTTGAAACCAAGTTTCTCCAGACAGCTTCGTTCTTCGTGAATCATTTGTTCTAAATCTTCTTCGTTCAGATCATCAAAACCAAAAAGATGCAAACAACCATGGATCATGTAGAGAGCAAGCTCGGCCTTTATGGAGTTGCCATGGAGTGCCGCTTGGCGTTCGGCGTAAGGGATGCAAATAAGAAGTTCTCCCTGGGCATGGGCTAAAACAGAATCGCCCTGGAAAGAAGAGGGGGGACTTTCTTTGTCTTCTAAAGGAAAACTGATGACATCGGTACTTGTGGGATCTTTGAAAAAACGATCATGGACCGCTGTAATTTCTTCGTCCCCGCAAAACCGAAGAGAGAGGCGAAGAGAATTGCCTTGCCGTTGAAAAACCACTTCGAGAACTCGGTTGCAGAATTCTTGAAGGCTCTCCTCTCCCAAGAAGCCGAAGTCCAACTCTTCATCTCTGGAAATTTGGGGCCAAGAGGGTGAGGAGAAGCTCACTGCAGCAACTACTTTCCTTTACGAGTTCGAACAGGATTGGCCCCGCGATCTTCGGGACTTGGCATCCTTGCCTGTGTGCTTTCGTACGCTTGCACAATGTCCTGGACAATGCGATGACGAACGATGTCTTCACGATCCAGATGCACAACCGTCAGGTTTTTGACCCGATGCAGGCGTTGCACAGCATCAACCAAACCCGAACGTATGTTGCCGGGAAGGTCCACCTGGGTCACATCCCCGGTCACGACAATCTTGCTCTCCTCTCCCATGCGGGTCAAAAACATCCGCATTTGGGATACCGTGGTGTTTTGTGCTTCATCCAACAAAATAAAAGAATGATTGAGGGTCCGACCACGCATGTAGGCCAAGGGACAAACCTCGATGATTTCACTCTCCAGATAACGCTTGGTAAGAGTCGGCCCCAACAGATCCCCTAAGGCATCATAAAGGGGACGAAGATAGGGATTGACTTTGGCATAATAATCGCCAGGGAGAAAACCCAGTTTTTCCCCCGCTTCCACAGCAGGGCGGGCGAGGACGATCTTCTGGAACCCGCCCCGTTGCAAAGCTTCCACTGCGGCGGCAACCGCCAAAAATGTCTTTCCTGTCCCCGCAGGACCGACTGCGAAAACAACGGAATTCTTTTCAATCGCCCGAAGATAGTTCTTCTGCCCTTTGGTCTTGGGTTGGACGCGATGGGTCCGTCCGGATGGGGAGTCCCCCTCCCCTCCATTGGACTTTGGACCCGCAGGCTCCTTGGGACGCGCATGGCGCACCCTTGGGGCCGTATCCAGGCCCAAAATCATGTTCTCGATTTCAGCATGTGTGAGACGATGGCCTTGGCGCATCCTTCGCAGACAACGCTCAAGGATGGATCGAGCCTTGGAAACCCCTTCCTCGTTCCCAAGGATCTTTAACACATCCCCCCGATGTACAAGTCGAACACCAAAGTGTTTTTGGAAAAGCTTGGCCGTTTTGTCCAAAGGACCAAAGAGGACACGGGCTTCTTCGACATTTTGGAGGGGGATTTCAGCGTTCATTTGTTTATTGAGGAGAATGAATCATAGGGATTAGGTCAAGCGAACGAAAACAAAGAAAAAGGCAGGGATCGAAAAGAGGAGGGAGTCAATCAGATCCAAGACCCCCCCGTGCTCAGGAAGCATAGTCGAAGAATCTTTGACCCGGCACCGGCGTTTGACCAAGGATTCCACAAGGTCTCCGATCTGGGTGGTAAGGTTAATCAGGAGAGAGAGACCAAGGATTCCGAGGAGCGGCACATGGACTTGACCTACCAGCGGACTCCAAAGAAAAACCCCAAGAACGCATGAAGTGATCAGGCCCCCGACCGCCCCTTCGACCGACTTTCCCGGACTGACATGTGGAATCAGTTTGCGGTTCCCAAAAGTGATTCCAAAGAGATAAGCGCCAATGTCCCCAAATTTTGAAATCACAACAACAAAAAGAAGAGCCCCAAGGTTGCGCATTGCCAGGCCCTGGGCAAAAAACATCGGCCAAGCAAGCCACACAAAACCCAGCAGCGTGCTTCCCATTTCTTCAAGCCCTTCCTCCATTCGAGTCCGAGTCAAGGAACGAAGGGCCATGGTGAACACCAACACTACCGTGGCGAGAATGGGTAGGTAGAGTTCAGTATCCAAGCTCTCCCAGCTGTGGAAGAAAAAAGCCCCAAGGTGCAAAACCAATGCTGCCCCCAAGAGATAACGACGCCCAATGGGGAACCCCCCGGAGCGCATCATGTGCACATACTCCTGAATCCCAACAAGAGAGAGAAGGGCCAGGACGGCGGCAGAAAACCGTCCCTCTCCCCAGCGCTGATCGGCCCACCAAAGAAACGCAATCAGGGCCAACAAGGTCGGGGCGATGACAAGACGGGTCCCAAGTCCTTTGCTCCGCGCAAAGCTCACGACCTAGGACCATCCTCAGGGGCAATCACTGAGGCAATCTCCCGCTCCCCCTCGGGAATCCCTCCAAATCTCCGCACGCGACGTGCATAGTCCTTGAAGGCTTCGTGCAAATCCTTTTTGGAAAACTCCGGCCAACAAACAGGGGTCACATAGAGCTCGGAATAGGAAACCTGCCAAAGCAGAAAATTGCTCAACCGAAATTCTGAGGCTGTCCGAATCACCAGGTCGGGATCAGGGATCTCCGGGCAATAGAGATGCCTTCGCAAAACCTCTTCATCGATGTCTTCGGGACTCCTGTCTCCTGCGGCAATTTCCTTTGCAATCCTGCGCATCGCATCCACAAGTTCTTGTCGTCCCCCATAGGAAAGTGCAAGACAGAGGACAAGGCCGTTGTTGTTTCGGGTCAGTTCTTCCGTTTCCGCAAGAACACGACGAACATCCTCAGGGAGACGATGGATGCGACCTGCATGGGTGAGTCGAACATTGTTTTTTCTCAGAGTCCCTCGCTCCTTAATGAGAAACTTCTTAAGCATCCGCATAAGGAAACGGATTTCCTCTTTTGGACGCTTCCAGTTTTCTTCGGAAAAGGCATAGAGCGTCAACGCTTCGATGCCAAGCTTGGCACATTCAGTTACGGTCTCCCGAACGGATCGAACACCCGCTTCATGTCCGCGGACACGCAAGGAGCCCCGGGAACGCGCCCAACGCCCATTCCCATCCATGATGATGGCGACCGAGCGAGGCCGCATTGCAACACCCTCCACGACTTCCCCTTCACCCTCGGATCGGGTCATCCTCAAACTCCTAGTACTTTGGTGCTCGAACCGTTGTTCGAGGCAGCTCCCCGATGGATCACTTGATTACGTCCCGGTCCCACTGAAAGGACTGGGATGCTAACCCCCAGGCCGTTTTCAAGGAACTCCACATAGGCACGCGCAGCGGCGGGGAGTTCCTCGAAGGACCTCACCGAGGTAAGATCCTCGTCCCAACCCTCCAACTCCTCATAATGAGGCTTAAGGTTTTCAAAGCCCGGGACTCCCGCAGGATACACCCCGAAGGATTGTCCCTCCCCTTCATAGGCAACCGCAACTTTAAGGGGGGAAATCCCCGAGAGGACATCAAGATTGGTGAGACAAAGCTCATCCACCCCGGCGACCTCCACGGCATAGCGAACAGCAACCAAATCGAACCAGCCGCAGCGCCGAGGCCGTCCGGTCGTGGCCCCGAATTCATGGCCTTGGGTCCGGATCCTCTCCCCCATTTCCTCGAAGAGCTCTGTTGGAAAAGGCCCCTCTCCCACACGAGTCGTATAGGCTTTGGCCACACCCACCACTCGTTGAACTTCTCGAGGGGGGAAACCCGCTGCCCCAATCCCTGCCGGACCCACCGAGCTGCTGGTGACGTAGGGATAAGTCCCAAGATCTACATCCAACATCATTCCCTGGGCACCTTCGAAAAGGATCTCTTTCTTTTCAAGGGCAGCGGTTCGAACCATCGCCCCGACATCCTGGCCAGAAGGTAAAAGAACGCGACCAACTTCTTTCAGATCCCCTAGAAGTTTTTCTCGATCAATGGGGGCCTTGCCCAAGCCTTCTAAAAAACGATTCTTGAGGGAAAGGGCAGCGTCCACCCGTTTCTCCAGAACAGCCGAATCGGCAAGATCCGAAAAGCGCAAACCAATCCGGCTTGCACGGTCTTGGTAGGCGGGACCGATTCCCCGTCCCGTGGTCCCAATTTTTCCATGGCCGCGGAGTTCCTCCATCACCTGATCCTGCATGCGATGGTAGGGAAGGATCAAATGTGCCGACCAGGCAAGGAAGAGGTTTTTTCCTAATTCCACTTCGATTCCCAGCTTCCGGATTCCTTCGATCTCCTTGACCAATTCCCAAGGGTCCACCACCACCCCCCCCCCGATCAAGTTCTTCGTGCCGGGCCGGAGAATCCCCGATGGGAGGAGATGCAGGACAAACTTTTCCTTGCCCACCACAACCGTATGACCGGCGTTGTTCCCTCCAGAATAGCGAACCACGAGGTCCGAAGAAGCAGACATCATGTCGATGACCTTGCCCTTGCCCTCATCCCCCCACTGGATCCCGACGACACAAATACTGCTCATAGACAGCTCTTCCTTTGAGGAAAAGGAAGAGGAAAACCTCCTCCCCCTGCGTTCCCAGACAAACAAGAAGGGAAAATCCTAGCCTCGGCCCCGTTGTTTTTCGACTCCAAGACCAAAGCCTTCTTCCGCCCATACTTCCATAAAAAGGGCTTGACGGATAAACGGTCAACCGTATATTCCAAATCCATGCCCCCTTCTTTTCCCCAAAACCTCTTGGAGACCTACCTCGAAGACCTCTGCAAAAAACAAAAGGCGGAGGGCTTTGACCGACTCAAAGAGGAGTTCTTCATTGCTCTTCGCTACCTCCGTCGCAAGAAACCTCAATATTCCCATTCTTTTCATGAAGAAGAGGGAGCCCTGGACCTTCTCCATGACTGTGTCGCCGAGATCCTCTCAAATCCTCAGCAAGCTTGGCCACGGGGAAGCATCCTTCGCTTAGTCGGACGCAAGGCTTATGCAAGTTTTGAGCGGAAGGTTCTCCGCACCCATTCCCTGGACCCAAAGCTCCTTTACGCCCCAAGGGAATTCTCTTGGGCAGAACCCGGGAATGACCCCTCCTTGATTCAAGCGGTTTCGGAACCGGGGGTCCGAAAAGGTAGCGGGGGCATCCACTTCGAGCGCCTGAGACTTTCGATGCAGCAAAGCGCTCATGAACAAAAAAGCCGTCCCCCGACTCGGAGGGGGCTTAGGGCCCGTCTACGTGCTCTCGCTCATCACCTGGGAAGGGATCCTCGATACCAAAATTTCTGGCTCTGCCGGCTCGGAGAAGTTCTCCTCTGCCTGGCCTTTCGCTCGCTCGAATCCGAAGTCGAAGACCTCCTACCCGGTTCTCCTTCGACCCAGGAGCTTCAGAGTCGGCTAGAGCGCATCCTCCTCCAAATGCGTCAACTCCCCATTGATGGGGTACAAGGCAAGGGCCTCCGAGCCGCAAGAGCTCTTCACCGCCACAAGGATTATTCCCGACCCAGCCTGACCGCCGCCCTGGAAAACCTCCCTCGCCCCCGATTCGGAGCCCTCGCCCTGCGCATTGAAGAAGCCCGCCTTTCAGGCGAACCGGATCGCGCCCTCTCCTGGAGTCCGGCCCCTGAAGATCTCCACAAGATTCCCAACCAAAGCGCCCGCCAAAGCCTCCTTCTCCAGCGTGCACGACTCTATGAGGCCATGGGAAACCCGGATCGGGCCGCGCGTCTCCTCGAAAGCTTTCTACCCCTGCATCAACGGTCTGCCCTCTTTCTCTACAATCTTTGGGTTCTTTCTCATATGGCAGGTCTCCCATGGATCCAATGCAAGGCCCGAGAGCGATTGGCAAACCTTTCCCCGCAGATTCTCTACAGACAGAGCCCCATCCTTCGTATCAGAGTCCATCGCATCCTGCACCAGAGACTGTAACCAGTAAGACCTTGGTGCTACCCTTCCCCGAAAGCGTTTCCCGAAACAATGCAAGGAAGGCCACATGTCTCCAACCTACCGCGTTCTGATTCTTCCAAGCCCGGAAACCACTGATCACCACCCGGAGTCCTCCGAGGAAGGAAGCTTTGAAGAGTGGACTCTCCCCTGGCTTCGCCTCGTCTATGGCCAACGATTGGACTATCAACGGGAAGGTGAAGAAGAACCGGGGCGGTGGGTAGTAAAAAAGGTCGCAAAAGACGCGAAAGGCCCATACTACAAAATCGCCCCCTATGTTCCTCTACTCAAAGGGGGAGACGCAAAAAAAAGAAGGGAGGCATAGCCTTCCTTGCACCTCACGAAGCAATGGGCTTAGAATCCCCCGCCGCCGGGGGTTTCAAGGCGGAAGGCTGTGCCTGGGGGCAGCAAAAACGAACCCTTCGCCGGAAGAGGATCCCAACGACCCTCCTTTTGAATTGCTTGGGAACCAGTGAAAGCAGGAAAACCATTCGGCCCTCCCTTGGGAGCGAGACGCCGCCGTTCGCAGATGAGCTGAACCTTCAGCGGGACTTCACTGACAAGGATTTTCCTGAGCCCCTCTCCCCCCCGATGCTTCCCTGCGCCCCCACTCCCCCGCCGAAGCTCCAATCTCTCGAGGTAGACAGGATAGCTCCGTTCAAACTCTTCAATCGGAGTATTCCGCGTATTGGTCATATGGGTTTGCACGGCGGACCCCCCTTCTCCGCGGGACGAAGCGCCGGCCCCCCCGGCCAGAGTTTCATAGTAAACGAAGGTCCGGTTTGTCCCCGGAAACTTCCCCCCAAAACTGAGATTGTTCATGGTCCCTTGCGCCTGAGCGGGCATGTCCGCACCGGCTTGAGCCAAAGCCTCAAAACACAAATCCACTAAGCGTTGAGAAGTTTCGACATTCCCACCTGCGACCGCAGCGGGAAAAAAGGGATCCAACAAACTCCCTTTGCGAGTGGAGATTTGGAAGAGAGCCTCCAAGCCGCTGTTTTGAGGCAGATCCTCTCCAAGGAGGCAGCGTAGGGAATAGAGGACCGCCGCTCGAACAACGGCGCGATTGGCATTGAGGCAACCCCTGCTTTGCGATGCAGACTCGGAAAAATCAAAGTGAAGCAGCCCCTCGGATCCAAGCTCGAGGCGGAGTCGGAGGGGAATGTCTTCTTCAATGAATCCATCCCCTTCGAGAAAGTCCTCTGCCTGGTAGATCCCAGGTTGGAGAAGACCCTCAAGCCGGGAACGAGCAAGGCGTTCTGCATAGTTCCTTAGAGCCGAACGAGCGGCAGCCAGGCATTCACTTCCAAAGCTTGCACAGAAGGCCTTCAAACGCTCCCCGCCATGGCGATTGGCCGCAAGCTGGGCCCGCAAATCTCCTTCTCGTTGCTCGGGAGTCCTCGTGTTTGCAAGGAGAAGCGCCAGAACATCCCCTTGCAACACTCCTTCCTTTTCAAGGAGAACGGGTGGAATCACCAGCCCTTCGGCGATTAAGTCCTCCTGGATCCCCATGGAGCCGGGACTCGCGCCGCCGATGTCAGCATGATGTGCTCGATTGACGACAAACCATGTCCTCCTCCCATCCAAGGGGACAGCCGTAATGAGAGTGAGGTCCGGAAGGTGGGTCCCCCCACGAAAAGGATCATTCAGGATGACCGAAGACCCCGGTCCCAAGTCCGGAAATGCAGCAAGGGCCGCCTGCACGGAAAGACCCGCAGATCCAAGGTGGACCGGAATATGCGCAGCTTGGGCAACTTGCCGAGCATCTTCATCAAACAACGCACAGGAAAAGTCCATCCGTTCCCGGATATTGACCGAAGGAGCGGACGCACGAAGAACCTCCCCCATTTCTTCGGTGAGAGTTGTAAAAAGCTCATCGAAAACCGCCAGACGGATGGGATCAAAGTCCATGACCCTAACCGTTTTTTCGCGCAGCCTTCAGTGCTTTTCGGTATCGGATCGCAACGTCTTTATAGCCTGGGTAAAGAGCTACACACTCGCGGAGGAGCGGAATGGCCTTTTCTATTTTCCCTTCTTGCTCGAGTTGCAGAGCAGCCTTGTAGAGTTCCTTCGCACGACGAATCCGATCTTCCAGCTGAGCAGCTTTGTCCTTCCAGAGCCCCTCCGGCTCCATCTTTTGGAGAGTCCCATAAAGGGAAAGGGCTTCTTCCAACTTACCTTCGCGCAGAAGGTTCCCTGCCTCACTTCCGAGCTCACGCGAACGCCATACGCGCAAATCGGAGAGAGCCTCATTGACGGGAAGAAGATCTTTCTTGCAAAAGACTTTGGCCTTGGCAATGAGCTTTTCCGCTTTGTCAAATTGCTTTTTCTCCATAAGGATGCGGGCCTCATCCAAATACTCATTTCCCTTGGCTTCGTCGGCCCATTCGAGAGCCTCCCGGCGGGCTTTGGCTGCCCAATTCAATCCAGCCTCCTCGGCTAATTCCGCAGCCCGTTCCATGGCTTTGGAAGCCGCAGACCAATGCTTTTCTTGGGCCAGCTTCTTCGCATGCTCACGGTTCGATTCAGCCAAGGCGATATCAGCTCGGGCCATCAGCTGTTTGGCCTCACTCAAAGAAGGATCCTGTTCCAAAGCAATCGAAGCGTTGTACCTGGAAGAATCAAAATCTTCATTTTCCAAGGCCTTAAGGGCAAGACGGTAGCGGTCTTTGGCCTTCTCTCTCTTCCCTGCGAAAATTTCCGAGACTTTCCTGAGCCCCTGCAAAGCCTCGGGATCTTCCCCTTTCACAGAGAGAGCTCTCTGGAATGCCGAAAGAGCTTTCTCCAGCTTCCCCCGTTGCAAAAAATCAGTTCCTTCCCGCACTTTGAGCCGGGCAAGTTTTTCCCGAGCCTTAGACAACCAAATCTGAACCGGCCGGTACCCTGGATCCAAGGTTTGCGCGCGTGCCAAGAGCGGAAGAGCTTCCTCGGGACGATCTTGGAAAAGCAAGTCCTGGGCCTTGGAAAGAAGGGCACGCACCCGAAGGGGCTTTTCCAGCGAACGCAGGGCCTGGTTGCGAGGGCTCTGGGCCAAACCCTTCCGCAGCTCCTGGTAGGCCAAGTCAAAGCGCCCCAATCGCAATTCTTGATCGGTCTTAGCCAGTGCAAGAGGACGGCTGGTGCCCGCACAGGCTGTGAAAACAAGGAGAACGACGAGACCGGCTTTTGCTTCCATACGAAGGGTCCTTAGAAAACAACCAAAAAGTAAAGGGATCCTACCGGAGGGCCCTGGCGGGGAACAGGACGGAACTTTGCTCTTCTTCTTCCCGAGCATCCATCTATCTCGCTTTCTTCACGGTTCCGCACCGGACAAGGTTTTGCGGCAAAGGAGTCCGGATCCCTCTGATTTGAATTTCGATGGATCCTGCCGGTCCTCTTTTTCTCAATGTTTTTATCGCAATCTTTTTCGACAACTCTCCCCGGCACCGCTCTTTTTTAGAGGGAAGACCCTATGCTTCCTCCATGGTCCAAAAAAGCAACCGCAAATTTCACGACCGAATCGCCGGCCAATACGATCGAATCTACGACTCTCCTTACTGGCGCTTTTACAGGGAGATCTCCTGGGATCACCTAAAAAAGTTCCTCCCCGAAACCCGCCCGGCTACCGCCGGGGATCTGGGATGTGGGACGGGCTGGTTCGGCCTTCGCCTTGCAAAGAGCGGCTTCCATCTCATCTTTCTGGATCCCAGCGGCGGAATGCTCGCCCGTGCCCGAGAAAACCTGGAGGCCTTAAACCGCCCAATCGAGGCCCGTTACATCCAAGCCGGACTCGAAGACATGGGTGAAATCGAGGACCAGAGCCTCAGCTTTGCCACGGCCCAAGGCGATCCCCTCTCCTTTTGCAAGAATCCTCGAAGGGCCCTCCTCGAACTTCGCCGTATCTTGAAACCGGGAGCCACATGTGTCCTCTCCGTAGACCACCGGGTCGCGGGACTCAAAGCTCTCTCTCAGGGCAAAACCCCCGGCCCCTTTTTGGATCTCCTCAAAACAGGCCGTACGGAATGGAAGGCGCACCGCTCCGAAGAAGGCTTCCCTATGAAAATGTTCGATGCGCACGAGCTTCAGGCTCTCGCAAAAAAAACCGGCTTCGAAACACTCTCCCTCATTGGAAAAACCTGCCTGGTGCAGCGAAGCAACGAGGCTTGGCTCGAAGATCCTTTACAACGAAAACGTCTCATCAGAGCCGAAGAAGAGGTCCATGGGCTGCCCCCTTACTTCGGCCTCGCAAGTCACCTGCAAATCGCGCTGCGACGAACTTAGGCCGGTTCCGACCCAGGCCGGCAGCTGGGGCAAAGCCCACAGACAAGGATGCTGACCTGCTTTGTTTCCCATCCAGGGATCTTGAAGAGATCGGGATCCGGTAGGCTCTCGCTGTTTTCAAGGTCTTCGACACGACCGCAGGTTTCACAAATCAAATGGTTATGGGGTTCTGTCACTGGATCGAACCGGGTTCGAGCCTCCGGGTGGGCAATGCGCTTGACAAGATTGGCCTCCACCAGGGTATCCAGAGCCCGGTAGACGGTAGCGCGGGAAGTTTGAGGAAGAACGGTCTGCACCTCTTCGTAAATACGCTCAGCGGTGGGATGGTCCTTGTGCGTCAGAACTTTTTCGAATACCGCCCGCCGCTGGGCAGTCATGGGGACTCCGCGTTCCCGGCAATATTCTGCCAGTAGGGAAAGGCGTTCTTCGGGGGAAGTCATCATTTTCGTTCGCTCCAATCCTTGAAACAGGAAGCTCTCCCGGCCGGGGAGAACCCGCCTTTTGGGAAGATTCCCCTACTAGGAGATTTTCGCATCATAGCCGGGAAGGAGCCCTGTTCTGAGAGGAACTCCCAGGCTTTTTCGAGGCAATTCGTCGCACGCTTGGGCTCCCAGGGAAAGCCCGCAGGTCCCCTACTGGCAACCTAGGCTTTTCCGATGAACTCTTCGAGGTCTCTTCGAAGCTCATCCAGTCCATAAGAAGGAACGCTGATGCTCCGATAAATGATATCCTCGAGACCATCAGGAGTTTTCGGGTTGAGGAGCCTCGGTGGTTGGTAGCTGAGGAAATAAGAAAGCGAAAGACGCAAAGTCTCTCCCCCGGATTTCCCACCTGCATATTCCCAAGGCACCTCCTCAAAGGGCAAGGTCCCTGTGAGAATTTCGTAAATCATGATTCCGATGGCCATCACATCCGCTTTGCTCTCTTTCAAGACCAGAGGGTTGTAAAAAGGCGTCGTCGAAAAAGCGCCACCTTCACTGCTCCTGAAAGCGGGGTCGATCAACACGACCTTTCCCGAAGGCTTGACAAGGATGTTTTCCGGCTTCAGATCACCATGGAAGGGGAGGGTCCCCTCCGCATTGAGAGCCTGGAGCGCACGCACAACCGCCAGGAACCAGTTGAGATGGATGCCCTCGAGGTTGCGGATTTTCTCTCGGAGTGTTTTTCCCCGAACATATTCCATCGCCAGCACGGGTCTGCCTTCGAAATCAAAGAGCTGCTTCACCTTGACAAGGTTCGGGGAAATGGCATTGGAGAGCAAACAGAACTCCTTTCGAATCAGTTCGTCGATCTCCTGCTGATCCAAAAAGTCTATTCGGACCCCTCCCTGTTGGAAAAACACGGCTTCCCCCGGAGTTTCATCCGGGCTGATCCCCCGGATCGTCCGCTTCGAACTCACTTCGAGGAGACGTGTCACATAATGCCCTCCGCCCGAAGTATTCCCCAACTTAAGGGCAACCTTCTCTCCGCTTTCCGGATCCTCTCCGAGATAACAAAAAGAAAAGCCCCCTCGCCCAAGAAACCGGTGGACTCTGTAGCCCCCGACCATCTCACCCAACGCAATTTTGTTCATCTTCCGGCTTCCCCCCTTTGGTGGTCCCCCTGCCGGTATATCATTGAATTTTCCCTTGCCCGTCCTTTCGACCCCACCCTGGGCCGAGTTGAGAACATCATGAAACATCCATCTCAAGGCATTCTGCAAAAAGTACCAAATCGAAGCAGAAGCAACCTCCACCGGGACTCCCCAAAATGCCGATGTCATGGAAGAATCCTGGAGAAGGTATCTCCACAGGTTTCCCAGCAAAGAGTGCACATTCAGGGGCTCGCGTGAATCCGAAAAAAACGATGCCAAGGGCAGTGAAAGCTCTCCTTTTTTTCATCCTCCTTGGGTGTGGAGGCGGTGGAGGAGGTGGGGGAAGCAATACGAGCGGCGTCCACCTCAACAAAGTCGTTTTCAAGGGGAGTTCCCTCACAGATACTGACCCCAGTCCAGGGGAGACCCTTCTTCTCTATTTTGATGGAGACATCACTCTTGTTTCGGGAGCGCTCCTGGATGACAGCGATGTGCAGATCAGCAACGGAAGCCTTGGTCAAATCACGACGGCACCGACCAGGGTAGATGCGCGCACATTGAGCCTCAGCTTGGGGACGGGGGTGAACTTCACAGTAGGAACTAGCACCCTGGATCTCGCCCAGGGGCAGGATGTAGTTCAGGACGGGGCCGGACAATTATTGACTTCCAACAGCCCCATCACGATCCAGAATTCAGATGGGGATCGACCCAGCATCGACAGCTTGACCCTCGATGGAATTCCCACTCTCTTAAATGGTGAAGGGGCAGCGGGCGGAACCCTTCAAGTCCCTCCAACAGGGTTCAGCCTGGACCTTGCCTACAGCGATCCAAGCTCGAGTATCGACACATCGAGCCTGGTGGTGACCTCTTCAGTTGCAGTCACCATCTCAGGAGCTGCAAAAGCGGCGGGAATCAATCTTGCGGCTTTTTTTTCAGGGACCCCTGGGACGGCAAATGCCAGCCTGAGCGTGCCGTCTACGATGGTCTTTCCGACGGGGAGCCAAACCTTGACAATCACCATTGCTGATACGACAGGGAACTTCTCTTCACCCCGGAGTTTCAATTTTACGGTCCATGATCTGACAGATGCCTTACGACCTTTCGAGACGAACAACAACAGCCAACAAATTTGGTTCATCGAAACAGAACGGGATCTGGACAGCCTCGGGTCTTCGACCAGCAATGGAGGAAGCACCATCACGCTGAGCGCATCGACGGGCGCCAATGGAATCTCCGATTTCATCGAGGAACTGCGGGTTCTTGGTCTCTTGACCACCGACGCAAAGGCCATCCCCAATGTCTCCGGCTCCAAGAATTCCAACGAAGTCAGCCTCGACCTCCTCAAGGCCCAAATCCTGGAACAGCTCGGAGTTTTGTACCAAGGAGTCAATGTCAGCTTCACATTTACAGATCCCGGGAACTTCCCCTCAGGCTCCCAAACTGTGGTCTATGCCAATGCCAGCCACTCACGAATCTCCTTAACCGCTCGGAGCCTCACGGGGGTCCTTGGCCTCGCCTTCTTCGATCCCAACAATGCCCACCAAGAGAACGACACCCTGCATCCGGGAAGCACTCCACCAGCAACGCAGCGGCTTGGAGTTTTCCTTCGAACCGTAACCGAAAACTCGATCAATGTTGCTGGTTCAACTTTTCGTTTGACCCTGGATGCGTTCATAGATCATCGAGGGACACCCATTGGAGAGGACAGCAACGACAAGCTCCGTCTGCAGAACCTTCTGGCAAAAACGACGGGAGATAGCCGGCAGAGCGCCATGGAGCTTGCGTATAGCCGCTTGGGGCGTTTCCTTGCTGTGGTGCTCGCTCATGAATGCGGACATTCCATGGGACTTGTCCAGGATGGAGCGCAGCCCACAGGGCTTTTTGGAGGAGACAGTGTCAACTTTCCCGGTTCGACCTCAGGTCACATTTCCCTCGCCTCATCGGGACTCTATGGAGCCTCCGCCCAGGAAATCATGGAGCCAAGCCTCTCGTTTACCAAATCCCTGGACAGCGGAACAAAGTTCAACGACCTCCTGATGGCCTATCTCAAGGAAACCTGTCTCTATGGAAACTAAGAAGAAAAATCGGTCCT
>Ga0256841_1000566_pt1 | contig 37449 bp, 35 predicted proteins | sample 356308metaG_FD_185971 | JGI IMG/M metagenome (GOLD analysis project Ga0256841, IMG submission 185971) | Hydrothermal vent microbial communities from Mid Atlantic Ridge, Atlantic Ocean - 356-308 | ecosystem: Environmental > Aquatic > Marine > Hydrothermal vents | place: Atlantic Ocean: Mid... | reverse complement strand
AACCGCAACTGGTTATGGAAATGGTTGATACACCGAAAAGCAAGATGAGAAAGATTCTTAAACTTTTCATACAATGGCCTCCTGGATTAGATTGGATAATAGAATTATTGTGAGCAAGCTAACAAAAATCATTAAAATTGTCAAGAAATATTTGTTTTATCATCTATCTTTAATCCTTTTTTAAATCAGCCTTATTTTCAACTCTGCCAACTGCTTAGACGAAACGACGGACGGTGCTTCATCCATTAAAGAGTAAGCCGAAGCCGTTTTGGGAAAGGCGATCACATCACGGATGGAATCGGCTCCTACCATAAACATGACCAGACGATCCAGACCGAAGGCAATACCCCCATGAGGCGGTGCACCGTATTCCAGCGCCCGCATTAGAAAACCAAATTTATTCTCGGCCTCCTCGGAGCTGATCTTTAGGGCAGAAAACATCTTTTCCTGTAATTCTTTTGTATGGATGCGGATGCTGCCGCCGGCAATTTCATTCCCATTGAGTACCAAATCATAGGCACGGGCCAGGGCTTGTTCGGGATGGTTCTGTAGTTTATCTATATCCTGCGCTTTGGGACTCGTAAAGGGATGATGTCTGGCTACATAACGGTTTTCGTCTTCATTGAATTCAAGGAGAGGAAAATCCGTAATCCACAGAAACTCATATCTGTTTCGATCGATTAACTGCAGCTGCTCCGCAATTTCCAGCCGCAATTGTCCCAATACGGGATAGGTGATATTCTGGTCATCGGCCACAAGGAGGACCAGATCATTTTCCCGGAATTCAAGTTCTTCCTTTAACCTTTGCGCTTCTTTTTCCGTGATAAATTTTGCAATCCCGGCCGTAAGTGATCCTTGCTGAAATTTAAAATAAGCTAATCCTTTGGCACCCAGCTCCTTAGACCGGGCAATCAACCGGTCGATTTTTTTCCGACTCAATGCCCCCCCGTTACGAACCACAACGGCCCCAATTCTGCCTTGCGGTTTTTGTAGCACCGTATGAAATACCTGAAAATCGGATTCATTAAAGACCGTATTCAGCGTTTTAATTTCCATTCCGAAGCGTAAATCGGGTTTATCCGTACCATAGCGCTCAAAGGCCTGTTGAAAGGTCATCCTCGGTACAGGCTGAGGAATTTCATAATCCACCACTTCCCTGAAAAGCGAGAGGATCAAACCGTCGGCTGTTTCCATTACATCTTCCTCATCCACGAAAGACATTTCCACATCAATTTGCGTGAATTCCGGTTGCCGGTCTTTACGTAAATCTTCATCCCGGAAACATTTGACGATCTGAAAATATTTATCGAATCCTGAGATCATCAATAATTGTTTATAGGTTTGCGGTGATTGGGGTAAAGCATAAAACTTGCCGGGATGATTCCTGCTGGGTACCAGAAAATCCCGCGCTCCTTCCGGAGTGCTTTTCATCAGCATCGGGGTTTCAATTTCCAAAAAATCATGCTTATGAAAATATTTTCTTACCGTTTTATATACTTTGCTGCGTAATATTATATTCCTTTGCAGGCCCGGACGGCGTAAATCCAGATAGCGGTATGTCAGACGCAATTCTTCATTAAGATCGATTTCATCTCGTATTTCAAAAGGAGTGGTTTTGGCTTTATTGAGTATTTCAATCTGAGCGGCACTGATTTCAATTTGGCCGGTTTTCATATCTTTGTTCAGCGCATCATCCGGTCTGGCGGAAACCATACCTGTTACCGAGACGACATCCTCCGCCCGGAGTCCTTTGGCTAAATTATAAACCGGTGTGTTCTCAGGATTGAACACAACCTGGGTCATGCCATAGCGATCCCTTAAATCAATGAAAATGAGACCACCCAGATTGCGTCTCTTATTCACCCATCCGTTCAGAACGACTTTTTGGCCGATATGTTGTGAATTTAATTCTCCACATGTTTTGGTACGTTTAAGCAATATTGGATCTCCGGTTAGTAAATTGGGGCACAATTTAAAAATTTAAAGAAAGTATTCCAAACAAAAAAAGCCGCTCCGGGCGGCTTTCTTGAGAGATTTTATTCATAGTATATTTTTAACTGCTGAAAATAAATTTTTGTCTAAAGGTGACATCCCCCTCTTTAGGATTGATGGGCGCAAAGCGCCAACTGCGGATACGGCTTTTCACACACGCTTCGATTTTTCTGTTTCTGAGGGTTGAATTTCCAAAACGTATCCTGGAAACACGGCCATTGGCGCGAATGGTAAAGATAACGGTTAAACTTCCCTTTAGATTGGGATTAAGACGGGCTTCCTTTTTATAGCAACTCATAATAGCGTCGGTATGCGTATTGATGATTCTTCCAATCGCTTCCGCCGAACGGGAGGTTTGTTTTGAAGCACGACCGCTCACATTACCCTTGGTAAATTTGATCGTAAAATTTCCGCGTCTGGCAACAGTGGCCGAACCGGTAGGACCAATACCCCCTTCAATCAAATCGTCAATACCGGCTTCACCTGCTCCGGTCCCGCCGCCTAACTTACGGGCACCCAATTGCGACCTGCGACTGGAAGCAGAGGCGCTTTGTAAGCCACCGACACCGTTCAGGACCTGATCCAAATTGCCCATACCTCCGGTTTTACCTTGTTCACCGAGTGCATCGTAGACTGCCTCCCCGGTGCCGCCACCGCCACTTGCCGAAAGTTCAGCAAGAACCCCTGTACCGGCTACCGCCTGCTCCATAGAGGCCCGTTGTCTGGCTCTGGACGCAGCCCTTGCCCTGGCAGCTGAACGGCGTTCTGCAGCAGACTGGCCCCGCACCTCGGCTCGCTTTCCCTGATCCCTTTGCGCCCGCTGATCCGTCTGAGGCTTTTGTTCCTGGGCAGTCGTTTCCAAACCGGTTCCCTGCTCTTCTTTGGCAGGAGGTGTTTCGGTGATGATTTCAGCCTGATAAAATTTCTGGATATATTTCTGTCTTATCTGGCTTTCCAATTGTTCTTTGGAGTATTTAACATTAGCCAGATAAATGACGATTCCATAGACAACGATAAACGATGTAATGAGGATAAGGTAGTACCTCTTATCCGCCGTTTCCCAGAAATTCCTCTCGAACTCCTTGGGAAAAGCACGGAGCCTGTATTTACCGCCATCGGTAGCTTTTTTAGTTTGTTGTGCACTTGGCATATTTCTATACTCTTTTTTTAATTGCAGATTTTAACTTTTTTAGCCTTTTTTAATCGTTAAAAGTCGCATCTTGTAAAAATCGGATTTACTACAGGTGAACATAACTTTAAAAAGTAATTCAAAGGGTATTTTTTCATCACCTTCTATGATGATCTCATGGTTAAACACTTTACCTACCTCTACTTCAAGATCGCGTTCTTGCTTGGCATAGTCCGAAAGTTTCATGGCCAGAGCGGGAATCAACATCTGATCTTTTGGAATTTCATTGGTTGAAATAAGAGGCTCATCATTTACCAGTAATGCATCTTTGGCAATCGATACGCTAACCTGCTTTTTGGCTTTTTCCGCAGCCGTGGAGACAGGGAGCCGCAATTGCTGAGAAGGTGTTACCAATGCCCCCTCGGTAGAAAATGATTTTAACAGGAAGAGCAAAATGATGGTCATCATGTCCATCATTGAGTTCATATTCAGCGTACCCTCTTCTTTACCGAGGTTCCTCTTTGATTTAGATGGTTTAAAAGCCATGGAATAGTTACCCCATCTTCATTTTTAGTCCATTATTTTACTGAAATTGATTTCCGGGAAGAGCGGTTTAACGTTCCCTTCGGCGTCTTTATAAGTTTGCAGATTATCCATCACGTCGATGATTGTTTGATAGGGAATATCAGCCGAGGCGGTAATCACCGCCCTGTTTTCATCTACAAAACCTTTACCCAGAACCTTTTTCTTTAGTTCAATTAATTTTTCACGCAATTTGGCAAAATCATATTTGCCGTCCGCGGTAAGCCCCACCGTAGGGCCTTCTGCGTTGTCACCAGCCAATAATGCCACCGCATTACCAATAGTAATCCCTTCGTGAGCGATCGCTATCTTGAGCCCCAGATGAAGTTGTTTTTCTTTTACCTGTTGCTGATCCGATTCACCCGATCCGACTCCGGCTGTTTTGGCAGGCGGGACATTAATTTCAATAATACTGAGCTTCACCCATTCTGCACTGGCGATAAGAAGCGGAATTAAAACAACCATCAGGTTCATTACCGGACGGATGTCCAATTCCATATCGACTTCTTCATTGTTACTGCGTAATGAAGGTTTAAAAGCCATGGATCACATCCTTCAGTTTTTTATTTTATTAACGGTTGCCGGTAATCAAGTTAATTAATTTAACGAGATGTTCGTCTAATTCATCAATAATCTTCGTCGTACGATTGACCACATAGGTGTAAACGATTAGGGTAGGAATAGCTACCATTAGACCAAAAATAGTTGTATTCATTGCGGCTGCAATACCCTGGGCCAGCAAGCGGCTTTTATCGGCTTCCGAAACGGTCTGAGAACCTACAGCCTGGAAGGATAAGATCAGACCATAAATCGTACCCATCAGTCCGGTTAGAGTGGCAACGTTCGCAAGCATAGATAAATAATTCGTACGTTCTTTTAAACGCGGAATCACTTCCAGTGTTCCTTCATCAACCGCATTCTGAATAGCCCTGAAATCCAGAGCATCACTCTCATTGGCTCTTTTCAAACCCCGCAGTACAACAAAAGGCAGAGCTTTTTGTTTTCCCTGTTCACAGAGCTGAATGGCCCGTTCCATATTCCCGCCGGCAACGAGTTTCCGTATTTCACCCATAAACCTGTCGGCATTTACATTCGAACGAATGACAATATAGTAAATACGTTCGATTGCAATGGCAATGGCAATAGCCCCAAAGAGCGCAATCGTGTACATGAATAAAGAACCTTCGGTAGAAGGTTTAAAAGCTTCACCAAATTGGGCTAAGAACATGAATAAATCCCTCCTTAAGTATTAATTTGTTCTTTTACCTTAGTTTACTAATTAATTTTGAAATGTCTATGATTTCGGGTTTTGTACTTTTCGCTTTGTTCTCAAACTTTAACTGTTCACCCTGACCGATAATTTCTTCGCGAAACGATTTATCCAGATTGACTTCATCGAATTCGGGTTTAATACGGTTGGTGAATAGTTTTACCTGAGGAGCCTCGATCGCAATCTTAATCTCCGTAGCTCCCAATTCCACAATCTGCTGATTACCGGCCTGGGTGCTGTCTGCATTCTGGGCCAGCAGAGGATGCGTGAACATGATACAAAAAAACAGAATCATTGTACTGAATACATGTACAGGCTTCATACGGGTTTACCTCTGTTTTAGGGATATGCGATTACGGCTAAGTATGTTCACCCTTCTTAATATCGTAGGATCGACAAATACCTTTTTTACTTTAGCTTTTTCTTCGGCCGCAGCCGTAATATCCGCGGGTAATAATTCAAAGTATGCATAAAATTTTAAACCCTTTGCGGTCAGGTCCTTATCTTCCACATCAACCGCAATTAAATTCTTACCTTTCTTAAGGAAAATATCAAATGTATAATAATCCAATGAATCCACTACAGAATAATTATTCAGGCTGTCATCCAGCAGATATTCACCATTCAGATAAATCCTGAAATCTTCATCTGCAGTAATATAGATAGCGCCGCCGAGGGGAGTCCCCTTCAATTCAAAATTTTTCCTGAAAAAGACCAGGGTATCCGTCGATGAAAGCGGTGAACCCATGGCTAATGAATCGGTCGATATAGCCGTAGAATCGGTACCGGCCATACCTGACGTTTGCAAACTATCGGTAGACAGGGTAGAATCCGACTGTAAAGAATCGGCTGCCGGTTGCTGGCTATTGTTGACCCAGATGGCCTGTGGATCCACATTCCATTTTGCAAACTGGTTCTGGAAACTGGGTACAATACGCACCTTTTTCCAGTTACTGTCATCGAATTCAGGTTTCGGCCAGACCTCTTTAAAGTAGGTCGTGGAATATTTCCAGCTCGGATCGCTGAATATTTCCACCTTTTCTTTTTCCACATTGGCGGAGTATGTGGCCGGATCCAATTCGATTAATTTCAGCAGTAACTTATTGGCCCATAAACTATGAATATTATATTCCTGCTGCACCTGAAAAGCCTGATCCATGATTTCTTTGGAATTATCACCTAAAGAATAAAAATAATTTTCGAAGAAACCGGTTGCATCGTCATAATTATAGTTTTGTGTGCTATCAAAACGAGTCTTATAATAGGCACTCATATTCTTGGACGAATCGGCCAGTGCCTGCATCTGGTTACCTATTTCCAGGGCAAAGCGTAACAAACGATCCTGGGTATTGCTGACCAAATCGTTTTTAATTCCATGTTCGTCGGCAAGCTTAAGTGTATTTGTATAATCGGTGATGGTCTGTTCCGCCAGAATCTTTATATAATCAATCAATTGGCTGGCATCATTATCCAGGGCGTAATAATCGAGTCCCTGGGCATTTTTTGCACCAAAGTCTTTTTCCACCAGCTTTTTCACTTCATCTATTTTCTTCCTGAATTGATCCAGGGCCGAATAAGATAATTTTTCAAATTCAGTGGACATTAAATTAGAAGTCAATAAAATTTGCCGTTTGGATTCTTCGATATATTTATTGGAAAGACCTAATTTTTTTCCTTCCTCAATATTACGAATATGGGCTTTTATAGTTTGAGCAATCGCCGGAGCGGCAACCTTTGCCAAAACAGCTCTTTTAAAGATCAATCGCTGAACCGGATCTTTCTGCGGTGCCTGGATAGCTACGGCTCGTTCCACATTCTGAGTGGTCAGAGATGCCTCGGTATAGAGTAATTCGGAAATTTTATCTTTAGCTTTGGCATACCATTTTCGGGCCATCGTCCTGGTTGAATCCATCTCTTTGGCCCGCTTGATTTGATTACTCATTTCGGCTGAAGTATCTTCCTCCGCAGATATTGTCAGTAACGTATCGGGTGTAGTGGCATTCATGTCAACACCCAATTTCTCGGCAATCACCGGTATTTTATCCACAACCTGCTTATATTCCTCCACTGCTTTCTCATAAAGAGCAGCGGCGGCATCGTTTATTTTTTTCTTTTCTACAAATTGCTTATCCGCCGGTAAATTCGGATCAACTTCCATGTTGGCATATTTCGCTGCAAACTCTTCATAGGAACGGGCAATATCATAGGTAGCTTCGAAACTTCGGGGAGAACCGAAGGACAGCACTTTACTATAGGCGTCATTTAATTGTCCCATTAAATTTCTCAGACGGGCCAGATTGGCCTTGATATTGCTTTGCGGTTGCTTCAACTGAATGGCAGCATAATCTTTATGTAAAATTTCGGCCAGTTTGTTAACTGCCTCGCCTGCAATATAACCATTGGGATTCTTACCCTGTTTTTTGAAATTCTCGCTGCGCTGGATGGCTTTATTGTATTCCGCTTTTGCCAGTTCCGGTTGACCGTTTTCAAGATAATAATTACCCCGTTCATAAAAAGCGGTTACCGTGCGTGGATCGTCCGGATATTTTTGGGCAAATTCCTGATAGATCTTATTCGCCTCTACCTCATTCTTTAATTTCAGATAGAGGTCCGCATTGGCAAAGAAGAGATCGACGGCATAGGATTGATCCGGGTATTGTTGAATATACTCTTTATTGATACGAATCGCATTTTCCCAATCTTTGCCTTTTTTATAGTAGAAACCGGCATTATACAGGGCGGCATCGGCATTCTTATCTTTTCTGAAATCCGTAAATATACGCTCATAGACTTTGGCAGCATCCACATAACGATCCAGTTCTTTGTAATCTTCGGCCATATTCTGCAAAGCAGGAAGTGAAAACTTTGATTTCGGGTAATGAATGGCCAGTGTATCATATACACTAATCGCTCTTAACCAGTCTTTGGCTTTTTGATAATCCAGTCCACTACGAAAAAGAGCTGTTTCCACAATTTTAGGTTCTTCCGGAGCATCGGTAAATACCCGGTAGAATTCACTGGCGGCTGTAAAATAATCACCCTGCTCTTCCAGGTACTCGGCATTTTTAAATATGGCCTGGCCCATTCGCTGCATGGCAAATGTCTTTTGTTCCTGGGATACATTGGGTTCATTAAGAATTCTTTTTGCCATCATCTCCGAATCTTTAAAGCGGCCCAGAGCAAAATAGGAATCCATAATGGAACGCAAAGCTAAGCTTTCCTGCTCGGCTCCCGGAAACCGTTTTACCAGGGTTTGAAAATATATCTTCGCTTCGGCAAATTTTTTGTGATTATAATAGATACCACCGGCCGCAGCCAGGAAATTAGGCGTATATTTACCCGAAGGAAACAGGCGAATATAATTGTCGTACGCTTCGATGAGACGGGTTTCTTCGGGTGTAAGTGCTTCCGGACTGAGTTTGGCAACATCGGCCAGATTAAACTTCTTGAGCGTATCTTCTTTACCAAATTTAAGTTTGACCAACGTATCCGCCACACCGACGGCGTTCAGAGCAGCATCTTCCCGATGCGAATCTTCCGAATAGTCATTGCTCACCCGGATATATTCGTTAAAGGCATCCTCAAATCGTCCTAATCGACTATCCAGTAAATAGGCATACGACCAGTTCACATCATAGGCATTGGAATCGGCAGGAAATAAAGTCAGGTATGTTTTGCACAGATCGGCCACACTTTCATATTCGGAGCGGGCGGGTTTTTTACTGGCTTGCAACTCTTCGGCCTTTTGTAAATCGATCAAAATATTGGTACGTAAAGCCTCTTCACTGTATTTGTAGGCCGCAGTCAGGTATTTCACCTTATCGGGTGTATCCGAGCTATCCAATCGGGCATACCAATCCGACTTGGAATTATATTTCTCGTAAAGATTCTTTCGGGCTTGATAGGCATCGGCATCCTTTCCCAAAGCAAAGAGCGATTGTACGATATTCTGTTGAATCTCAGGTGCACTGGGATAATAGGGATACATATCAAGCAAGGTTTGATAAGCATAAATAGCCTTGGCCGGTTCGTCGATCTTCTGATAGGTGCGTCCCATAGCCTGAATAATTTCCGGTCCGTAGGGACGATCTCCGATACGTTCGATAAGGCGCCGGGCTCTATCCACACCGTGTTTGGTATAGGCATCATCCGTAAAGCTGATTCCGATATACTGAATGGCTTCATCTTTGACGTCAAAGTTGGATATTTTAGCCTGGGGGTCTAATTTCTGAGCACGGTCGATATCATCGGCAACCATCACAAAGTAAGTAATGGCGTCATTATAATATTTCGGATCCCGGCTGGCCAACTTGTAATAGCTCCAGCCCAATTTATACAAGGCTTCGTCGTATCTTTTGGAATTACGATACTTAAGAACATTTTTATAAAGCTGAATCGCTTTTCGCAATTCAACCACCTGTTGTTCTTCGCTCGTTTTATCTTCCCGGGGGGAAAAATAATATTCCGCCAAGCGCATATAAGATTCGGGCGCAAAACGGCTATCCGGATATTTGTCGATTACTTCGCGATAAATTTTTCGGCTTTCTTCACCCCGGTCCATTTTTTCCAGTAACCAGGCTTTACTGTACAGGGCATCATCAGCATATTGACTTCCCGGATATTCGTTTAGAATTTGGTCATAAAAAGAGATGGCTTTTGAATAGTCGTGCTTAGGGAATTCGGGCGGAGTCGGTTCTACCTCGATTTCTTTTCGATCGAATTGATCCTGCTTCTTCTCATAGATCGCATACAAAGAATCATACTGATCCACCTGGGAGTCATAATAGCGGTCGGCATCTTCGATATAGAATTCGGCCAGCCGGATATACAGTTTATCCCGGTCTTTGACCTTGGACCCCTTCTCCTTTAAAAAGGTTTGGCTCCAATCCATGCCTTCGGTTCGGTACATTTCTTCCTGGTTGCGAAGCTTCTGAACCTTTGAATTATAGTATTTTCGAATTTTAATCAGATCTTCGGTGGACAGCTTTTTAAAAAGCGTGTCAACACCTTTCGAGCCCGATCCCGTCTGAGCGAAAGCCACTCCGTTCGATTCTAGGACCATCCAGAAAATCAGGAATGGGATTATTTTTAAAATATTCTTGAAATAAAATCTCATTTGCATGGTAATAGTTCCAAGTTTTACTTAGATGACCACTAAATTACGATACTATTTTTTCGGTTGATTCGATTCCTCATTAATCTTCGGAGGTTCCGTAGTGTTTTGATTCTGGTTATAGTTCAGTTCTGTGTCGTGTGTATCAAAATAGGTTTCCTCAAACTGGCGTTTCAGCTCTTCCCGTTTACGAATGCGCTCTTGCTCCCTGACGCGGCGCGTCATGAGAGTGATGGCATCGTTGATCTGGGCGATTTGATGCTCGATATTTTTTTTACGCAGCTCGAGAAAATCGTTTATGGCCTGAATCTGATTCTGAAAATCGGCAATCTGCTGCGCTTTTTTGTTTTTTAAGGCAAAGCGAACATCCGTCATTCCGAAGGCTCCGTAATCCGCCCAGTGATCCAGCCTGATATTGGTTTTTTCCGTACGGACGGAATAAGCCTGTGTACTTAAAAAATCAACCTTTTTAGCCAAATCCTGCAAGTGTTCTTTCGTAAGTTCAAGTTGAACCAGTTCCCGATAATTCTTGCGGGCTTTGGCATCTTTTATTTTGAAATCGAGCTCGACCAGCTGGGCGGCAATTCCCTGGCGTTGCTTTTCCGCTTCCTGCCGTATAGCCCTGACCTTGGTGTTTTTGTTATCCAAAACACTTACTTTACGAGCCAAAGGTTGATCGTTAAAATAATTATATCCCAGGAGAGATTCTTTTTCAGGCTTGATCGAATTAACGGCCCGATAGATTTTAAGTTGCAAGCGCTCGATGCGTTTAACAGCACTCTTGTTACCCCGCTTTTGAGCAATGGACTTTAGACGATCCAGTTCTTGCAATTGGTTTTTTAATTTAGTCACCTCTCTGCCGGTAGCGGCGCCGGTAGAACTGAGATCCATATAACTTAGTTTAATCAAAGGATGACGTATTTTATTACCGGTCTCATCGGCTTTATAAAAAGCGGATTTGTTATTTTTTTCCAGAGCTTTGGCCTTTAGTTGTTCTGCGGTAGACATCATTTCCCGCAGTTTATCCCGTTCCCGATTAAAATTATCGGATAAGTCCTTAACTTCCTTGGCATTGAAAGCATACTGATAATTGCTAATGGCAGCTTCGGGATTCTCTTCAAGCTGATTAATGTATCCCAATAAGGCCCTTGCTTCCAATAAATAATCGGAGCCGTAAAAATTATCCAGTAAAATTTCCAGATACTTTTTCGCCGTTGAAAAGTCTCTTTTTTCGGACTTATCTTTTGCCAATTCCATTTTATAATAGGTCCAAGCATAACCGATCAGTACCCGGTCATAATTGCCGTAATAGCCACCAATCTGATCAAAATATGTAAGAGCATCATAATATTTGCCCTGATCATAATTGAGGTAGCCCAATTTTAAAAGTACGGTAAAGCGGAACTGGGGGTCTACGCCTTTTTCCTTGATCAGAGATTTAAAGACTTTTTCCGATTCATCGAATTGATTAGAACCGGCATAGGCCTCGGCCATGAGAAAACGGGATTCCCGGTAAAATGGAGAGTCCTTATGAATTTTAAAGGCCAATTCGGCTACCCGGCCGAAATCTCCGAGGCGCAAGGCGGCTATTTCAGCCATCAGGGCCGCCTTATCCTGATTTTCATCACTGGAAGGAACGACGGTCTGCATCTGTTTATAGGTAACCAGGACACGATTGAAGTCATCAAAATGATAGGCCATTTCAACCAATCTTGCATATACCCGGGCAACATAGGGAGAGTTGGGATATTCCACTACAAATTGTTCAAATGCCTTCTGCGCGGCATGATAACGGCCAAGCAGAAAATCGGATTCACCTTCATAAAACAAGCAATCATCCAAATTACCGAAGTTTTTATAAGCATGCATTATTTCAGCGAAAGACCGTTCTGCAAGATCATAAAATCCAAAGTTAAAAGCCTCTCCGGCCTGACGCAGTTCACGCCTGAACATACGTTCTTTTTCGGCCATGGTAGCGTTTCGTAAAAGTTTTCTTTTAATGATTTGAATATCGGTCAGACGAACTTCATATTTCACTAATTCGGTCTGTTTCCATTCCTTGTAAACATCAAAAATAGTAGGATGTGCCCTGGTAGATGAAGAAGAAGAGGGGCGGAATGCTTTGCTCTGGCCAAAAGATTGAATGAATTCCGCTTTTGTCTTCTGGAAATGGCTTGCGAAACGCGGGTTCTGTTCAAATCGGGCATTGGGATCCATTTGCACCATTTCTTCGGCAATATGTAGAAGTTGAACGGCATCTTCTATGACCCGTTGCCGTTTAAAATCAATGATACCGCCATCGATTGTATCCTGAATTTTTTTCTCCAATTCATTGATAAAAACATGAAGCGAACTGGAACCGCCGGGAGGTAAGCGTTTCTTTAAGGCCCGGATTTCATTTAACCGGGTTTGTAAACGTTCAAAATAATTCTCACGAATTTTATTAATTCCCGTTATTCTGGATTTAATTTCCTCGTTAATCATCCGGATCTGCTGCACCAAAAAACGCTCCCGGTCAATCGAATTAAAATTAAACTGGGTAACCAGCTTTTGGACGTAACTTCTGAGAGCGGAATTGTAATACGCATCATTCTGCGGATTGGCATGCACCGAAATGGAAAGAATGATAAAAATCAGGGAGAAAAGAAAGAACCGGGTTCTTGTTTTCATAGCGATGACCTAATTTTATTAACCCTAAATTATTGTTTTCCTAAATTTAACATTATTTTGGGCTTAGTCAAGGTTATTTGTAAAATCAGACTGGGCAAACGGTTGGAATTTTTCGGATAATAAGCTTTAAAATAGGACAAAATTAACGAAGCTGTGTCAATTTCATCCGGTTTAAAGCGCGGGCTAAAGCCATTCTCGCTCGATCCATATCTACATCAGGTTTGTGTTCCTGCAAACGCTTTTCCGCCCGTTCCTTTGCTTTACGGGCACGCTCCGTATCAATCTGTTCAGCAAGCTCAGCCGATTCAACCATTACCCTGACACGATTATCCTTCACTTCACAATAACCGCTACCCACAGCCATATAAACTGTTTTACCATCTGATTCCTGAACCTTAACAGGCCCAATACTCACTAACGAAATTAAAGCTGCATGACCCTTTAATATCTGAAATTCGCCTTCTTCCCCGGGAATGGTGCAGCTTATGATTTCATTAGAATAGGCTTTACCAAAAGGTGTAACTACTTCCAGTGTTAAATCAGAAACCATTTCTAATTCCTTAAATATGCTCGACTTTCCTTAGCTAAACTTGAATAAAAAATGAATAATAACGTCAGATCAGGATACACCCATCTTTTTTGCATTTTCCAGAACTTCATCTATGCCGCCCACCATATAAAAGGCCTGTTCCGGAATATGATCATATTCTCCTTCAATAAGACTCTTGAAACCGCGCACCGTCTCTTCCAGCGGGACGTATTTGCCGGGAGTGCCGGTAAACTGTTCGGCTACAAAGAAAGGCTGGGAGAGAAAACGCTGAATTTTGCGGGCCCGGGAAACCACTAATTTGTCTTCTTCACTCAATTCGTCCATACCGAGGATCGCGATGATATCCTGTAAATCCTTGTATTTTTGCAGTACTTCCTGTGCGGTCTTCGCCACCTGATAGTGTTCTTCCCCGACAATTCTCGGGTCTAAAATACGGGAAGTTGAATCCAGGGGATCAACCGCCGGATAAATACCCAGCTCGGCGATCTGTCTGGAAAGAACAGTGGTCGCATCCAAATGGGAAAAAGCCGTAGCCGGTGCCGGGTCGGTTAAATCATCCGCAGGTACGTAGATTGCCTGAACCGAGGTAATGGAACCTTTTTTAGTAGAAGTAATCCGTTCCTGCAAAGCACCCATTTCTGTAGCGAGAGTCGGCTGGTATCCCACAGCGGAAGGCATCCGACCCAACAGAGCGGATACTTCCGAACCGGCCTGAGTAAAGCGGAAAATGTTATCGATAAACAGCAGGACGTCCTTTCCTTCTTCATCCCTAAAATACTCGGCTGCTGTCAAACCGGTTAAACCCACACGCTGACGAGCACCGGGCGGTTCATTCATCTGGCCGAAAATCAGAGCGGTTTTTTCCAATACTCCCGATTCCTTCATCTCCAGCCACAGGTCGTTCCCTTCACGGGTCCGTTCACCAACTCCGGAGAATACGGAAAATCCGCCATGCTCGGTAGCGATGTTTCGGATCAGTTCCATAATAAGTACCGTTTTGCCAACACCGGCCCCGCCGAAAAGGCCTGTTTTTCCGCCCCTGGAATAGGGCTCCAGCAAATCGATTACCTTGATTCCCGTTTCAAGCATTTCATCGGCTGTGCTCAAGTCTTCCAATTGGGGAGCCGGACGATGGATCGGATATCGTTTTTCAGTTTTAATCGGGCCCAGTTCATCAATCGGTTCACCGATGACGTTAATCAATCTTCCCAATGTTTCCGGACCAACCGGAACGGAGATGGGGGATCCCGTATCCAGAGCATCCATACCCCGGGTCAAACCATCGGTTGAATCCATGGCAACGGAACGGACTATATTTTCACCAAGGTGCTGATGCACTTCGGCAATCAGTTTGGAACCGTCCTTACGGGTGATGGAAATAGCATTGTAAATTTCCGGCAATTGTCCTTCTTCAAATTCAACGTCCAATACCGGACCAATGATCTGCTTTATTTTTCCTTTATTCATAGATCATTCCTATTATTTATCACAATTGGTTAATCTTCTTTTAAAGCCTCTGCACCACCGACAATTTCCGATATCTCCTTGGTAATCGCAGCTTGCCGGGAACGGTTATAATAAAGAGTCAAATGGCCGATCAATTCATCGGCATTATCTGTAGCGCTCTCCATGGCCGTCATACGCGCGCCCTGCTCGGCCGCATTGCTCTCCAATAATATTCGCCATATCTGAACATGCAGATGTTTTGGAATCAGGGAATTTAGAATCGTTTCCTTATCCGGCTCATAAATAAAGTCTACCCGATTTTTAGTCTCGAGCAATTCTTCGTCGGGAACAAAGGGTAGAAATTGTTCCACGACCACATTTTGCCGGATAGCCGATTTGAATTCATTATAGATGATTTCAATCCGATCAAATTCTTTGTTAATATAGAGAGTAGCCAGTTCATCGGATAATTGTACCGCATCCGCAAACTTTAAATGATTGAAGAAATTTATCTGCCGACCCTGAATGGTGTAATCTCTGTGTTGGAAATATTCCAGACCCTTTCTCCCTGCAAAATATAGAGAGACTTCGGAAGTAGAAAGTTCGGTTACACGTTGGGCGGCCTGGCGAATAATATTATGATTGAATGCACCGCACAATCCCCGATCGGCCGTTACCACCACAGTCAATACTTTTTGCATCGGGCGGCGTTCTAAAAGAGGAATGCCCGACACATCCGGAGAGCGGGCCGAAAGATGAGCGATCAGATTTCTCATTTCGAACGAATAAGGACGAAAGGCCAGAATATGTTCCTGGGCTTTACGCAACTTGGCAGCAGCCACCATTTTCATGGCTTTTGTAATTTGTTGCGTGCTCTTTACACTGGAAATCCGATCCCGAATTTCACGAAGAGTTGCCATTCCTATTCCTCAACCTTAAAACTCTGAACGAAACTTTCCATAGCCTTATTGAGCTTTTCCTTCAATTCATCAGAGATTATTTTTTTCTCGGCAATCTCATTTAAAATATCGCTGTGTGATAATTCCATATATTCCAGTAATTCCTTTTCGAAACGGCCCAAAACACCCACAGGTAGTTGATCCAGAAATCCGTTGGTTCCGGCGTAGATAATTACGATCTGTTTTTCAAAAGACATGGGAACATACTGCCCTTGTTTCAGAATTTCTACCAGACGTTCCCCGCGGCGTAATTGCTGCTGCGTCGTTTCATCCAGGTCCGAACCGAACTTGGCAAAGGCTTCCATTTCGCGGTATTGAGCCAAATCCAGGCGCAAACGTCCGGCCACCTGCTTCATGGCTTTGATTTGGGCATTACCACCGACACGCGAGACGGAAATACCGACATTAATGGCAGGACGTACACCGGAATAAAACAATTTCGATTCAAGAAATATTTGCCCGTCCGTAATAGATATTACATTGGTAGGAATATAAGCAGAAACGTCTCCGGCCTGGGTTTCAATAATAGGCAAGGCTGTTAAAGATCCGCCGCCTAATTCATCATTGAGTTTCGCGGCACGTTCCAGTAAGCGGGAATGCAAATAGAATACATCGCCGGGATAAGCCTCCCGACCCGGCGGTCTGCGCAATAGCAGCGAAACCTCGCGGTAGGCCCAGGCATGTTTGGTTAAATCATCGTATACAACCAGGGCATGCCGCCCGCTGTCACGAAAGAATTCCCCCATAGCAGCACCGGCATACGGAGCAATGTACTGCAGAGGTGCCGGTTCACTGGCACTGGCAGCCACCACGATAGTATGTTCCATAGCCCCGTGTTCTTCCAAAATTTTTACAACTTTTGCTACGGTGGAAGCTTTCTGTCCGATAGCGACATAAATACAGATAACGTCCTGCCCCTTCTGGTTAATAATCGTATCGATCGCCACGGCCGTCTTTCCGGTTTGCCGGTCACCGATAATCAATTCGCGTTGACCACGCCCGATGGGAATCATGGAGTCAATAGCTTTCAATCCGGTAGCCAGCGGCTCTTTTACCGGCTGGCGGGTAACTACCCCGGTGGCCTTACGCTCCATCAGGGCAAACTCTTTTGTTTCCACCTTTCCTTTGCCGTCCAGAGGCACCCCCAGGGGATTCACGACCCGGCCGATCAGAGCATCTCCGGTGGGAATTTGCACTACCTTCTGGGTCCGTTTTACAGTGTCACCTTCTTTGATTAATGTATCTTCGCCAAACAGGATAACACCGACATTGTCTTCTTCGAGATTGAGAACCATGCCCATCACATCATTGGGAAAAGCAACCAGCTCTCCGGCCATCACATTTTCCAAACCATAGATGCGGGCAATACCGTCCCCCACCTGCAAAACAGTACCCACCTCATAGACATCGGTTTCTTTATGAAAATCCTGTAGCTGTTTTTTCAGAATTGCAGAGACTTCATCCGGCCTGACTGCAGTACTCATTTACCTTACCTCATTTTTAAAATTACCGAGCGCTTAATCGTTCACGAAGCCGCTCCAGATGGGAACGTATACTATTATCGATCACTATATCCTGAACTTTTACCACAAACCCACCTATCAACTGTGTATCGATCCGCTCTTCCAAAACCAATTTTTTCCCGGTCAATTCTTCCACATGGCTGCGGATTTTACCGATTTGATCCGAAGAAAGCTTAATGGCACTAACCACTTCGCCCTCCAGTTTATTTTCGTGATCAAGCAGAAAAAATTTGAAGGCTTCCAATACTTCGGGTAGCAGGTTCAGGCGGCGTTTTTCTGTGAGCAAATCCAGAAAATTCAACGACAGAGTCTGAAGCTCTTTACCAAAAGCACCGGAAAGAGCCTGCAATTTTTGTTGCTCAGAAATCAGTGGATTGCTTAGAATAACTGCAAAATCTTCACTTTTTGCCAATACACTGCGCAGCAGTTCCATATCTTCTGAAATCCGATCAAGCTTTTTCTGCTCGATGGCCAGCTCGAAAAGCGCTTTGGCATAACGTTTTGCAACTCGGTTCAAATGATTGATCCTTTGTTAATTTTTTAACGTCCCGGGCATCGTTTTTAAATATTCATCGACCACGACCTTTTGCTTCTCCTTGTCAAGGTTATGCAAAATGATCTTTTCGGCAGCTCCTACAGCCAGATCGGCTACTTCAGAACGCAAAGACGCCAGGGCGCTTTCCTTCTGCTGCTCAATCTCATCTCTGGCCCTATCCAAGAGCTTTCCCGATTCCTGTCTGGCTTTCTCAATAATATCCTGACGCGCTTTTTCGGCAATGGTCTGGCTCTCCTTGATCAGCTTCCTGGCCTCTGCTTCTGCACCGGCAATCATCTGACGATGTTTTTCAAGCAGAGCTTCCGCCTCATCGTGCTGCTTCCGAGCCTGTTCCAGATCATTGCGAATCGATTGCTCACGATTCTCGATAGCGCTTAGAATAGGTTTTAAAGCCACCTTAGACAGAACAATCAGGACGAAGAAAAATGTTATCCATGCCCAGACTAACATTCCGGGTTCTAATTGAAGCATATCGCTATCCTAACTAATTATTTACTGGCTAAAATAAAACAAATTACCGCACCAAACAGGGCCACACCTTCAATCATGGCCGCGGCAATAATCATGGTAGTACGAATCGCACCGGTAGCCTCAGGCTGCCGTGCTGTTCCATCCATGGCCGAGGCCGCAATTCTGCCGATACCGATACCGGCGCCAATTGAAACCAAACCCGCTCCTATTCCAGCTGCCAGAAAAGCTAAAGCTGATGACCACATTCTTAAAACCTCCTCGAATAATTAATGATTTCCAATTAATAAACCTTAAATTTAATGTTCCGGATTAACGCTCATGCCTATAAACAGGGCGGACAAAACCGTAAAGATGTATGCCTGAATAAAGGCTACCAAAAGCTCCAGAAAATAAACAAAAATACCAAATCCCACTGAAACGGGAGAAACATAGTAACTTTTGAAGATGATAATCAAGCCTAAAAAAGCGAACAAAACAATATGACCGGCAACCATATTGGCAAATAGACGAATGGTCAAAGCCACATGCTTGGCAAGAATTCCCATTATTTCAATTACAAACATCAATGGCCATAACAAGATCGGCACTCCGTGGGGAACTAAGTTTTTATAATATCCGATGAGTCCCTGTTCCCTGATACCGAAATATTGAGTGGAAGCGAGGGTCACCAAGGCTAAAGCGCCGGTAACATTTATATTACTCGTCGGTGTGGAAAACAACGGGATCAGGCCCATCAGATTACTTAATAGGATAAAAAAGAAAAAAGTTACCAAAAGGGGCGTGAAGCGACGTCCCTCCTTCTCACCCATATTTACAATTCCGATCTCATCCCGGATAAAAATAACCAGCATTTCCAGCAGACTGCCGATCCCGCGGGGAATCATTTGATTCTTCTTAAAGGAAAGTTTAAAAAGTAGAATCAACGATAAACCGGCAATCCATAGCATTACCACATGATTGGTAATGGACAAATCGATACGCATTCCCAAAAAATGCAGAGGAGGAAAATGGGGCAGATGAATATTTACCCCCGGAAGGATATGCCACTCCGGTCCATTGATCAGATGATGCTGTATCCATCCTCCGATTGTTTCACCCTTATCGGCTACACTATCAACCGCTGCTGCCGTATGTTCGATCAGGGCCATACTCAGTTACTTCCTCGTTTAACGTTGTTGTTTAGGATTAATACTTCCCAGATTTGATAAATAAAGTATAATATAAACAATGAACCGATAAAAACAAAGCGATCCGTACTACTAAAATTCAAAATCAGATATATAAAAACAAAAAGCAATAACAACCGAGCCACCAATCCGCCTAAAAAAATTTTGGAAAACGTTTTTTGATCTTTATAAATCGCAATTCGGATAATCAAATAGGCCAAAACGATATTAACCGTACCGATTATTCCCGAATATATAATTCCCTGAATCTGATCCGAATTCAAAGCCGCAATTTGGATCATCCCCCAGGCCGCTAAAATATAGATAATTAAAATAACCAGAACGCCGCTAAAAAACTTTCTGCTCATTCCTTATCTTTACGCTCCAGTTCGGTAATCACTCTTATCATGTTATACATTCCCAGGGCAAAACCCAAAAAGACACCGATAATCAGAAAGAGCGGACTTTTATTCCATTTCCCATCCAGCCAGTATCCCAGATAGCCGAAAATAATAATACTGCCGAAAAACGTATACACAATACTTAGATAAGGCGCTGCTTTCTGAAAAGCCTTAGCGATTTCGAGCTGTGTCTTTTCTTTTCTCAAAAGCTATTTCACGTTCTCCACCGTATGAGTCTCAGGGGCCGATTTATTACCACCCATATCGGAAACCCCGTCAAAGGTAGCACCTTCGTCGACGATCAGTTTGGAGGCACGCAATTCGCCTTCGAGTTTGGACGTACCTTCAAGGACCAATTTCTGTTTCACAAAGAGCTTCCCCTTGATCCGGCCACTGACTATGGCATTCTGCGCTTCAACTTCGCCCTCAATTTCCCCACCTTCCCCAATGGTCAGCGTCCCTTTACAGATAACCTTGCCTTTGATTCGGCCATCGATCCGAATACTGCTTTCGGCCGTTAAATCACCATCTATAGACGTACCTTTGCCAATCAGATTCAGTTCAGAACCCTTGACTTCCGGAATATTTCCTTTTGAGCCCACAATTTCCTCTCAGCTATGTAATTTATTGGTTTCCATTATATAGGTCAGGGGGTCGACCGGCAGTCCATCCTTCCAAACCTCAATATGCAAATGAGGGCCGGAGGTAATTTTACCGGTATTCCCGGAAAGAGCAATGACTTGCCCTTTGTTTACTCGTTCCAAACGATTCACCAGATTTCGTTCGTTATGTTTATACAGAGTCATAAAACCGTAGCCATGATAAATAATCAGTACATTCCCGCCATCTACCGTCCATCCCGAGAACATAACCACCCCATCGGCAGGAGCTTTTACGGCGGATCCTGAAGGAGCGGCCACATCCACTCCGAGATGAGCCTCATTGATGAGTGAACTGGCATCAAAACCACGGGCAATAAAGCCCTGTAAAGGCATCATAGAAGGGATATTACGAAAGATCGTTTCCCGTTTTTCGGTAGGCATTCCCGCAAAATTTATCTTTTGGGCCATAATGGAATCCGTATCTTTTAACTTATCAATGGTAATATATCCGTCCAGTGAGGATCGCAGTTTCTTTTGATAACTTTTAACCGCCTGTAATTCTTCTTTGATACTTTCCATCTGTCCTAAACTTTTGCTCAGCTTGAAATTCTCTTCGCGCAGGCTGTTGTTTTCAAGGGCCAGACTGGCTACTTTCCAGTAGGTAGAGGCTCCGATGATGATCAGCACCAGCAAGACAATCCCACCGACCAGAGCCAGACGTAACAAATTTTTCCGGATATGGTAATTCCTGGGTTCCCCCCCCTTTTCCGGAACAATGATGAAAGATATATATTTTGCTTTTAAATTTTTATGAGCCATAGGACTTTTATCGAACGACCTTTATTATTCTTTAAGTTTTTCGAATATTTCCAATAATCGATTTAAATCTTCGGGAGAGTAAAATTCCACTTCAATACTACCCCCTTCTTTTTTGGAACGTAATACCACTTTGGTTCCCAGAAGTTCCCGCAGATCCTCTTCCACTTTCTTAATAAAAACGGAACGCTTGGGGCGGGATACCTTCTTTTCCGTGCCTTGATTCGACCAGCTTTGTACCATCTGTTCGGTCTTGCGAACCGACAGCTTATTTTTTACTACTTTTTTCCATATTTCATCCCGGACTTTCCCGTCTTCCACGGCGAGAAGCGCCCGGGCATGACCGGTACTAATTTCATCTCGCTGTAAACTTTCCTGAATATGGGCGGGCAATTTCAAAAGACGTATGATATTGGTAACCGTAGAACGCTCTTTTCCGATCTTCCGGGCCACTTCATCCTGAGTCAGATTGCATTCGTCGATCAGGCGTTGGTAAGCTGCGGCCTGTTCGATAGGATTTAATTTTTCCCTTTGGACGTTTTCAATTATGGCCAGTTCCAGCATCTCTTCCTTGCTGTTCACTTCAATTATATAAGCCGGAACCCGATCCAGACCCAATTCGGAAACGGCCCGCAAGCGACGCTCACCGGCGATCAGTTCGTAATAGCCGTCTACTTTGCGAACGGTTATGGGCTGGATAACCCCTTTTTCTTTAATCGATTGTTTCAATTCTTCCAGGGCTACCGGATCAAAATCAAGACGGGGTTGAAAAGGATTCGCTCTTATCAGGGCTACTTCGATCTCAAATAACTGTCCACTGCCGTTCGGGAAGGTATCTTCTCTTTCAGGTATGAGAGCACTTAGCCCCCGACCAAGCCTATTTGTTTTCTTCACCAATTACTTCCTCTGCCAGACTAATATAATTTTGGCTGCCAATACAGACGGCATCATACATAATGATCGGTTTTCCGAAACTGGGTGCTTCACCAAGACGCACATTACGATGAATAACCGTTTTATATACCTTTTCCTTAAAATATTCGCGAACTTCTTGAGCCACCTGATTGCATAAATTAAGGCGGGAATCATACATGGTCAGCAGAACCCCTTCCACCGTCAAATCATGATTCAGATTTTTTTGTACCAGATGAATCGTATTTAAAAGCTGGGATAACCCTTCCAGGGCATAATATTCACATTGGATGGGGATCATCACCGAATCGGCAGCACTTAAGGCGTTGAGAGTGAGTAAACCCAAAGAAGGCGGACAATCGATGATCACAAAATCGTACTGATTCTTAATCCGGATCAGTTGCTTCCTTAAGCGATGTTCGCGGGAAGGAATGTCAACCAGTTCTACTTCCGCACCCACCAGCCGGATATGTGAGGGAAGAATATCCAGATGAGGCACATTGGTGGGTTGTATCGCCCGATGTACATCTTCATTATCCAGAATAATTTCATAAGACGAAAGTTTGTCCTCTTCGGGCGCAATACCCAGTCCGCTGGTTGCATTTGCCTGCGGATCCACATCAACCAGTAGAACGCTTTTTTCGGCTACGGCCAGACAGCTCGACAAATTAATAGCCGTGGTAGTTTTGCCGACTCCGCCTTTTTGATTGGCAATAGCAATTATTTTTCCCATTGACTCGCTTTACGCCTCAGCTGTTTTTCATTTATCAATAAAATCAATCGAGTAAGTTAAATTTTTTAATGTTTTAAATCAAGCGAAACACGGCCTTCCCCAACCAAAGGATATGAATACAACTTAATACTGCGCACAATTTTTTTCCAATTCCCCGGCTTTATCCCACACGCGTCGGGAAATTCCCTGGGGATAGGAATCCTTGTTTGCTCCGAAAATAACCGTAAGATGTTTCTTACATTCCTTTTTATCTTTCAGACGGGAAAACAGTTCCGCCAAACGCAGATGACAAATCAACCAGTTGGGATTATCCATAGATAGGGAATCTAAAATTTGGGAATACGCTCTTATGGCCTGTCTGTTCCGATGCATTTTATATAAAGAATGGGCATAGGCCCAGCGCATAAAAGGACTATCCGGGAAAGCGGCACGCACTTTTTGAGCGTAATACCAGGCCTGGTCGAAATCACCGTAATTCAATAAAATATAGACCAGTTGGTGCATGGCCATATACTGACTGTAACAGGGATGATTCACGGCCTTGAGAATATTTTCAATCCCTTTGTCCCTGGTGTCGGAAACAAAGGGAGTCCACAATAAAAATTTTAATTTGGTACTCTTCCAGTATTGGTAGACTCCTATACCCAGGTAGGCATCCCATAAGCTGCTATCCAACTCGACCGCCTTGTGCAGGTCCGATACGGAACGCATACCGTTACGGAGTGCATCCAGCCATTGCCCGTGTTTTCCCTGGTAGAAAGCCTTATATCCCAACGCGCTTCCGCGGTAAAAATAGAGGCGGGCCTGATCGATCCGATGTTTAGCGACCGACCGTTGGCTAAGGGCCAGCACCGAATCCAGATCTTCGATAAAAGCCCTGCCGTCTCTATCATTTTCCAGATAACTCATTCTGGAATTGAGTACCGAGGCATCATAAAAATAGGCCTGCAGAGCAGAATCCGTTTGCAGTTTAAACGGTTCGATAAGAGCGCGGGCTTGGTCAAAGCGACCATTAATGGTCAATTCGATGCTGCGTGCAATCCAATCTTTGCCAAAGGCTGAAGCATACAGCACCCCTACCAGTATGAATATAGTTAAGCGAAAAGGTCTCATCGTTCTTATTTTATTGTGCCGCCCTATTAAATCGACTCTGTAGTTTATTAACGTGCGGAATGAGATCGCCCCCTAGCGAACAAGGGTAAATTTTCCCGGATAGGATCCGTCACCGGATTTCAAATAATATAAGTAAACCCCGCTGTGCAACGTTCCACCCAGACGGTCCCTCAAATCCCATTCGATATTCTGAACATCATTCTGATCGTTGCGAATCCTGCTCACTAAGCGCCCATTCACGGTAAAGACGGAAAGAACGGAACGCGGGGGCATATTGTAAAAGGTGATTTTATCTCCCTTATTTTTGACCCGCATGGGATTCGATCCCACGCCCAGAGGTGCCAGATTGAGACTATAGGTGATATCATTAATACTCTCTTGCGTTGGATTGGTTAGAACAATAATTAACGGCACATCGGGACGTTGATTAAAAATTTGAGTCTGATTAAAGGAAACCGGACCATGATTGGCCTGACCGTTATTTATATGGTTACAGTACCCGTTGTTTGAGGAAGCACTTATTTTTGCCGCATAGATATAATTTTTATCCACGTAAGTTTTTCCGTGCCGCATATGCAATTGCGTTAAGGACTGAGTCAGGTTGTCCATGTCGCTATTGAGATAAATCTGCGGATATTGGGCCCCTTCCGTAAAAAATTTTTGAGGATCGGCCCGATTACCTGTAAAATAGACCCAGACGGCATAGCGATTCTGGCTCAAGGCAAAGTTGGACCCCTTTTGCATTAAAGCGGCATTAATCGCATCCACGGCAGGGTAGTCGTTTATTTTTTGCCAGATGGCCGGGACAATTTTGGGTCCGTAGAGTTTGGCCAGCATGTGCAGATAAATAGAATTGGCATATTCGGAGTTACCATCGGCCTGATTAAAGGGATAGCGATCGATATGCGGGAAAAAATTGGTTAAGTACTGATAATAATCATTAACCGAATTATATACAAAATCTTCCAGCCAGGTAGAAGTCATCTCCATAAAAAATACATCCGGATAACCGTAGTTCACCACCCTGAAATTATATCCGAGCTGGATAGCATGATTGAATTCATGGGCACAGGTTACCTTCATAGCTGCCAGACCGGTGGTATAAAATCCCGTGTTATAGAAATCATTGTTCAATTCCAGATAGCTTGGATAATTATTTCCGGGCAGTTCTAAAATATCATCCTTCAGATCGAAGTTGGTCACACCGTAAAAGCCGAAGTTGGTAAAATAAACGGGATAGTGATCAATGGGCCGGCCGTGTGCATCCGGGGGCGGATGAAAGCCCAGCTCGTTAATTTCCACATCCCAGGCATGTTCCAGATAAACCGCGGCCGAATCGACATAGTCCGGGATACCGTTACCGCTCTGGTCCGCCAGAGGAACGGCATGATATCCGAGGGTATCGTAATGAAGCATAAAATGTCCTTTAGGGCTGAGCATGGAGTCCTGACGTACCGGTTTGACAATGAGCTGTTTGGCCAGTCGTTGGAGGTGAGCCGGTAATTGACTAAAATGAGTACGCAGATTTAACTGGTCTTCGAAACCGCAGGTACCCATAGGCGCGGGGCTGACCGTGGTTATGTTCAAACGTTGATGGATATAGGCCTCCACCCGCGAAAGGTCGGTATCCCCGGCCGTGGCCAGATGCAACAAAACCAAAAGAAAAACAAGTGCGCGCATCATTTATTCTTTTTCCGGAAAGAAAGGATAACCGGAACCCCTTTAAATTTATATTCTTTTCGTAATTGATTTTCCAGAAAACGCTTATAGCTTTCGACAATCAGCTTTGGATGATTGCTGTAAAAGGCAAATACCGGCGGTGCGCTGTTTACCTGGGTGACATAGTTTATTTTAATTTCCTTGCCTTTTGTAGCCGGAGGATTATTCTTCTGAATCAGGGGAAGGAAGAAATCATTTAATTCCGAAGTGGGGATCCGTTTCCGGCGTTCAAAATAGACTTCCGTAGCCAGATCGAGCATTTTGTACAACCTTACTTTGTCCAAAACGGAAACATAAATTTGCGGGATATAGCGTAATAGCCCCAGACGTTCGGTGATCTCTTTACGGTAGGTTGCAAAGGCCTTTTCCTTATCCTTGATCAGATCCCATTTGTTCAAAACCAGGACCACCCCTTTTTTCTGACTGGCGGCTTCATCAATTACCGAAACATCCTGACGGGTCAGCCCTTCATTAATATCAATCATATAGATCACCACATCGGCCCGGTTAATACTTCGGTAAGTACGCAGATTACTGTAAAAAAGGACATTTTCACGGATACGTTTCTTTTTCTTCAATCCGGCTGTATCGATCATTAAATACTTCTTTCCCTTGTAATTCAGAATCGAATCCACGGGATCGCGGGTTGTGCCTGGAGTATCTGTAACGATGGAACGGGTTTGATCGAGCAGAGTATTGACCAGCGAAGACTTACCCACATTTTCCCGGCCGATCACAGCCAATTTAATCAACCCTTCTTCCTCGGGTAAGGTATTATATTTCTTAAGCCGCAGCACAATCTGATCCAGCAAATCACCGCTCTGCCGTCCCGTCATGGCTGAAACCGGTTGGGGATCACCCAAACCCAGATTGTAGAACTGACCGGTTTCCCAGTCATCTCTCTGATCATCCACTTTATTCACAACCAACAGAACCTCTTTGGCGTCTTTACGCAGGATGGAAGCAATCCGCTCATCCACATCGGTAATTCCGGTACGGGCATCCACTATCATGAGGATTACATCCGATTCTTCCAGGGCGATCTCAACCTGTTCACGGATCGCTTCATCCATACGGGAACGTACTTCGGGTAAATACCCTCCGGTATCAATCAGTTCGAATTCCTGGCCGTTCCATTCCACGGCATCATAATTCCGATCACGGGTGATTCCGGGCGCATCATCGACAATCGCTTTCCGTCTACCGATTAAGCGGTTGAATAAAGTGGATTTCCCAACATTGGGTCGACCCACAATGGCTACAACAGGTTTGCCCATATACTTACTGCTCTCTTTCCACGTTTCTTTACCCGGCTCAGGCGGTTTTCCGTCTGCGTACCCGGGAAGTGACCTCTTGTAACTTATTCAGCGGTTCCGCATACACATGACAAGGCACCCCCAGCCTATCCTCGAGTTTATCCACCGTCCAGTCATCCAAAAACAGGCCTTCATCATTCAATACTCTGGGAGGGAGTAAAACCAGATCTCCCAAATCCGTATTCTTAAGCTGAGCGTATATATCCTGCCCGACCAGCAGACCGGAAACCTGGATCGACTGCCCATAAAATTCATTCTTCACCGTTCTCAGATCGATGGACAGGTTAGGGATTCGGCGCAAAGGGTTGATAATCGATTCCTGCAGAGGACGAGCGGCCAGCTCTCCGGTAACCCAGGTGATCTGCGTCGGAACTTCCCAGGTCGAGGGAAGTACATCTTCATGGAATCGATCGATCAGGTCACGAAATTCACCGACTCCGTTCTCGATCTGATAAAACTCATCATAATAAGAGGCGTCCGGCAAGGGATAATTTGCTTTTATGAAAAATTCATCCGCCAGATAGATAAAATAATTTCCAAGTTCATCTTTTAATTTCTGACGCATAACATTGGTGTAACGGATCATTTCGCGAAGTTCTTTCCTGCTGTGCATACGCATGGGCATTAGATGATCACGGTAACGGGTTAATCCCAGGGGAACGACAGCCACCGATTTTATCCCCGGATAGAATTTCTTGAGATCATGGATGGTTTTATCGAAAATCGGTCCGTCATTGATTTCCGGGCAAAGTACAATCTGGGCATGTAATTCAATCCCGTTGCGGGTCAAAAAATCGATTTTCTCCAAAAGATGATCGTCCCGTTTGATGCCGAGAAGCAATTTTCGCGTTTTTTCTTCCGTGGAATGAACCGAAACATAGAGCGGACTTAAACGCTGCTCTACGATACGCTGCAAATCTTTCTGTCCCATGGTAGTCATGGTAACATAATGACCATAAAGAAATGAAAAACGATAATCTTCATCTTTAAAATACAGCGGTTTGCGCATTCCCCTAGGATTCTGATAGACGAAACAAAAAACGCAGTTATTCCCACAAGCCTTTAATTTCATTTCTTCCAGAGTCAAGCCCAACTGGTCGTCCGCTTCTTTCTCAATCTCATATAGAATCTGTTCGCCGTTCCGTTCGATCAACAGATCAACTTTCTCCTCGGAGACATAGAACCGATAGTCCAGACGATCGGTTATTTCATGTCCGTTTATTTTCAAAAGACGGTCGCCGCTACGGATACCCAGTTCCGATCCGATTCCCTGCGCTGCAACCTCGATAATGTTAACCATCTTTATTCTCTTTTTTTCAATAAGAGCAGCAATTTAAAGAGGGACTCATCAGAATGCAAAACCATTTAACCGTCCCGATCCAACTATTTTTCAAAACAAATCGTTTCTGCTCTTGAATTGATTTTCTTTTTAGGATAAATTTTTAGTTTAACTTAAGTTAATAAAAATAGTTAAAGTGATCCGACACGAATTCAACCCGCTACCTGTCAAACGGAAGGATCATTTGATTTGAATTGAACCACAAATTGTTCTGTTTATGAAATATACCATTCCGAACCAGCTAACTCTGATCCGTATCTTTCTGACGCCTGTCTTCTATTTTCTGATCATTACCAATGATCCCTACTACCGGTTTATTGCCACCATTGTCTATTTTCTGGCTTCTTTTACGGACTGGTATGACGGATTCGTAGCCAGGCGCTACCACATGACTTCCCGCTGGGGGCAATTTATGGATCCTCTGGCCGATAAGTTACTGGTTTCCACGGCCCTGTTTGTCTTTGCCCGGATGCATTATATTTTTTGGTGGATGGTCATTACCGTCCTGGTCAGGGATTTCATCGTGACCGGACTACGCATTTTTGCCCTTTATATCGGTAAGCCCATTATCACCAGCCTGTTTGCCAAGTGGAAGACCTTTATTCAGATGGCCTTTACTTTTTTACTGCTCATCTACATCAATGTACCCCGGCTGCCGCCGCTTGAGCTGAACCGGGTTTCACAACCGTGGTATTTATGGACAACGATTACCATGGCCCTGGTCACTTTGCTTACCGTGATCAGCGGCCTGCAGTACTTAATCGTTAACTGGTCTCACGCCAGTGAGCTGGCACGACGATTTGCCCTGTTACTGCGAAGAAAATAAGGAATATCCATGCTTCGATTTTTTCACTATCTAATCGCTACGGCACTGGGAGCCGGCTTCGTACCCAAAGCACCCGGTACCGCAGGAGCTCTTTTAGGTCTGTTACTGTTCTGGTTTATTCCCATGGATGCGGTTAGCAAAATACTACTAATCCTCTTCTTTTTCCTGCTCGGTGTCTGGAGTTCCGGTTTTATCGAGAAGGAACGCGGTACGGATCCACCCATTGTAGTCATCGATGAAGTAGTCGGCCAGTGGACCGCCTGCTTATTTGTCCCTCATACTCTTGTGGTTTATGCTCTGGCTTTTGTGTTTTTTCGTCTCTTCGATATCTGGAAGCCCTTTCCCATCGACGATGTCCAGAGATTAAAAGGAGGTTGGGGTATTATGGTCGATGATTTTCTGGCCGGACTTTATGCCCTGGGCATTTTAGGGCTCATTCTTCTTTCAGGAGTTTTGTCATGAAACCACAGAGAGCCGAAATTATATCTATCGGCAATGAGGTATTGGCCGGTTACACGGTTAATACCAACGCAACTTACATTTCCAGGCAATTGATGTCTATCGGTCTGCCGGTGCACTGGGTAACAACCATTGCCGATGAACAGGAAGAGATACTCCGTGCATTACAAACCGCTTCCACCCGGGCTGATGTGGTGTTGATCACCGGCGGTTTGGGTCCTACGCCGGATGACATCACCAAAAAAACCATTAGTGAATTCTTTCATGTGGGCATGGCCATCAACAGCGAAGTCCTGAAGGATGTAAAACGTTTCTTAAAAGAACGGGATCGACCCCTTACGGAAATCAATAAACAGCAAGCCCTGCTCCCACTTTGTGATGCCTACATCCGTAATCCGAGGGGAACGGCACCGGGGCTCATTTTTCGCAGGGAAAAACGCCATTTCTATTTTATGCCCGGGGTGCCGGACGAAATGAAATATATGGTACGTGAGTTCATTGTAAACGATCTTAAAAAGACTCTTCATTTAATCCCTGTGCACAATCGATTGCTGAGAACGATTGGTTTTCCGGAGTCCTTTCTTTTGCAGCGGCTCAATCCTATTCTAAAAAAGTATCCTCAGATACAGATCGCTTTTTTGCCACGACAGATCGGTGTGGATTTGCGTTTCCGGATTACCACGGAACAAAGGCGGGAAGTTGAAAAATTGGACCGTTTGGTGCAATTGATTCGTGAAGAAATTTCCGAATACATTTTTACGGATCAGGAGATTGAGCTGGAAGAGGTTCTGGGACAATTACTCAGCGAACAAAAACTAACCGTTTCGGTTGCCGAAAGCTTCAGCGGAGGTCTTATCGGCGATTTATTGACCAATATTCCCGGTAGTTCCGTCTATTTTTTAGGCGACCTGGTCACCTACAGTAATGCAAGCAAGATGCAGTTGCTCAATGTGCAGAAATCCACCCTGGAAAAATTCGGCGCCGTAAGTAAACAAACTGCCGTTGAAATGGTGCGCGGTGTTCAACAGCTCATGCACAGTGATTGCAGCATGGCCACCACCGGTATTGCCGGCCCGGGTGGTGCCACCGAAACGAAACCTGTAGGGCTGGCTTATATTGCGGTTCGCTGTAAAGATAAGGAGATCGTAAAGGAGTTCCATTTCGGTTCGGAGCGTCGGGTCAATAAGAGAAGGGGCGCCAATAGCGCTATGGAACTGTTGCGTCGCTTGTTGCTGAATATCGAATAAAAGCAAAAAAGATAAAAAGGGCAGGCTACTATGTCCGAGATAATTCGCAGTTTTATAGCCATTGATATCCCCCAGGAAGTGAGGGAAAAGATCGTCCAATATCAGACCCGCATAAAATCATTCGCTCCCCAATTAAAATGGGTCCATCCGAATGCCATGCATATCACCCTTAAATTTTTAGGAAATCAACCTGCAGAAAGGATCGATGCCGTCATTGCCCGGCTTTTCGATCTACCGAAAAACTATCGTCCCTTTTCCATCGTCATATCCGAATTCGGAGGCTTTCCCAATGAACGGCGACCGAGAGTACTTTGGCTTGGCATACAGAGTCAGCCGCATGAACCGTTGTTTAGACTCCAAAATGATATTGAGGATTATTTGGAACCGCTGGGTTTTGAAAAAGAGAAACGGCGTTTTTCTCCCCATTTGACGATGGCGCGCGTAAAATTTCCCCGGGATTTCAGTGAATTATTTGCCTTTGTAAACCAGTATCCTTTTCAAAAAACGGAATTTCCGGTTAGCGAGTTAATTGTGATGCGTAGTATTCTTCGGCCCCGGGGAGCTCAATACACGCCGATTCAAAAATATTCTTTGCGCTAGTTGCATTTAAGTATTAGATTCTTTTTTACTGTACGATCGTTTTTATGCCGATCCGTAATTGGTTTGCCTATGGGGATCACTTTCCCTGTGAAGTGGTATAAGGGAAAACCATTCCTGTTCCGGGATCTATGCAGTGAACCAACGGATTCTTTCTAACTTTACTTAACATAAATTAAAAAGGTTTTCTTATGGTTGACTTGAAAGATAAAACAAAAGCGGTGGATCTTGCTGTTTCCCAGATTGAACGAAATTTCGGCAAGGGTTCCATCATGCGTCTGGGAGACCGGCCCAAGGTGCAGGTCGATGTCATCCCGACCGGTTCCATTTCCTTAGATGCGGCTCTGGGCATCGGCGGCATCCCCAGGGGTCGTGTCACCGAAATTTTTGGCCCCGAATCTTCCGGGAAAACAACTCTGGCTTTGCACATTATCGCCGAAGCACAGAAGATGGGCGGTCTGGCTGCTTTCATCGATGCCGAACATGCGCTCGATCCGATTTATGCCAAGAAATTGGGTGTGGATACGGTTAACCTGCTGGTCAGTCAGCCGGATAACGGAGAACAGGCTCTGGAAATTGTAGAGACTCTGGTGCGCAGCGGTGCTTTGGATGTGGTGGTTATCGATTCCGTAGCGGCTCTGGTGCCGAGGGCGGAAATCGAAGGGGAAATGGGTGATTCACACATGGGGCTGCAAGCCCGCTTGATGTCTCAGGCTTTACGCAAACTAACCGGGACAGTCAGCAAATCCAATACAAGCGTGGTTTTTATTAATCAGGTTCGGGAAAAAATCGGCGTCATGTTCGGCAATCCGGAAACGACCACCGGCGGACGGGCACTTAAATTTTACACATCGATCCGCCTGGACATCCGTCGTATCGCAACCATCAAAGAAGCGGCGGAAATGGTTGGCAACCGCACCAAAGTTAAAGTGGTCAAGAACAAACTGGCTCCTCCCTTTCGGGATGCCGAATTCGATATCATGTACTCCCTCGGGATTTCCCAGGAGGGGGATGTGTTAGACAATGCCGTGAATCATCGCATCATTCAAAAAAGCGGCACCTGGTTCTCTTACGGGGATATCCGTCTGGGACAGGGCCGGGAAAACGCCAAACGCTTCTTAGCCGAAAATCCCGATACCTTTAAAGAAATCGAAGAAAAAGTACGAGTCGCACTGGGACTCATTCCCGGAGAGGAAGAAGAGGCGGAATCTAAAAATTAACATAGCGGCTTTTAAAGCCGCTATGTATCGTTCACATCCGACATTCCCGGAGAATCGAAGTAAGTTAATTTTCTTTTGGAAATAATCTGTGTATTACCGGCTCATTTTCCATTCGCGAAAAAATTAAAATCCGTGCTATGTTGCCCATCGCTGATCGTACCCTGACCACTCTCATCGAAGGTCACATCGTAGCTCGTATCACCATGAGTAATCGTGCCATTACCGCTATGATCGGGGGCGAAGTTATAATCAGCAACCAGGAGCGGATCATCCCCGTTATTATAGGCATCTTCCGTTTTATACACCGCATAATGGACATGGCCGCTACCATCCAGATAGTATTCTGCGCTGATCAGAATATAGTAGTTATTCCAGGTTGTCCAATTTCCGGTTAGGGTCTTGACTTCGGCTGTAACAACCGTTTTGATCGTACCGTGTGCGCCATTGGATTTACTTACATTGAGCGTACCGGTTCTATCACCCTCATTCTTAGTAACCACGAGAGTGGCCTGTAAAGAGTCTACTTTACCCGAGCTGAAATATACGGCATGGTGATAATCGGCATGGGAGGTTGAATCCGGCAGTTCAAGCCAGACTTCCGCCGACCTGGTAATCTTATCCAGAGTACGGCCATCCGGAAAATCAATCAATTCGCTATAGGAACCGTGGTTATCATCCCGTAATTGATTAAAGCTTCCGGAAACCAGTAAACCGTTGCGGTATTTCTTCTCAAAGGTTCCTTGATAATCGGATTGGAAAGTGAAGCGGTTGTATGAATCCGTACCGTCTTTGTAATAGAAATCTTCACGCAATGTACCGGAATTATCGGGATGCATCTCTGCGGTCTGCTTTTTATGGATAAGCCGCATCCCACCGCTGTAATAGGAATCCGAAACAGCCGTCAGACCTGTCGGTTCCGTTCCTTCGTAGTCGGTTATCTCAATATCCGATCGTATGGAATCCACAAAGAAGCTCTCTTTGAATTTTTGCCAGGAAAAAACGCTGACCAATTTATCATCCCTGTCGTTGTCCAAAGTTTTATTTAAGTCTGCCACAACTTCGGTCGAATCGTATTGCAGGTTTCTGCCTGCCGGGAATCGGAAGGTAACCTGGTAATATCGGGCCAAACCGCTTTCAAAATTATAATAGAGAGCAACCCGTTTTCCAAAACCACCCGTATTGGTTTCCTGAAAAAAGATCAACGAATCTCCGGCTACTTTTGCCAGGATGGGTATATCCGGCATATGCTGCGGTACGGCGCGGACCAGTTCCAAGCCCCGTTTTTTTAGAGTCTTAACGGTACTTACCCCGGGAACACCCTGATCCTCAACAAATTGCTCGTCACCGGTTAACGATTGAATTTCATCGCTGGTGGCATTGAGATCATTTACCTGATAGCCGATCCCGGCCTGATCGGATACTACGGCATTCAGTTGATTTTGATCGTCTGTGTTTGTAACCTTCTGCTGACAACTAAACAGTAGTAGCAAAGAAAATAACAAACCCGTAAATAATTTGAAATAGGACATAGCCCCCTCCTAAGAGAATTGATTGATTGGACAATTATCTTAGGACATTCGTAAAAAAATGAAAATGATTAGCAACAAAATACACTTAGTTAGAAAATGACCTATTTATAAAGAGGGAACCGGTGCCTGATGAAAATCACTAAAATCGAACGACACAAAGGCCGAAAAGCCCTGTATGATCTGTATTCGGATGATATTTTTTTATTCACAATCCACGAAGACACCTTGGTCCATTTTACCCTGCAAAGAGGGAAAGAATTTACAGATGCCGAATTACGAAAAATACAGAAATATGATGAAGTTATGCAGTGCACCCATCAAGCATACCGCTATCTGAGTCGCCGGCCGCATCTTACTGCAGAATTACGACGAAAATTACGGCAAAAAGCTTATGCAAAGGAGATAATTAACCGGGCTTTGCAAATCATTCAGAAACAGAATTATCTGAATGATTCCGATTTTATAGAACGCTATATTAGAGATGAAATGACCCTCAAGCACAACGGCCCGTTGCGCATTAAAAACAATTTACTGCAAAAGGGAGCCCGCGCCGAAGACATTGAGCATCTATTGCAAAAGATATACAGCGATCGGCAAGTGATTGAGAATGCCCGGCTACAGATGAATAAAAAGCTGGCCACTTTAAAGGATAGCGGACCTCAAAAGAAACGTCAAAAACTAATTCGCTTTCTGCAACAAAAAGGATTTAGCTGGCAAACCATCGGCCAACTTTCTATTCGTGACCTAGAGTAGTGGAGCGGGATGCTCGCTTATGGGCTTTAAGCATCCCGAAGACACCCTATTCCATATCGATCTTGTTATTTTTTTTGAGCTTTTTTTGCCATCTGTATATGAAGTTCGAGCCAGCTTTTTAACCTGAATAACTGTTCGGTACCCTGATAGCGGCCGTTAGCAAAGACTCCGTAATCTCCCCCACCGGCCATTGCCGAAGCAAAACGGGTCGAATTATTATAAAAAAGCCACAACGAAGTCCATAACCGTTCCGGCTCTTCATCGAACATATTGCCCTGGTCCGCTAAGCCCTTCTCCCAAATTTTGGACATAATTTTTGTAGCCGAGAGCGTTAAAGCATTGGTGGACTGTATGGTATTATCCAATCGTTTGAAATGTCTCTTTACCCAACCGCTGCTATGGCAGGTTAAACAAATTTTCTGCATCCTGTCATTTCTTCTCTTCTGCTCTTCTTTAGTAATTAAGAATTTAGAGGCCGGGCTACCATCCAGGTCCGCGGTAAGAGGTAATCCCGCCGAATTTCTTATTTTATAGAGTTCCGGTGTCCTGGGATGGGGGACAGCGTAGGGAACCCCTAATAGACGCCAGGCCAAACGATCGTTAAATTGATGGGTACGTTCCGCTATCACATTGCCTTCCGAATCGGTAAGTAAACTGGCATGGCAGGTAGCGCAAGTGGGTGCTGTAAAATCCTGGCCGATCTTCCAGGGCACGGCAGTCAGGTTGAATTTTTTACCTTGTGATTTAAAAATATTTCCGTGTTTACTGACCGAATATACTTTATAGGCCGGCACATCCGGACCCTTATGACACTCGCTGCACGTATACGGCTGGCGGGCCGTTTCAATGGAGAAATCATGACGGGGATGACAGGAGGTGCAGGAGCCCAGACTGCCATCCGGGTTTAGACGCCCTACCCCCTGATTGGGCCATCCGGTCAATACGGGAAACTTCATCTCGCCGAATTCCGTATCCCGGGTTTCCATACCTTTTACCGTTACCTTTGTGCCGTGACAGTACAGACAGGATTCATCCATTGTTAAAAAATCGCTTCCGGCATGGTCAGTTTGAGAGGCCGGACGAATGACGGACTTAATCAATTGCTGATAAACCGTATTATCCACCAAATTCCCATAAGCATGGGCCATGATATTATGGCCGTACTGGCCGGCTTCTTCGGCATGGCAGGTGGCACAATCCTTTGAACTTACCACCGTATGAATTTTATAACCATTATGCTCAAAGGTATCCGGATGTTGATCGGCATTGAGCGCATGGCATTCATAACAACCGACCACCACTTTTTGTAGTGCGGGATTGGTTGGCTGCGAAGAAATGCGACGTTTGATCTTTTCTTTTTTAAAAGCTGCCTGCGGCGTGATTTTGGAATGGCGGCCGTCTCTCCAGGACTGCACCAGACCCGGTTGAATTACTTCATGACAACCGATGCATTCTTCCGTCTCGCTGCTCAACGGCATCTTTTGAGCCAAGCCGAATCCCACCAGAAAAAACAATAAAAAAGAAAGAGAATAACGTACAAAACGATCCGATTTTTCCATGGCGCATACTCCTTTTATAACATTTAGAAAGCTTCTTGAGCCGAATCTGTTTCTAATCGTAAGCCAGGCGGGTTTGTTCGTCGCTCAGGGTTGCTTCAAGTATTTCCTTCCATTGCGTTTCTTTCCATGTCCCCAATTGTTCATGAATTTTTTTGTATTTTTCGGGAATCGGATGGGTACCATACACAACTTCCAATCCGTACCTGGTATGTATGTAATCATGGAAATACTGAAGATAGGGACAGGGCGGATAGCCCACGATTAATCCCGTAGCCAGGTGAATCACTTCGGCTCCGTTCTTCTTCATCTCATCCACGGCATATTCCACATTGCCTCCGGGACAGCCGTCACAGGTCGTATAGCCGACCAGTTCGATCTCGCGATCCGCATATCGGTTAAAAGCACCGTCCTTCTCCCGCATGGCTCTGAAACATTTTCCCCCTGCACATCTGCGATACCGATCACAGATAATGATGCCGATTTTAACAGTTCTGGACATTGTACCTCCTTAGCAGGTTATCATTTGAGGGATACCGTATATAAGATTAATAAAAAAAACAATAAAAATAAAATAATTTCCGAATAAAGCTTCTCAGTGTATCCCTGTCCCCAAGTCATACGGTATCCCCTGATCTCCTGTCGTAGCGAGCACGGTTTTTCTTTTGTCATTTCCCACCTGCCCGGGCATCCAGAACACACATCAGAATGGCGAGAGCATCCCTGGATTCCCGTTTATACGGGAATGACACCTGTTTTCACATGGCATTATCCTCGTGTCAAGTCTGCCGTACACTGTCATGCCTGCCCGGCTTTGTCGTGGCCTGCCCGTCCTTTGGCGGGTCCAGCTTGATTGGGAATCCAAACATCGACCCGGGTGGCGA
>Ga0256841_1000565_pt1 | contig 37552 bp, 36 predicted proteins | sample 356308metaG_FD_185971 | JGI IMG/M metagenome (GOLD analysis project Ga0256841, IMG submission 185971) | Hydrothermal vent microbial communities from Mid Atlantic Ridge, Atlantic Ocean - 356-308 | ecosystem: Environmental > Aquatic > Marine > Hydrothermal vents | place: Atlantic Ocean: Mid... | reverse complement strand
TGTTGGACTTCGATCTCATCGAGCGGGGCGTGACCGGGCGGGCGCCGGCGTACATGGAGTGGTACGCCGCCTTCGGCCTCCTCGTCACGCTCGTCTGGCTGTACCTGGAGATCCTCCGCCTCCTCTCCAAGCTCAACAGCCGCTGAGACCCAGGGGTGCCGCCAACCCAGGGTTCCACAACCCCCTACAGGGGTGTCACCAACCCAGGGTTCCACAACCCCCTACAGGGGTGCCGCCAACCCAGGGTTCCACAACCCCCTACAGGGGTGTCACCAACCCAGGGTTCAGGAAGATCGCCGCCTGCACGGCACCGGGAGCTTCTCCGGACGGCGGCACGCCCGTCGCTCGTTGGGAGGGTCACGGCACGACCCGAGCCGCTACACGACGAGACGCGGGCAGCCCGGCACCCGAGCGGGAGAGGGGCCGGGCCCTAGCGGTAGCGCCAGACGATCCGGCCCTTGGTCGGATCGTACGTCGAGACCTCGACGTCGACCTTGTCGCCGGGAAGGATCCGGATGAGGCGGCCCTTGCGCATCCTCCCGGACGCCTTCGCCATCACCTCGAGTCCGTTGTCGAGCTTGACCCGGAACGTCGCGTCGCGAAGGACCTCGACCACCGTGGCCGGAACCCGAACGTAATCGTCCTTGCCCGCCATCAGCGTTCGTAGCTTCTCTCGCGTCTGGGTCGAGCTTCGTTCACCGTGAGGTTCCGGCCTCCCACCGACGAACCGGCGAGTTCGTCGATGGCGCGACGCGCCTCGTCGTCGTTCGGCATCTCCACGAAACCGAACCCTCGTGAACGGCCGGTGTCGCGGTCCATGATGACCTGGGCGGATGTGACGGCTCCGTACTCGGAGAAGAGCTGTTCGAGGTCGCCATTGCCATAGGAGTAGGGAAGGTTCCCGACGTAGATGTTCACGCTCTGCCTTTCTCTGCCGGACCGTTCCGGCATCTCGGATGGTCGAGGCCCCGCCGCGTCCGTCTCCACGAACCCACCGAGCGCATCCCGACGGCGTGAACGATAGCGACCCTCCGACGCCATCGGCGAGCCCGATGCCCGCCCCCGAGATCCGTCCCCCCAGGTGAGGACCAAAGCCCCTCCCCCGCTCGCCGCCCGTGCGCTGGTATGGAGGCGACCGGTAATGTTCGCGGCATCGCAGCGACCGAGGAGCACGACGATGAGTGTCTGGAACCCGAGAACCGTGGTCGTGGGAGTCGACGGGTCACAGGAATCGATCCGAGCGGCCAACACGGCAGCAGGATTGGCCAAGGCGACCGGCGCGAAGCTCATCATCACCACCGTCGTGCGACCCCCCGAAGGCTGGTGGGGCGTGGTCGGCTCCCCGCCCCCGGCGACGGCGCTCGGTGATGCCCTCGCCGACGCCCAGAAAGAGGTGCTCGACACCACCGTCAACGCCCTCGACCTGTCCGGGGTCGACTACGACACCGACGAGGAGATCGGAGATCCGGCCAGCCGGCTCATCGCGGTGTGCGAGAGCACCGACGCCGACGTCCTCGTGATCGGCAAACACGGAGGCGGGCTCCTCAAGCGAGTGGTCCTCGGATCGGTCGCCCACCACCTGGTCCACGAAGCGCCGTGTCCCGTGCTCCTGGTTCCCTGAGGGCGAGAGAGGAGACTCGATGATGCTGCTGCGTTCCCCCGCATTCGCCAACGAGGGACGGATCCCCGCCCGCTACACGTGCGACGGCGAGGACGTGTCCCCTCCCCTCGAGATCCTCGGGATCCCCGAGGGAACCGAAACGCTCGTCCTGATCATGGACGATCCCGACGCCCCCGCGGGAACATGGGACCACTGGGTGGCCTACGACATCGCTCCCATCGAGGAGATCCCCGAAGGCGTCGAGGACCTCGGGACGCCGGGGCTCAACTCGTGGGGCCGGCTCGGCTACGGCGGGCCCTGCCCACCGAGCGGCACCCACCGCTATGTCTTCCACGTCTTCGCCATCGACGGCGCCTTGGGGCTCCCCCCTGGAGCCGACAAGGGAACCGTGCTGGGGGCCATCGCCGACCGCATCCTCGACGAGGCGTTCCTGGTCGGCCTGTACTCGCGTCCGTGACCGACCCGACGTGAGGGACGCCACAGCCCGCCGACTCTCCGCCGCCCATCGGCGCGTCTACCGGCTGACCGGCGGACGGATCGGCCGGCGTCTCGTCGACAACGACATGCTCTTGTTGACCACGCGCGGCCGGGTGACGGGCCGGCCACACACCGTCCCGCTCCTGTACCTCACCGAGCCCGACGGATGGGTCGTGATCGCCTCGTGGGGTGGACGCGACACCGATCCCGACTGGTACGCCAACCTGGCGGTCGACCCGAGATGCCAGATCGACATCGGTGCGGACACGATCCCCGTCGTGGCCGAGACGCTCGTCGGGGACCGGAGGAACGCCTTGTGGGAACGGGCGGTGGCGGCCTACGACGGCTACGCGTCCTATCAAGCGCGCACGAGCCGCGAGATCCCCATCGTCGTGCTGCGACCCGTCGCCGACCTGCTCCCCGACGGCGAATAGCGTGCCGGAGACGAGTCACAGTCGCGTACCGATCGCCATCGCGGCCGCGTCGATCGGGTGGGGCTTGGCGGGAGTCGGGACACGAGCAGCCTACGGAGCCGGAGCCAACACCCCGACCGTCGTCGTGATCCGCACGCTCGTCGCCACCGCGGCGGTGGTGGCGTACGCCGTGACCCGCCGCCACCGACTCGAGCGACGAACCTGGCGCGATGGGTTGATCATCGGGATCCCGCGGATCGGGATCGCTCCGATGCTGTTCATGGCGTCACTCCAGTACATCTCCGCCGGCGTCGAGAGCTTGATCATCACCCTCATCCCGGCGACCACCGCCGGCATCGCCGCGGCGACCATCGGTGAGCGGCTCCGACGACGGCAGCTCGTCGGGTTGGCCGTCGGCTTGTCGGGCACCGCGCTCATCATCGCCGCCGGCGAATCGGGGATCGCCCAGGGGGGCGACGTCGTTCGTGGCGGACTCCTGGCCCTGGGAGGCGTCGTCGCAGGCTCGACGAGCGGCGTCCTGAGCCGGCGGTTCGCCCCTCGCCACGGCACCGCCACCCTGGCGCTGCCGATGTTCGTGGGAGGAGCCGTCGTCGTCACCGCCTTCGGGTTCACCACGGCGTCGGTCCGGACCACCGCGTTGGACCCGTCGACCTGGCTCCTCCTGGTCGCGCTCGGGCTCGGTTCGACGTTGCTTCCGTTCGTCTCCACCCTCTACGCGTCGCGCCACGCCACCGCCGCGACGGTGGCGCTGACCGGCTACCTGGCTCCGGTGATCGGCGTGGTCGGCGGCGTCGCGCTCCTCGGCGAGCACCTCACGGTCCCCATCGTCGTGGGCGGGGCGCTGACCATGGTCGGCGTGTTCCTGGCCGGACGCGGCCCCGTCCGGGCCGCGGCGCCGGCGAATCCCTAGGAGCCGGCCCCGATCGTGGAGGCGAACAGCTCGAGGCCCGACCGATCGTACGCCGCCTCGGGGAAGTAGAGGATCACGTACTCGGCTCCCGCCGCCTTCCACGGCTCGATCCGCTCGGCGATCCGGTCCGGCGTTCCCACCGCGACGGACCGCTCGTAGGCGGCGCGCATCTCCGCGGCCTTGTCCGGGCCGACGACCGCCGCCATCCGGTTCTCGTAGCGGTCGAGCTTGTCGACGACCTCCCGCTCGGTTGCCGCGACCACCGCCCCGAACATGATGGACCGGGTGATCTCGTCGACGTCGCGCCCGACGTCCCGGCAGTGCCCCGCCAGCACCTCGGACTTGTGGACGAACTCGTCGACGCTCGACCCGAAGTTGGTGTAGTCGGCGAACCGTGCCGCCACCCGCAGCGTCCGACGCTCTCCTCCGCCGGCGATCCAGGTCGGGATCCGCGGCCGCTGCACGGGTTTGGGCTGGTTGATGGCGCCCGCCAGGTGGTAGTAGCGACCCTCGTAGACGACCTCGTCTCCGTCTCCCCACATCCGGTGCATGATCTCGACACCTTCGGCGAGCTGATCGATCCTGACCGACGCCTTGGGGAACGGGTACCCGTAGCCGAGGTACTCGTGCTCGTACCATCCGGCCCCGATGCCCATCTCGAGTCGGCCGTCGGAGATGACGTCGACGTTGGCCGCCACCTTGGCCAGGTACGACGGCATCCGGTACGAGTTCGAGGTGCACATCTGGCCGAGCCGGACCGTCTCGGTGGTGGCGGCGAGGGCGGCCATCAAGGTCCAGGCCTCGTAGGTCACCTCCTGGGTGGGCTCGGGGACCGTGTGGAAATGATCGAAGACCCACAACGACTCGTAGCCGGACGCCTCGATGGTGCGGGCCACCTCGAGCATCGTGCTCCAGTGCCGCGACCGGTCGATACCGACCAGATCCAATCTCCAACCTTGGGGGATGAACGCTCCGTATCTCATGGCCCTACGGTACCGGTCCCTCCTCGACGCGACGCCGTCCGGGGGGCCTCGACCCCTAGGGTGATCGACCGAGGAGGTGGGCGGTGCGACGCCGACGACTGGGAAGCACGGGATACGAGGTGTCCGAGGTCGGACTCGGTGCATGGGCGATCGGCGCCGACTGGGGCCCGGTCGCCGAGGATGATGCCGTCGCCACGATCCAGGCGGCGATCGACCACGGCGTCGACTTCATCGACACCGCCGACGTCTACGGCGACGGGCGATCCGAGCGCCTCGTCGGTTCCGTTCGGCGTGGCCGACCCGACGCCCGGCTCGTGATCGCGACCAAAGCCGGCCGGCGTCTGTCGCCCCATCGAGCCGACGGCTACACCGCCGACAACCTGCGCAGGTTCGTCGACCGCAGCCTCACCAACCTCCAGATGGACTCGCTGGACGTCCTGCAGCTCCACTGCCCACCGACCGACGTCTACGACCGGCCCGAGGTCTTCGCTGCCCTCGACGACCTCGTCGACGAAGGCAAGATCCGCCACTACGGAGTCAGCGTCGAGAAGGTGGAAGAGGCGCTCGCGGCCATCGAGTATCCCGGCGTCGAGACCGTCCAGATCATCTACAACATGTTCCGGCAACGACCGGCGGAACGCTTTCTCCCGCTCGCCGCCGAACACGACATCGGCGTGATCGCCCGGGTCCCGCTGGCCAGCGGGCTCCTCACCGGCAAGCTGACCTCCGACACCGAGTTCGCTCCCGACGATCACCGTCGGTTCAACCGCCACGGAGAGGCGTTCGACGTGGGGGAGACCTTCGCCGGCGTGCCCTACGACGTGGGGCTGGCGGCGGTCGAACAGCTGCGACCTCTGGTACCCGAAGGGTGGACCATGGCGCAGCTCGCGCTGCGATGGATCCTCGACGATCCGTCGGTGTCGACCGTGATCCCCGGCGCGAAGAACCCGGACCAGGCAGCAGCCAACGCATCGGCGTCGACGCTCGAGCCCCTCGACGCCGGGATGCGCCGGCGGATCGCCGCCATCTACCGGGACCTGATCGCCCCCCACGTCCACCAGCGCTGGTGAAACCGATGTCATCGCTGTTGATCCGCAACGCCGAGGTCGTCGTCACGATGGACGACGACCGCAGGGAGATCGCCGGAGGCGGCATCTTCTGCCGGGACGGTTGGATCGAGCACGTCGGGGCGACCGACACGCTCCCGGCAACGGCGGACGAGGTGTTCGACGCCACCGGCCACGTCGTCCTCCCCGGACTCGTCGACACCCATCACCATCTGTACCAGACGCTGACCCGGGCGGTCGCCGACGTCCAGGACGCGTCGCTGTTCGCCTGGCTGACGGCCCTGTACCCGATCTGGGCGCGGATGACCCCCGACGACATCGCCGTGTCCACCCTCGTCGGGCTCGGAGAGCTGGCGCTGTCGGGATGTACCACGACCTCGGACCATCTCTACGTGTTCCCGAACGGTTCCACCCTCGACGATTCCATCCGTGCCGCCGCAGACACGGGAATGCGGTTCCATGCCGCCCGCGGATCGATGAGCCTGGGAGAGAGCGCCGGTGGGCTGCCCCCGGACGATCTCGTCGAGGACGAGGCCGGGATCCTCGCCGACACCCAACGTCTGATCGAAGCTTTCCACGATCCCGAACCGGGCGCGATGATCCGGATCGTCGTGGCTCCATGTTCCCCGTTCTCGGTCACCCCCGCGGCGATGATCGAGTCGGCGAGGCTCGCTCGGGCATACGGGGTGACGATGCACACCCACCTCGCCGAGACCATCGACGAGGAACGCTTCTGCCGAGAGACGTTCGGTGTCGACCCGATCGGCTACGCCGAACGCGTCGGATGGATGGGCGACGATGTCTGGTTCGCTCACGGCGTCCATGTCGACGCAGCCGGTGTGGCGATGCTGGCGGCGACCGGAACCGGGATCGCCCACTGCCCGACGTCGAACATGCGGCTCGCCTCGGGCGTCGCACCCCTCCGCGAGTACCTCGACGCCGGTGTGCGGGTCGGCCTGGGCGTGGACGGGTCGGCGTCGAACGATGGAAGCAACCTCCTGGGGGAGGCCCGCCAGGCGCTACTCGCCGCTCGGGTCAGAACCGCCTTGGAAGGTGGAGGGTCGCTCCTGTCTGCGCGGACCGTTCTCGAGATCGCCACCCGAGGGGGAGCAGCGGTCCTCGGCCGTGACGACATCGGCGCCCTGGCTCCGGGGAAGGCGGCCGATGTCGTGGCCGTCGACGTTCGCGACATCGGCTACGCCGGGGCGGCCGACCCCGTTGCCGCCCTCGTGCTGTGCTGGCCGGCCCCGGTGTCACGGTCGTGGGTCCACGGGCGCCCGCTGGTCGTCGACGGATCGGTCACCACCTTCGACCTCCCCGGAGCCGTCGAGCGCCATCGAGCCGCCGCCCGGCGTCTCATCGCCGAGTCGTGATGCGCGGAGAAGCCCCCTCGAACGGGTAGGTTGCCTGCCGACAGGCGGAGCCTGTCATCACACCCGAGGGAGGAAGACCCCATGACGAAACTGTCCGTGACGGTCGTCGCGTTCGCGTTGGTCGCTGCAGCATGCAGCGGCGGAGGCGGGTCGGCGGCGTCGTGCGAGAGCGTCGCCGACGAGGCCATCGGTCTGGTCCAAGGCGTCATCGACGAGTTCGACACCATGTCCCTCGAGGACATCGCAGCGCTCGAGAACGAGCCGCCCCAGTTCGCCGAGCTCGAGGAGAAGGCCAACGAGCTGGAGGCGAAGGCCGAGGAACTCGGCTGCTCCGACGCGGAGATGGAGACCCTGATGAACGACCGGGTGGGCGACCTGAAGGCGGAAGGCCCCTTCGGACAGCTCCTCGTGGAGAGCATCAAGAGCGATGGAGGGTTCTTCGGCTCCGGAGGTTGAGCGGTTCGAGCTCGATGCGGTGGAGGCCGGTGGGGCGACCCGCCGGCCTCCACCGCGCCGGTGGTCGTCGGCCGCGATGCGACCTCACCGGTAGGCGGCGAGGAACAAGGCGACCGACGCGAGGACCATGAGGCTCAGGACCAGCCAGGCGACGACGACCTGAATCATCTCCATGGGCTCCGACGGTACCCCCTCACCGTCCGATCCCCCGGTATTTCCCGGACTTCCGATGGCCACCGGGTCCTCGCGGACACGGCGCACCCCCTTCCACAGGGTGGTAGGTTCCCTGCATGGACCTGTACGCCCGTGTCAACATCCTCGAAGGGCGCGCGGTGCGACTGCCCCGCGGTGACGTCAACGAGGCGATCTTCCTCGATGCCGATCCGGTCGCGCGGGCACGGGGATGGGTCTCCAAGGGAGCCGACCGCCTCCTCGTCGTGGATCTCGACGCCGCCGCTCGTGGCGACTACCGGAACCGGCCGCTGCTCGGCGAGATCATCGAGGCCGTCGACGTCCCGGTGGTGGTCGCCGGTGGGGTGCGGTCGACGGCGGAGGTCGAGCGGCTCCTGGACGCCGGTGCCTGGCGGGTCGGGATGGGAACCGTGGCGATCGTCGATCAGGTGCTCTTCTGGGAGCTGTGCCGCTCGCATCCGGGCAGGATCATGGTCAGCCTCGACGTCCGAGCCGACGAAGAGCTCGCGATCAGGGGATGGACCGAAGGCAGCGGACTCCAGCTCGAAGAGGCCCTCATCGAGCTGTCCTCGGCGGGGGCCGTGGGTTTCATGATGACCGAGGTCGGCCGCGACGCCCTCGTCGAACCGCCGAACTACGACGCCTTGCGCCTGGCGTTGTCCATCGTCGACGAGGAGGTCGTCGCCGCCGGCGGGGTCCGCGACCTGGAGGACATCGATGCGCTCCGCGCCATCGAGGTGGACGGGAAGCGCATCGCCGGGGTCGTGGTCGGGCGGGAGGTGACGGCCGGCCGGTTCACGATCGAGGAGGCCAAGGCCCGGATGGAGGCGGAACGTCCCCGGCGCCCATGGACGGCGAAGGACCTCGAAGCCCTCGTGGCCCGGTACCAGACCGTCGACCCCGAAGGCGCGCCTACGGCCCGGGCGTTCGTCGACTGGGTGCTGAGCCAGCGGTAGCGCCGGCGGCCTACCAGTCGTCGCCTTCGTAGATCCGTTCCTTCGGACCGACGACGAGTGGGTCGAGCGCCCCGACCACATCGTGATCCTTCGACGGGTAGTCGAGCCGATCGAGGACGAACCGCATGGTCGCCAGCCGTGCCCGCTTCTTGTCGTCTGATCGGACCACGGTCCACGGGGCGATCTTGGTGTCGGTCGCCATGAACATCGCCTTCTTGACCTCGGTGTACTCGTCCCACAGTCCGAGGGATTCGATGTCGACCGGGCTCAGCTTCCACTGCTTGAGTCGATCCTGGGCCCGGGAGAGGAACCGACGGAGCTGTTCCTCGCGGCTCACCGAGAACCAGAACTTGAAGAGATGGAAGTCGTTCTCCACGAGCATGTTCTCGACGACGGGGGCCTCGCGGAGGAACACGTGATGCTCCGACGGCGTGCAGAACCCCATCACCGGCTCGACGACCGCACGGTTGTACCAGGAGCGGTCGAAGAACACGATCTCACCCCGGGTCGGGAGCTGGGCGATGTACCGCTGGAAGTACCACTGGCCTCGTTCGACCTCGGTGGGTTTCTCCAGCGCCACGACCCTGGCGGCGCGCGGGTTGAGATGCTCCATGAACCGTTTGATCGTGCCGCCTTTGCCGGCGGCGTCTCGACCTTCGAACAGGAGCACGAGGCGCTGGCCGGTCTCGCGGACCCATCGCTGGACCTTGAGCATCTCGATCTGGAGGAGCCGCTTCTGCCTCTCGTACTCGGCCCGACCCATCTTCTCCCGGTACGGGTAGGTGTCGCAGATGATCTCGCGTTTGGCGGCGGTCCGGATCCGTTCGAGTAGGTCGGGGGGAACCAGGTCCGGAGGGATCGTCAACGGGACGGCCGCCGCGGCCGCGGGTTCGTCGTCGGGAACGATCGTGAACTGCGCCATCGGGCCTCCTCGGATGCGATGGAGTGTACCCGATGTCATCGACCGGGCTCGTGACGGACTGGAGGCGAAGTCGACCAACGCCCCGAGCCCGGTACCCTTCGGCGATGCCCGTTCCCGATCTCCGCAACGTCGCGCTCATCGCGCACGTCGATCATGGCAAGACGACCCTCGTCGACGCCATGTTGACCGCCACCGGGATCTTCGCCGCGCACGAGACGCGCGTCGACCGGGTGATGGACTCCAACGACCAGGAACGCGAGCGGGGGATCACGATCCTCGCCAAGGCCGCCTCCGTGGCGTGGAAGGGCACGAAGATCAACCTCGTCGACACCCCCGGCCATGCCGACTTCGGTGGCGAGGTGGAACGGGCCTTGACGATGGTCGACGGGGTCCTTCTCCTCGTCGACGCCGCCGAGGGCCCGATGCCCCAGACCCGCTACGTCCTGTCGAAGGCGTTGGCACGTCATCTCCCCACGGTCGTGGTGATCAACAAGGTCGATCGCTCCGACGCCAGGGTCGACGAGGTCGTCGATGAGATCTACGAGCTGTTCTTCGATCTCGATGCGGCCGATCATCACATCGAGTTCCCCATCGTCTCGGCGATTGCGCGGGAGGGCCGGACGATGATCGGAACCGGCATGCCGGAGCCCGAGGCGGACCTGTCGGCGCTCCTCGACACGATCGTCGAAACGATCCCGGCGCCTGCAGGCGACCCCGACGCTCCCCTTCAGGCGCTGGTGACGAACCTGGACGCCTCGGACTACCTCGGTCGCCTCGCCATCGGCCGGGTGGTCCAGGGAACCCTCCGGGCAGGGGAGCAGGTGGCGCTGTGCCATTCCAACGAGGACGAGCCTCCGCTCCGACGCAAACTGACCCAGCTCCTCGGGTTCTCGGGGTTGGGCCGCGACGAGGTGCCCGACCGCGTCGCCGGCGACCTGTTCGTGGTGGCCGGTTTCCCCGAGGTGGAGATCGGCGACACGCTCGCCGACGCCGACCACCCCGAACCGCTCCCTCGTCTGACGGTGGACGAGCCGGTGCTGCGGATGACCTTCGGGGTGAACACCTCGCCGCTGTCGGGTACCGAGGGCACGTTGTTGACGTCGCGCCAGATCAGGGAGCGCCTCGACCGCGAGGTGCTCGGCAACGTGTCGATCCGGATCGGAACGACGTCGTCACCCGAGATCATCGAGGTCGCCGGCCGCGGCGAGCTCCAACTCGCCGTGCTCATCGAGACCATGCGACGCGAGGGCTTCGAGCTGCAGGTCTCCCGCCCCGAGGTGATCCTCCGTGAGATCGACGGCGCCCCTCACGAACCGCTGGAACGAGCCGTGGTCGACGTTCCCGACGAGCACGTCGGCACCGTCACCCAGGCGATCGCCCCCCGCAAGGGCCGGGTGACGGATCTGCGACCCGGCGACAGCGGCCGGACGATCGTGACGCTCGAGGCGCCGGCGCGGGGCCTGCTGGGGTTCCGGTCGCTGTTGATGACCGCCACCAGAGGAACCGCACTGGTCCATCAGCAGCACGCTGGCTGGATGCCCTGGGCCGGGGACCTACCCCACCGACAGGGTGGAGCGATGGTCGCCGACCGCCGTGGGACGTCGACCGGCTTCGCCCTCGACAACCTCCAAAAGCGCGGGGAGTTGTTCATCGGCCCCGGCGAGGAGGTCTACGAGGGGATGATCATCGGGGAGTCGACCCGTCCGGGCGAGATGCAGGTCAACCCGACCAAGGGCAAGCAGCTCACCAACATCCGCACCCATTCGACGGACGAGGCGATCAAGCTGAAGCCGCCGACGGTCCATACCCTCGAGACCGCGATCGAGTGGATCGCCGACGACGAGCTGGTCGAGGTCACGCCGAAGTCGATCCGCCTCCGCAAGCGTCATCTCACCGAGTCGGAACGGAAGCGCCTGAAGAAGCGGAACTGACGCCGGTACGGTGAGCGCCATGGAAGCCCCCGAACTCGTCGTCGTCGGGACCCCGTCCCAAGACCGCATCTCGATCGGAGGAGCCACCTACTCGACGGTCGGCGGCTCGGGGTTCATCACGGCCCTGGCCGCAACCGTCAGCGGAGCCCGTTCGGGCATCGTCGCTCGCGTCCCTCGCGTGCTGCCCGACAGGATCGCCGCCGCCTTCGGTCCAGGCATGCTCGACCCGTCGGGGCTGGTGGTGGTCGATGCTTCCCTGCCGAGGTTCACGATCTCCTACGACCACGAGCAGACCGCCCATTACGCGATGGCGTCGATGGGTGCGGAAACGTCGCTCTCCGCGGATGATCTGCCACGTCGATGGCTCGCAACCCCCTGGATCCACGTCGCTCCGATCGGAGCCGCCGCCGCCGCGCAGACGCGGTTCGTGGCCGGGCTCGCGGCTCGCGGCTATGCGGGAGGATTGAGCGTGGGAACGTTCATCGGCGACGCCGTCGGCGATCCCGCCGCCGTGAGGGCACTGTTCGATCGCGCCGACCTGGCGTTCTGCAACGTGGCCGAGGCGGAGCTCATCTTCGGCTCTCGACCACCGGAGGACACGGTGGTCGTCGTGACCCGGGGCGCGGACGGCGCCGATGTGTGGGACGGGTCCCGTTGGAGGCACCATCGGGTCCCGGATCTCGACGTGATCGATCCGACCGGCGCCGGCGATGCGTTCTGCGGCGGCTATCTCGGTGCCATGCTGCGCGGCGGGGACCGGGTCGGCTCGGCGATCGCTCGCGCCGGGGAGGTCCTGTCGGGGCTCGGTGCGGCGCCGCTGCTCGATCGGCTCCGACCGAGGATCGGCCCCACGCCCGAGCGAGCGACTGGCGCCCCGTCGGTGGCGGAGGTCGCAGAGGACCAGGTGGACGCCGTCGCGCGAACGGTCGCCACCGAGGCGGTCGACGGCGAACTGGATTTCGCCGGGCCCGCGTTCCCCCCGGTCGGCTCACCTCATGCGCTCGAGACCCTGGCGGTCGCAACCCTTCACCAGTACGGCTTCTGGTACGACGACGAGGACGGGTACGTCGCTCCGATGTGGGCCCATGTCGCCGGTCGGCGACGCAAGGGGTCCGACGTGGTGTGGGAACGGTTCACCGCGGCCGTGGAGTCCGACCCGGCGGTGATCGATCTGGGGCGACTGGCGTCCGATCCGCTCTTGTTCGACCGGATCTGCATCGACGACGGCGGGACGTGCCCGATCCCCGACGTCGGTTCCCATCGGGTCCTCCAGCAGGCCTACGGATGGTCTATGGCCCGCCGAGGTGGCATCGGGTCGCTCGTTGCGACCGCCAACCGGTCGGCGGACCCCGTGGCGACTTTCGTGTCGTCCCTCACGTCGGTCCCGGGTTTCCGGGAGGACCCCCTGCAGAAGAAGGCCCGGCTCCTCGCCCTCATCCTCCGCAATCGACCGGAGCGGTTCCTCGGCGGAGGAAGTGAACCGGGCCCCATCATCGACTATCACCTGATGCGCGTGTGCCTCCGGTCGGGATGCATCGACGTGGACGCGACGACCCGAGAGCGACTCGTCGCACGTTCCTGGGTCGATGAGCCCACCGAGGCGGCCATCCGCGGTGCCGCCCACGAGGCGATCGCCCAGATCGCCGCGCGGTCCGGCCTGCCGATGGGAGCCCTCGACGGCTTCGTGTTCTCGGTCGCTCGGTCACATTGCGTCGAGATGGGCGAACCGAGCTGCGGCACCTGCCCACTCGGCTCGGTGTGCGCCCGACGGATCGATCTGTTCCAACCGGTCTTCCGGACGACCGCCTACTGACCGGCGACTCCGGGGTGCGGAACGGCAGGCTCAGCGCCCGCTGTTCCTCCGGCGGGGCGTTCCCCTGCCGGAGCCTCCTCGACCGGAGCGGCCTCGGCTGGCACCTCCCCGGGACGAACGCCCCCCGGAGGTACGGGCACGCGCCCGGCGGTGCTGCCCACCGCGCGAGCTCCCCCGGTGGCCGCCGCCGCCACGACGCGGCTTGGCTGTCGTCCGAACCGGATGGTCCCCGAGCTGTTCCCCGCCCTCGTCGTGGAGGTCGTCGACGACAGGATCCGAGAAGGACCCGCTGAGGCCGAGCCGATACTGGAGGTCCCTGGCGGCACGGACCTGGTCTCCCATCACGAGGGACACGACCGATCCGGAGGCACCGGCCCGCCCGGTCCGGCCGGAACGATGCAGGTAGGCCTTCTCGTCGTCGGGCGGATCGAAGTGCACGACCGCATCCACCCCGTCCACGTGGATGCCGCGAGCCGCGACGTCCGTGGCGACGAGGGCGGCGACCCGACCTCCTGCGAAGTCCTTCAACGCCTTGTGCCGCTGCCGCTGGGTTCGACCCCCGTGGATGGCGATCGCCCGCACACCTTCCCTGGAGAGCTGACCGGCCAGCCGGTCGGCGCCGCGCCGCGTTCGGGTGAACACGATCGTCGACTCCGACGCGGTCACGACGGCGGCGGTGTGCCCGACCCGGTCACTGTGGTCGACCCGCCAGAAGTGGTGGCGGGCCGTCCCCGCGTCGGGGGTCTCGGATCCGACCTCGTGACGGACCGGATCGTGCTGGTAGCGGCGGGTCAGCGTCGCCACGTCCCCATCGAGGGTGGCCGAGAACAACACGGTCTGGCGATCGGCGGCGGTCATGTCCAGGAGGCGACGCACCTCGGGCAGGAACCCCATGTCGGCCATCCGGTCGGCCTCGTCGACGACGACGTGGTCGACCTCGTCGAGGGAGATGTCGCCCTGTTCGACGAGGTCGGCGAGACGACCGGGGGTCGCGATCACGACATCGACGCCGCGCCGGAGCTTCTCTCGCTGGGGACGGTACGAGACCCCGCCGTAGATGGCGACCATGCGCCGCTCGGCGGCCTGGGCCAGCAGCGAGAACTCCCGCTTGATCTGATCGGCGAGCTCACGCGTGGGGGCGAGGACGAGCGCCTTGGGATGATGAGGTCGGCCTCGCTGGACGTTGGCGAGCAGCGGGATGGCGAACGCCAGCGTCTTGCCGGACCCCGTGGGGGCTCTGCCGAGGACGTCGCGACCGGCGAGAGCGTCGGGGATGGTGGCGGCTTGGATGGGGAACGGGGTGTCGATGCCGTTGGCGCGGAGCACTTTCGTGAAGTGCTTGGGCACGCCGAGGTCGGCGAAGGTCGGGGCGGTCATGGTCGGTGGCTCCTGACGTCCGCGGCTGCGGACTGGTCGGTGACGAACTCGAACCCGGCGTCGATCGGCGACGGACGGGTGGGGAAGATCGAGGCGGTCGACCCGCGGAGTGGAACATGCCGTGGTCCCGGAGCGGGTGCGCATCCAGACGATGCGGGCCTCGCCCGCTGCGGCGGCCTGGGGCCATGATAGGGATGCGGTCCGCGCTACCGGGGGTTCCCGGCGTTCCTGCCGCATCATGTCCCATCCCGCCTCTACGCTCCAGCTTCGTGGCCACCATCCCCGCTCCATCGGTGCTCGGCCGCGGTGTCGTCGTCCGCCCGGGCATGGATCCGCCTGCACCGTGGGCGACCGCGCCGCGGACCAGGATCGACGACGAGACGATCGCCGACGACGAACGGCGTGACGAGCTGATCGAGCGGCTGCAACGGAGCTGGGTCCGCCGCGAGCCGAGGGTCATCGAGTGGGCGATCGCCGATGACGCCCTGGCTGCCGCGGAGCTCGACGAACGTCCCGTGTGGTCTGTTCCGGTGGACTTCCTCTTCCCACGGGAACGTCTCCGCTTCCTCGTGTTCTCCAACAACTACGACCTGCGCACCGGGGCTCTCCGCTGGTGGTGGGCGACGAAGGCCGCCCGTCACGTGGGAGCCGCGCCGGGCGGATCTGCCGACGCGGTGACGGCCGACGGTGAAGCCGTGTGGATCGACGGCGGGCCGCGCCAGCCGCTCCCCCCGGTCGGTGCACCGGTGATCCACGGCGAGACGATCGAGGCGGGGGCGACCACCCCGGCACGTGTCCTGACCGGACGCGGCGCTCCCGGCGAGCTGGCGACCGACCAGCTCGACGCCGTCCTCCACGGCGCGGGCCCTGCGAGGATCATCGCCCCGGCCGGATCGGGCAAGACGAGGACGCTGGCGGCTCGACTCCGGCACCTGCTCGACGACGTGGGCATCGAGCCGCGATTCGTGACCGCGGTGGCCTACAACGCCAAGGCGGCGGCGGAGCTACGCGACCGCGTGGGCGCCGACCGGTCGATGGTCCGCACCATCCACTCGCTGGGTTGGGCGATCCTGACCGACGCCCACGCGGGCCTCGACCTGGTCGACGACGCGGAGATCCGCAGCCAGTTCGAGCGGTTCGTCTCGGTCCCGCGTCGAGCCAACGCCGACCCGCTCGGACCGTACCTCGAAGCGCTCGACGAGGTCCGCGCGGGACTGCGGGATCCGGCCCTCGTGGAGGCATCCCGAGACGACGTCGTCGGCTTCGCCGCGGCCTTCGAGCGGTACCGGGAGCGGATGTACCGTCGGCGCCGGGTCGACCACGGGGAGCAGGTCTACGGCGCGATCGAGGCGCTGCTCCGCGACCCGGAGCTGCGGTCCCGATGGCAGCGGCGCTGCCGGCACCTCCTGGTCGACGAGTTCCAGGACCTGACCCCGGCCTACGTTCTGCTCCTCCGGCTGCTGGCGGCTCCGGAGCTCGACGTGTTCGGCGTCGGTGACGACGACCAGGTGATCTACGGCTACGCCGGGGCCGATCCTGGGTTCCTCATCGACTTCGATCACTTCTTCCCCGGCGCCGCCCATCATGCCCTCACCCGCAACTACCGCTGCCCGGCCGACGTGGTCGACGCCACCGCCACCCTCCTGTCGTACAACCGACGGCGGATCGACAAGACCATCGAACCGGCCAAGCGCGGGTCAGGGCTCACCGTCGGATCCCATCGGGGTGTCGACCTCGCGTCGGTGGCTGCCGGCGTCGTCGAGCGGTGGTTGGACGACGGCACCCGGCCCGACGAGATCGCGATCCTGGCCCGGGTCAACTCGACGCTCATACCGGTGAAGGCGGCCCTCGTCGACCGCGGTATCCCCACCGACGACGTCCTCGATGCCGGTCAACTCCAACGCACCACGGTGCGGGCGTTGATGGCGTGGATCCTGATGGCGACGGATCCGGGCCGGATCGGCCGGCGAACCGTGTTGGAGACGATCCGGCGGCCCGGTCGCGGGTTGACGACCCTGGCTCGGGAGCGCCTCACCCGCTCGTGGTACGAGCCGGCGGATCTGCTGGGGATCGCCGACGGCCTCGACGCCAAGCAGGCGACCCGGTGGCACGGGTACGTGTCCGATGTCGTGGAGGCCGCGAGGATCGCTCGTGCCGACGACGCCGGGAGGCTCCTGTCGTTCCTGATCGACGACGTGGGGCTCCGCTCGGCGGCCGGTGCCCTCGACGCGGGACGGACGAACGCGTCCCGGTCGGGCCACGTCGACGATCTGGTGGCGATCCGCCGCGCCGGGGCGCTCCACGGGACCGTGGACGGTTTCACGTCGTGGCTCGCCGCGGCGCTCGACGCCCCGTCCCGACCCGATGGCGTGACCTTGTCGTCGGTGCATCGCGTCAAGGGGATGGAGTGGCCGAAGGTGATCGTCTTCGGCGCCGACCGGGGAGCGATGCCCCACGACCTCGCCGACGACGTCGAGGAGGAGCGACGCATCTTCCACGTCGCCGTCACCCGCGCCATCGACGCGGTGGTGGTGTTGGCGGACGCCGATCGGCCGTCTCGGTTCCTCGCCGAGCTGGCCGGCACCGCCGAGCACGGTGCCGACGAGCCTGCCGCCCTCCGCGCGAAGGCGTCGACGCGGATCGCCGTCGGCACGGCCGTGCGGCTGCGTGGCGGCTACGAGGGGCTGGTGACGGAGGTCGGTGTGGGCACCGTCACCGTGGCGCTGGGAACGGGCGGGGAGGTCGTCGCCGACGTGGCCGAGATCGTCGAGGCGGCTCCGCCCGCACCCGACGCCGGCCTGGTCGAGCGGCTCCGGAACTGGCGACTCGAGACGTCGCGGCGGCTCGGGGTACCCGCCTACGTGGTCTTCGACAACAGGACGATGGAGGCGATCGCCGCGTCCCGCCCGACCGACGAACGCGAGCTCCTGGCCGTTGCCGGCATCGGTCCCAAGAAGCTGGAGGACTACGGCGACGAGATCCTGGCGATCGTGGCCGACGCCACGGGTTGAGGGTCGGCCACGCCCGGTTCAGGCACCGAGGGCGGCGAGGGTCTTCGGACCGACGAGGCTGCTAGTCGAACCAGCGGATCGTCTCGAAGCACCGGGCGGCGTGCGCGTTCCATTCCCCCGAGAAGACCTCGAGGATGTCGTCCTCGGTGGGATCCTCCGGCACGTGGTACCCGGCGTCACGCAGACACTCGCCGAGCTTTCGGTACGCCTCCGCGAGTTCGTCGCCGCTCAGGGCATTCTGCTCGACCCAAGCCGCATTGACGAACGACAGGTAGGTCTCGTAGCACCGGTCGTGGATCGTGGAGGCGTCCGGCCGCGCCGCCGAGTAGTCGTACTCGTAGTGGGTATCCCACCGGCTGAGGCGCGGGCCGTCGACATCGATCCCCTCCTCCTTCAGGCAGCGTACGACAGCCAGAACGGCCCCCTCGTATTCGTCGAAATCGACGACGCCGTCGATGAATGCCGCACGCTGAGGTTCGGGAATCTGCCGGATCGTGGCCTCGCGGCCCGGGGACGCTACCCCCGCACATGCCGAACCGAGGATCGCGATGGCAGCGATCATGAAGAGCTTCACCGTCCAGGGGGCATGTCTCACATCCATATGGTGCCTCGGTCGGCGTCGTCGATCGGCGGGGATGCCGGTCCGCCCACTCTGATCATCGCACACGGAATGTCGGAGCGCTCCGCACATCCTCGTCTCGGGGTCGGTTCACCATCGGGCGCCCTCAGCACCGGCCGAGGTAGTCCGTCGTCGGGTAGTGCGAATCGTGAGTCGATGGCCCGTGAAACCCCCCGTAGCACCGCCACACCGAGGTCCGACTGATCGACGCGAACGGTCGGGTGCTGTACCGGTACGACGACCACACCGGCCCGCCTTGGTTGTAGTAGCCGACCGCGACCTTCGTTCCTTCACAGTAGGTGTAGTCGTTCGTAGATCCGCGCAGGTCCGAGGTCTTCGCCCATGCGGTGTCGTAGATGGGCCCATCGATCCAGCCTGCAGAGCTCGTGGCGGAGCAGTGGATCCCAAAGCTCGTGGTGAGGCGATACTCGGTAGCACTCTCGGCGGGAAGCGCGGCGAGAACCACCATGGTGCTGACCACCGCGAGCACCGCTCGGATCCTTCGTACGATGATCGTCCTCCGATCCCCGACGGTCCATGGCGAATGGTGTCACGGGTGCGTGTGTGTCAACCCCGAACCAGGAGGGTCTTCAGGCACCGAGGGCGGCGAGGGTCTTCGGACCGACGAGGCCGTCGACACTCAGGCCGTTGGCCTCCTGGAAGGCGAGGACGGCGAGCAGGGTCTTGCCGCCGAACACGGCGTCGACCGGTCCGGGATCGAAGCCGGCGGCCTTCAGCATCGACTGGACGGCACGGACGTCGTTGCCGATGCTCCCCTTCCTGAGGATCCGGTCGAAGACGGGCCCCTCGGCCGGGGCGACGCGACGGAGGGCTCCCCTGGTTGCCGAACCGACGATCCCGTCGACCGTCAGCCCGTGGTCCCGCTGGAAGGCACGGACGGCCCGGTCGGTGCGGCGGCCGAAGATGCCGTCCACCGGCCCGGGATCCAAGCCCTCGGCAGCGAGGAGCTGCTGGAGTCGTTCCACGTCGGCGCCGCGCATCCCCTGCCGGAGGACCCTGACGCCGGCGAGGACGGCATCGGAGGGGGCCGGGGCGTTGGCCCCCGCGGCACGGAGAGCCGCGTAGGGGTTGACGACGACACCGGCGGGATCGCGCAGCTCGAAGTGCACGTGCGGGGCCGTCGACTCGGCGTTCCCCGAGTCCCCCACCCATCCGATGAGCTGACCGGCGTCGACGTGGACCCCGGGGACGATGCCCTCGGCGATGCCCCAGCCCTTCCCGTCGTCGGTGCCGGGCGTGTCGTTGTTGAGATGGATGTACCACGACTCCCATCCGTCGTCGTGGCGCAGCACGATCGTGCAGCATCGCTCGGGGTTCAGGTCGTCGGGGCGACTCGACCAGTTGACGAGCCGGATCGTGCCGGAGGCGGCGGCGACGACCGGCGTCATCTTGTCGGCCATGATGTCCTGGGCATGGTGGACACCGGTCTCGTTGCTCCGGGCGGCCCAGAAGGTGTCCCAGAGGTGATGCTCCCCGTCGACGGGGAGGGTGATCACATGGTCGACCATCTCGCCGAACTCGCGAGAGGTGGCCTGGGCCGCGGCGGGCATGACGGCGACGGCGACCGCGACCGCCACGACCCCCATACCTCGCCAACCCAGGGTTCGCCACACCCCCAGAGGGCGTCCACAACCCAGGGTTCGCCACACCCCTCCAGGGCGTCCACAACCCAGGGTTCGCCACACCCCCAGAGGGCGTCCACAACCCAGGGTTCGCCGAGACGTCGGGGAGTCGACGGACGTGTGCATGGTCGCGGTATCGGTCGGGCGGTGCCGGCCCTCAAGCGGTTCGTGCCGGCAGCGGTGCGTGCCGCTCAGGCGTCGCGGTCGAGATCCAACGACGCCGAGTTCATGCAGTAGCGAAGACCCGTCGGCGCCGGGCCGTCCTCGAAGACATGACCCAGATGGGCGCCGCAGCTCCCACACAGGGCCTCGGTCCGGACCATGCCGTGGGACGTGTCGGTCCTGGTCGCGACCGCGTCGTCGGAGACGGGCTGCCAGAAGCTCGGCCATCCGCTCCCCGAGTCGTACTTCGTCTCACTCGAGAACAATGGGGCATGACAGACGACACACCGGTACAGCCCCTCGTCCTTGGCGTCCCAGTAGACGCCGGTGAACGGCGGTTCGGTCTCTCCGTGTTGGGTGACGGCGTACTGGAGGGGACTGAGGCGCCGGCGGAGATCGGCGTCGGGATCGAAGCTCATACGGCAAGGCTACCCGCGGTCGAGGAGAACCAGGACGTCGCTCAGCCGCCGGATCGACTCGACGGTGATCGGGTCGACGACGAGCTGGACATGGCCGATGCCGGCCTCGGCGAACCGACGCAGCTCGTCGGCGACGGCGCCGGGCCGCTCCCCCGCCAACGGGACCACGCTGCGGTCGTCGTGGTCGTGGCTGTTCCGCCCGACGGCGCCGGGGAGGGCCACGAGGACCGCCGCCGTGTACTCGATCTCCTCGGCGTCGCGCCCGACCCGACGCGCCTCCGCGGCGACATCCAGGCGCAGGTCCGCGATGCCCGATGCCGTGTTGCCGTACCACGAGAACCAGGCGTTCCACATCGCCACATGACCCAACGTGGCTCCCAGCACGCGAGGGCCGATGGATCCGACCATGAGCGGCGGGCCGCCCGGACGTGGCGGCGGCAGCAGCTCGGCTCCCCGCACCGTGACGTAGCGACCGTCCATGTCGACCCGCTCGCCGGCGAGCAACCGCCGGATGACCTCGAAGGACTCGACGAACCGGCTCGCCCGATGGTCGAACGGGAACCCGAAGGCGTCGTACTCCACTCGGTTCCACCCGGCACCGAGGCCGAGGACGAGCCGCCCTGCAGAGATCTCGTCGACGGTGGCCGCCTGCTTGGCGAGCATCGCCGGGGCGTGGAAGCCCGTCGACGCCACCAACGGTCCGATCGTGACCCGTTCGGTGACCGCGGCGATGGCGGCCAGCTGCGTCCATGCCTCCCACGGTCCGGAGCGTCCCTCGGGGGTGTCGTACAGGAGGTGGTCCCCCACCCAGATCGAGTCGAATCCCAGATCCTCGATCTCGCGAACCATCGCTGCGAGCTCTGGCCAACGGACGACCCGCTCGACCTCGGGGAGCTGGATGCCCACGGCGAGAGGACGCATCAGTAGCGATCCCAGGCCACGGGATCCCTCACGAGCCGGCGGATGGCGATCCCGGCCGCGGCCCGGACCGGCTCGTCGTAGCCGAAGCCGTGGGCGCCGATCCGGAACGACCGACTCCCACAGACGACGTCCCCGACGGTGCACACGTCGATCGTCTGGCGAGCCCATCGGGCCGGGACAGCCAATGCACCGAGGGACCCCTCCCGATCGTCGGGGGCACCCGCGACGCGCACCACACCGGCCTGAGCGGGATCCCGGGTCGGGTCGGCGATGAGGACCACGACCTCGATCGGCGCCTCCGGCACCACCGACCCGAGCGCCCGCTTGACGACCTCGGCGCCTTGCGAGTAGCCGACGATCACCAGCCGGGTGCCCGCGCACCGGCCCAGCTCGCCGATCAGGAGGGAGAGACGCTCGGCGCCGACGGCGACGGACTCCTCGTACCGCCCGTCGAACAGCGCCAAGCCGAAACTCGCGGCGAGGTCGACGGCCGGATAGTCGACCGCGGCCACCTCGATCGTCCGACCCGCTCGTCCCATGCCCTCGGCGATGGCAGCCGCCAAGGACCCGACCTGCGGCCCGGTGCCCGGAGTCTGCCCCGACCCGGCCACGCCGACGACGACCACGTCGGCGCAGGTCGCCGGCACCGATGCGGGAGCGGGAACCGTCAGACCGCCCATGGACGCCACGAGGAACAGTGCCGTCACCGAGTCGAGCAGGTCCATGGGCTCGATGGTACGGGCCTGGTCCGACAACGCCGCCGTCCTCAGCGATCGGTCGTGCGGCGACCACGACGATGGACCGGGGACGTCGATCGCTCGCCGCTCCGCCGTAGGGTGATGCCGTGAGCGAACGCAACGATCCCCGCACGATCTTCGGCTGGGCGATGTACGACTGGGCGAACTCGGCGTATATCACCACCGCCGCCGGTGTCCTGTTCCCCATCTACTTCGCGTCCACCGTCGTCCCCGAGTCGGGCATCACCGTCCTCGGGCGGACCATGGACGGGGAGGGGCTGTGGAGCGCCGTCGTCGGTCTCGGCGCCTTCGTCCTGTTCCTGGCGATGCCGGTCCTCGGGGCCGTCGCCGACCGGTCGGGCGCCAAACGCCGGTTCCTGCAGGCGTTCGCCTACTCGGGCGCAGCGTTCACGATCCTGCTGGTCTTCGTCGGGACCGGTCAGGTGGCGCTCGCCCTCGTGCTGTTCCTCCTGTCGTTCGTGGGCTTCGTCGCCGGCAACGTCATGTACAACGGTTTCCTGCCGGAGATCACGACCGACGACACGATCGATGCGGTGTCCGCCAAGGGCTTCGCCTTCGGGTACGCCGGCGGCGGCCTCCAGCTCCTCATCGCCGTCGGGATCATCGCGTTGCACGATCGCCTCGGCATCGACCGGCTCACCGCCGAACGGCTCGGGATCGCCATGGCGGGCGTATGGTGGGGCGGATTCTCCGTCTTCGCCCTCTCCCGCCTCCACGACTCACCCACCCCGGGCGGCGAGCGCCCCGGCGTCCTGGCCACGGCGAGAGCCGGCTTCGGTCGGACGATCTCGACCACCCGGCACCTGCTCGGCTTCCGACAGCTCCTCCTGTTCGTGGTGGCGTTCCTGCTCTACAACGACGGGGTGCAGACGATCATCGCCCTGACCTCCGTGTACGCCTCGCAGACACTGGCGTTGTCCACCGAGACGATCCTCGTGACCTTCCTCGTGGTCCAGTTCGTGGCCGTCTTCGGTGCCGTTGCCTTCGGCAACCTGGCGCGGAGGGTCGGCCCCAAGCCGGCGATCCTCGTCGCCATCGGCGGGTGGGTGCTCGTCGCGGTCGGCGGTTACCTGCTGCCGGAAGGGGCATCGGGGGCGTTCGTCGGGCTCGGGGCGGCCGTCGGTCTGGTCCTCGGTGGGGTGCAGGCGCTGAGCCGGAGCCTCTACGGCTCGATGATCCCACAGGCCGCGTCGGCCGAGTTCTTCGGGTTCTTCGCCGTCTTCTCGAAGTTCTCGGCCATCTGGGGCCCGTTGCTGTTCGCGGTCGTCGACACGCTCACCGGATCGTCTCGCATCGCGATCGTATCGCTGGTGGCGTTCCTGGTCGCCGGCGGGATCCTGCTGGCCTTCGTGGACGTCGAGGCGGGCCGATCGTCGCGGGACCGGTGGCGTGTCGGAGAAGCCGAGCTTGGGGTCGCGGGCACATGACCAGCCCATGTGATCGTCGACAGGATGACCCTTCAGTTCCGGCGCCGAGACGCCGATGGACGACGTGACCCCTGAGGGGATCTCGATCCGGAGCCGACCCATACGTTCGGGTGATCCACCGGCGGCGGTATCGGGACCTTCCGCGGAGGGGCATCAGAAGCCCTCGCTTCGGCGAGGGCTTCTCCACGTCATCGACCGGTCCGCTCCTCGACCTCGAGGATGTGGCGGGTGGTCGACAGGACCGAATCGGGATTGAGACTGATCGAGTCGATCCCCAACTCGACGAGGTACTCGGCGACCTCCGGATAGTCCGACGGAGCCTGCCCGCAGATCCCGGAATGACGACCGTTGCGTCGTGCGCCTTCGACGGCGAGGCGGATCATCTCCAGCACCCCGAGGTCCCGCTCGTCGAAGTCGAAGGCCACGATCTCGGAGTCACGGTCGACGCCCAACGTCAGCTGGGTCAGGTCGTTCGACCCGATGGAGAACCCGTCGAAGCGCTTCGCGAACTCGTCGATCAGGATGACGTTGTTGGGGATCTCACACATCACGTAGATCTCGAGGCCGTCCTTGCCGCGTTCGAGCCCATGGTCCGCCATGGCGGCGATGACCCGGTCCGCCTCGTCGAGACGCCGGCAGAAGGGGATCATGAGCCGAACGTTGTCGAGACCCATGACCGTGCGAACCCTGGCCATCGCCGCGCACTCGAGACCGAAGCCCTCCGCGTAGGCGGGATGGGTGTAACGGGCCGCCCCGCGGAACCCCAACATCGGGTTGTCCTCCTCGGGCTCGAACCAGCGTCCGCCGAGCAGGCCCGCGTACTCGTTCGATTTGAAGTCGGACATGCGGACGACCACCGGCTTGGGGTAGAACGCGGCGGCGATGGTGCCGATCCCCTCCGAGAGCTCCCGGACGAAGAAGGCGGCCGGGTCGGCGTCGTGTCGGGTCAAGCGCTCGAGCTCTTCGCGCACGTGCGTGCTGGTGACCTTCTCGGGATGGAGCAGCGCCATCGGATGCGCCTTGATGTGCTCGTTGATGATGAACTCCATCCGGGCCAGACCGACGCCGTCGTTGGGGATCATCGCGGTGGCGAACGCGATGTCCGGGTTGCCGAGGTTGATCATGACGTCGGTCTCGGGACGTTGCATGCCGGCCAGGTCGATCGTGCGAACCTCGAACGGGACCTTCCCCCGATACACCTTGCCCTCGTCGCCTTCGGCGCACGACACGGTGACGTCGCCGACGTCGGCGAGGATCTCGGTGCCGTTGCCGGTTCCGACCACGGCGGGGATCCCCAGCTCGCGGCTGACGATGGCAGCATGACAGGTCCGACCACCGCGATTGGTCACGACCGCCGCGGCGGTCTTCATGATCGGCTCCCAGTCCGGTGTGGTGGTGTCGGCCACGAGCACCTCGCCGGGCTGGAACTCGGGGAGATGATGCACGTCGGCGATGAAATGGACGTTCCCTGCGGCGATCTTGGTCCCGACGGCCCGGCCGGTGACGAGGACCTCTCCATGGCCGGTGAGACGGTACTCCTCGAGGATCGTTCCCGACCGTTGCGAAGCGACGGTCTCGGGCCTCGCTTGGACCATGTAGAGCTTGCCGTCGACGCCGTCCTTCGCCCATTCCATGTCCATCGGAGTGGGCCGTCCGTTCCGTTCGGAGTAGTGGCGCTCGACGGCGATGGCGTAGCCGGCGAGGGTGAGGACCTCGTCGTCGGACAGGCAGTAGCGCTCCCGATCGGCCCGCGGGGTGGGGACGTTGCGAGTGGTCTCACCGTGACGACCGCGGGCGAAGATCATCTTGATCTTCTTGCTCCCCAACATCCGTCGGAGCACGGCCCGGTAGCCCTTGTCGTAGGTCGGTTTGTGGACGTAGAACTCGTCGGGATCGACGGCGCCTTGGACGACGTTCTCTCCGAGACCGTACGAACCGGTGATGAACACGACGTCCCGGAAACCCGTTTCGGTGTCGAGGGAGAACATGACCCCGCTCGAAGCCAGGTCCGACCGGACCATCTTCATGATGCCGATCGACAACGCGACCGAGAAGTGGTCGAAGCCGTTGTCGATCCGATACGAGATGGATCGATCGGTGAACAGCGACGCGAAGCAGCGACGGCACGCGTCGATCACCAGGTCGTCGCCTTGGATGTTGAGGTAGGTCTCTTGCTGGCCGGCGAAGCTGGCGGTCGGAAGATCCTCGGCGGTCGCCGACGACCGGACCGCTACCGACAGGTCCGGCCCGTACTCGTCGCGGAGCCGGTGGTAGGCGTCGAGGATCTCCTGTCGGATGTCGTCGGGGATCCCAGCCCCGTAGACGATCTCGCGAGCCTGCCGGGCCCGGCGCGCGAAGTCGTCGAGGTCGGACTTGTCGATGCCGTCGAGCACCGCGTGGAGCCGTTCCCACGCTCCGGCCCGCTCCAGCATGTCCCGGTACGCCTGGGCGGTGACGGCGAACCCGTGAGGGACGAGCACGCCGGCACCCGACAGGTGGCGGTACATCTCTCCGAGCGAGGCGTTCTTGCCGCCGACGAGGGGAACGTCGTCGATCCCGATCTCCTCGAACCACCGGATGTAGGTCGATGCCATATCGGTCCTCTCGGTCGTCTCCCCCTCCAGGGTACCGACGTCGTCCACGGCGGCTCAGGGCCGGAGGTCACCGCGGCGGGAACGGGAGCCGGTCGACGTCGCGCCCTCCCAGTCCCGGTACAACGCCGCGTAGACACCCCCGGCGACGACGAGCTCGCCGTGCGGACCGCGCTCGACGAGACGGCCGTCGGCGAAGACGAGCACCTCGTCGGCGGCTTCCGCCGTCGACAGGCGATGGGCGATCGTCACCGAGGTCCGGCCGTCGCTCAGCCGCTCGATCGCGTTGCGAAGGCCGACCTCGAGGGCAGGATCGACCGCCGAGGTCGCTTCGTCGAGCACGAGCAGATCGGGATCGGCGATGGCGGCCCGGGCGAGCGCGACGAGCTGACGCTCGCCCGCGGACAGGTTCGATCCTCGCTCCCCGACCTCGGTGTGGATCCCTACCGGCAGGGTATCGATCCAGCCACCGAGGTCGAGGAGGGCGAAAGCGCCGGCGATCTCGTCGTCGGTCGCTTCGGGTCGTCCGTAGCGCACGTTGTCGGCGACGGTCCCTGCGAAGAGGAACCCCTCCTGCGGGACGTAGGCGACCCGACTCCGGAGCGAGGCGAACCGCACCGTCTCGATGGGACGGCCTCCGACGAGGATCGACCCCGACGTCGGATCCATGAGGCGCGTCAGGAGCTTGGCGAAGGTGGTCTTCCCCGACCCTGTCTCACCGACCACGGCGACGCGACGCCCGGCCGGGATGTCCACGGTGACGCCGTGCAGCACCTCCGGACCGTCGCCGTATCGGAACCGCACGTCGACGACCGACAGGTCGAGGGCGCCATCGGGTAGCTCGTCGCCGTCGAGTGGGTCGGGGACGTCGATGGCGACGTCGAGCACCCCGAGGACCTTGCGGAGCCCGGCGCCGGCCGACTGCGCCTGATTGACGGTCTCGACGAGCATCTGGACGGGCTCGACGAGCAGGTTGACGAGGAACAGGAACGCGACGAGGACGCCGGCGGACATCCCCCACGCCGGACCGTAGCCGATCCCCACCGCCACCACGCCGGCGGTCAGCACGCCGCTGAAGACCTCGGCCGAGGAGAAGAGCGCTGCCCCGAGGGCGGCGGTGGAGTACTCGGCGCGGAACTGGTCCTCGAGGCGGCCCCGGACCTTGGCCAGGGTCGCCTGCTCCATCCCGAAGGCCCGGACGGTCGCCAGCCCGGAGGTGGCCTCGCCGATGGCGGCCATCGAGTCGGCGACTCGACGTCGCACCCGATCGTGCGCGGCACGCAGGATCCGCTGGAACCAGATGAGCATGACTGCGTAGATCACCACGCCGACGAACACGACGACCGCGAGTTGCCATCGGTAGATCACCATCACCGCCATCGCCAGCAGCACCTGGGCGGTCCCGAGGATCAGCCCGACGCCGCCCCATTCCATGAAGGCCTGCATGGTCTCGATGTCCGACGTGACCCGGGCGACCAACGCCCCCCGCCGCTCGCCCTGCACGTGGAGTGCGGACAGTCGGTGGAGGTGGTCGAACACGGTGACCCGGAGGTCCGACAGGCCGGTGGCGGCCGACCTCGCGAGCCTGGCGAGGGACGTCCGGCGGGCGAACGCCGCCAGCACCACCGCCGCGAGGGCGACGCCTCCCCGCATGAGCACCCCGGTGGTGTCGACGCCGCCGGAGGCGAGCAGCTCGGTGTCGATGATCTGCTGGACGGTGACGGGAACGACGACCTGCAACGCCGTCCCGGCGACGGCCAGGGCGAGGGTGAGGCCCAGCCCCCGCGCCAGGGCGGGGGCGACGGCGAACGCGCGCCGCAGCGTGGTCGTGGTCCCGTCACCGCCGGCCACCGAAGGCCTCCTCCCTGCGCTCCTGGTCCTCGGCGTAGGCTTCGAGCAGTCGCCGGTACCCGGGAAGCGCCAGCACCTCCTCGTGGCGACCGTGACCGACGACGCCCCCGTCGTCGATGAACACGACCTCGTCGGCGAGGAGAATCGATGAGCGGCGGTAGGCGACGATGACGATGGTGGAGGGGAGCCGGGACGCCTTCAACCGCCGCAGGATCTGCGCTTCGACGGATGGATCCACCGCCGAGGTCGCATCGTCCAGGATCAACAGGCGAGGCCGGCGGATCAGCGCCCGCGCCAGCGCGACGCGTTGGCGCTGCCCACCCGACAAGGCCGTACCGCGTTCGCCGATCCTCGTCTCGTATCCGGCGGGGAGCTCATGGACGAACCGGTCGACCCCGGCGAGGCGGACCGCGGCCAGGAACTCGTCGTCGGGCACGTCGAGGCCGAGGGTGATGTTGCCCTCGACGGTGTCGTCGAACAGGAACGCCTCCTGGGAGACGAACGCCACCTCCCGGGGGAGCTCCGACCGGGCGAACGACCGCAGGTCCCTCCCGTCCAGCGAGATCACGCCGTCCGTCGGATCCCAGAGCCGAGCCAGGAGCATCGCCAGGGTCGACTTCCCCGAGCCGGTGGGCCCGACCAAGGCCACCGTCGTCCCGGGCTCGACGTGCAGCCGCAGGTCGGCGAGCACGGGAGGGCCATCCGGATAGGCGAAGGTCACCCGGTCCGACCGGATCGCCGAACCCTCGTCCTTGCTCGTCGCCGTCACCTGACCGTGTTCGACGACGTCGCCGGCGTCGAGGACCTCCTGCACGCGGGTCCAGGCGGCCTGGGAGTGGGCCATCTCCCAGATCACGAACCCGAGGAGCTGCAGCGGGAAGGCCATGAGCGTGACGAGATAGGCGACCGTGACGAGCTGGCCGGGGGTCACGGCGCCCACCTCGACCCGGAAGGCTCCGAGGATCAGGATCGCCAACGTCAGGACGGCCGGGAGGGCCTCCACCCACGCCCGGAACGAAGCGAAGCGAACACCGACCTCCACGAGCTTGTCCCGAAGACGGTCCGCCACCACACGGAACCGCTGCACCTCGGTCGCCTCCCGTCCGAGCGCCTTGACGGTCAGCGCCCCGTCGAAGCTCTCGTGGGCGACTCGGCCGACCTCCCCCCGCAGGACCTGTGCGGTCTCGAAGTCGTCGAACATCGAGAACGCCCCGAACACGTCGACGCCGACGACCACGCCGAGGCCGACGAGGGCGAGGAGCCCGAGGAGAGGGTCGATGACCGCGACGAGCACGATCGTGGCGACGAGCAGGAGGGAGGCTCCCGTGGCGTAGGGCAGCGGAGCGAGGACGAAGGTGCCTTGCTGGGTGTCGACCTCCGAGATGGAGAGCAGGTCACCGGTCGAACGGGAGTCGTACCAGGCGAGATCGAGCGCGAGTTGGTGATCGATGAGCTTCTCCCTGGCGTCCGCCCGCGTCCGGTACTGGAGCCACGACGCCGCGGTCCGGCGGAGGGTGATGCCGGCGGCCTTCCACACCGACACCGCGACGATCGCCGCCACCGCCCACCACAGCCTCCCGCCGGCGGCTTCGTCGCCGCCGAGCACCGGGATGATGACGAGGTCCGAGACGCGACCGACGACGAGGGCCGAGGCCACGATCGCCGAGACGAACACGCTGGCGCCGAAGACGGCGAGGGTGAAGGCCCAGGGGTGCCAGCGGACGAAGCGGCCAATGAGGCGGGCGCCGCCACGGACGACGGACCAGAACGACGTGACGCCATGCTCGAGGTCGGGGGGAGCCATGGGTCGGATGCTAGGAGTGGACCGGTGCGGCGGTTCCGGGCGGGAACTGCGGGAGAGCCGCCGGGCGACCGAGCCCGATAGCCTTCGGAGCGAGGAGGTGGATGATGAGGTACGAACCCGTCGACGTCGCCGTCACGTTCGACGGCCTGGAACTCCCCGGCTTGCTGTCGGTCCCCTCGGACGCGTCCGGCCTGGTCGTGTTCGCCCACGGTTCGGGTTCGAGCCGTCTCAGCCCGCGGAACAACGCCGTCGCCGCCCGGCTGAACGAGCGTGGCCTGGCGACGCTGTTGTTCGACCTCCTGACGCCGCTCGAGAGCCACGACCGCGCGAACGTGTTCGACATCGAACTGTTGGCATCGCGGCTGGTCGGCGCGACGTCGTGGGTGACCGGACGCGACGATGTGGGGATGATGCCGTTGGGCCTGTTCGGAGCGAGCACCGGCGCAGCGGCAGCTCTCGTCGCCGCGGCGTCGGTCCCGGAGCGGATCTCGGCCGTGGTCAGTCGTGGCGGACGGCCCGACCTGGCCGGCGACGCCCTCGGGTCGGTACGAGCGCCGACCCTGCTGATCGTCGGGGGCAACGACGTGGAGGTGCTCGAGCTCAACCGATGGGCGCTCTCGCGGATGGTCGGGCCACATCGACTGGTCGTGGTCCCCGGCGCCGGCCATCTGTTCGAAGAGCCCGGGACCCTCGAGCAGGTCGCCGAGCTCGCCGGCGGCTGGTTCGTCGAGCATCTGCAGCGCTGAGGCGACTCGGCGCAAGCGGCGACGGGCCGGCTCGCGGGTCTGCTACGCTCCCGTCCGCAATGACCGTGTTCCTCGCGTTCTCCGAAGCGGCCAGCGAACCGCCGGGCGATGCCTACGCCACCGCGGCGTTGGTGTTCCTCGGCATCTTCATGGTGATCGCCTTCGTGTCCACCTACCTCGTCACCCCCAAGGGCGGATCGCACCACTGAGGAGGCGAAACGATCGTCCGCAGCCTTCGAGGCTCGTCGGGTGATGGGCAGCGACGGAGGTCAGACCAGTTCGAGGCGGGTGAGGTGCGTCTCGATCTCGGCCGGTGTGCGCCGGAGACGGCGAGCGATCTCCTCGATCCCCATCCGCGAGTGGACGAGGGCTTTGAGGACCATCTCGTCCACCGGACGCCACGGCTGGTACGCACGCGGGTAGGCGGCGTCCGGGCGATCGTCCATGCGGCCTCGTCGAGTGTCGAGCATCTCACCTCCGCTGCTTCCTCGTCTTGTCGGCAGACGCGGGCGGGAACTTGAGGACAGGGTGTCGCAGGCCCCGGCTCGTCACGGGATGACGATGACCCGCGTGCCGATGTCGGCCCAATCGAAGACGAACTTCGCGTCGTCGAAGTCCTGTCGGACGCAGCCGCCGCTTCGGTGGGTACCGAGCTGCTCTTTGGTCTGCAACGGACGTTTGTCCGGCCAGATCGGGATCGAATGGAACCCGTACGGCCATTCACCGCGGGCGAAGCGCACCATGTACTCCATCGTGATCCCGTCGTACGGCGCCCAGGCGTGGCGCGACTTGGAGTACACACGGTACCGGCCGACCCCGGGAACGCCTCTTCGGCCCGAGACCTGATGGGTCTTGACGAGCTCACCGGTGTCGTCGATGAGCCAGATCCGTTGACCCGAGTCGGTGTACAGGATCCTGCGACCCGACCCGACGTCGTCGGGGTACGGGAGCGGCGGCTTGATCGGTGTCGCGGTGGCCGTCGCGGCGACGTACTCGGGCGATTCCGTGAAGGTGACGATGAGGTCTCCGCGCCGGAGGGATCCGGCGCGGATCTTCTCGGCGAAGGTCTCCAACGTTCCCGGCTCCGGAGCCCGACCCAGGACATCGCGATACAGCACGGCGGCGAGCGCCTGGTCGTCGGGCATCCCGTAGCGGGCGATGAACTCGGCGCTGGTCGTGAACGCCTCGGCGATCGTCACGAGCGGCAGCCCGTTCCAGTACCGGTCCGCCCAGTACTCCAGTTCGAACGGATCGGGTCGGCGGTCGAACAGACCACAGAAGAGCCGCACGATCGAGTCCGACACCCCACGGTCACTCCTGGCGCGAGCGGCGAACGGGTATGCGCCCGAGTCGTTCGACACCTCGGCGGCCTCGACCACGGCCCGCTCGTCGACACGGAGACGGCTCCACATGGCTGCCTCGTCGGGATACCGGATGGAACGAAGCGGCGCCGTGGCCGCATCGGGATCCGCATCGTTGAAGGCCGCGTCCCGACCAACGGCCGCTCCCGGGACGAGGGCGGCAGCGCCGGCGGCCTGGGGGGCCACGACGCAGGTGCCCGAGGCGGCTGCGGGAGCGGCAGGGACGATCGCGAACCACACCGCGGCGGCGACGAAGGGAACGGCCCAGCGACGGGGGCGAGGGAGCGTCATGGCGAAGTCCACGATAGCGAACGGCTCACCGTCGAAGGGTCACCTCGCCGAGCGGTCGCGTAGGCTCGGAACGGGATCGAGGCGATCTCGAGTTCGGGGAGGGGCCGTTCGGCGACGACCCGCCGAACGGCCCTGGTGGGGTGGCCGGCGATCGCGCACGATGGAACCGACGCGAGGAGGAGCCATGGAGCGAGACATCACGATCGACATCCATCTCGACGAGGACGAGGACACGACGGCGGCCCGGGTGGAGCTGGACCTCCGCAACGATCATTTCGAAGCCAGCGGCCGCGCCCGCCGCAACCCGTCCGACTCTCCGGCGCCGGTCATCGGCGAAGAGCTCGCCATCGCCAGGGCATTGGGCGAACTGCAGCATCAGATCATGGAGGCGGCGCAGACCAAGATCGAGGGCGGCGACTGACGTCGTTCACCGCCAGAGGGGATGCGGCGGCGCCCCGAACAGGTCGAGGAGGAACCGAAGCGTCGGCGCCGTCGCCTGCCGTCGGGTGAGGACGACCAGACCGACGGAAGGCGGCGACCAGCTCCCGACGTCGATGTCGGCGGGGATCGGCGCGAGCGCATCCGCGGCGGTCTCTTCGACCGTCGGTCCCTGGGGCGCTTCGACCCATCCGGCCGACGACCGGAAGACCAGGGATCCTTCGGTGGCCTCGCCGAGCGGGAGCGTGGGCCCCGACGGCAGGTCGCGGGCTCGAGGGAGGCGGTCGACGACCCACCGTTGCACCGACGTCGTCGCGGCCAGCCGATCGAAGGGCTCCACCGCGTCCCGGCGCATCCGGCGTCCGTCGTCCACCATCACGATCGGAGGCATCGACGGCCCTCCGGGAAGCGCGTCGATCGACCGCCCGATGACCTCGCGGGTCGCTCCCTCGTCGACGATCCTGACGCTGGGGGGAAGATGGCGGGCCACGCCGACGTCCGGGGCGACACCCACCAGGACGACCCGTTCGGGAGCGAGCCGGTCGAGTTCGACGTCGAGCGCGGCGGTGAAGGGACCGACGAGGACCGGACCGTCGAAGGCGCCGACTGCCTCGGCGGCGAGGGCCGGATCGGCGGCGATCACCACCGACCGGGCGCCGTCGGGGTAGGCGATCCGGGACAGCGCGATCAACGCCGCTTGGTCGGCCTCGAGGATCCCGAAGTCGACCCGGTCGGCCCGGCGCAGGGACGGGTACGGATCGATGGCCCGTCCATCTGGGGCGCGGATCTCGAAATGGAGGTGCGGGATGTTGTCCTCGGTGTTGCCGCTGTCGCCGACCCACCCGATGATCTGTCCCTCCTCGACGCGGGCTCCGACCTCGACGCCGGGCGCCAGTCCCACGGCCCGGCCGTCGTCGGTTCCCGGGGTGTCGTTGTTGAGATGCAGGTACCGGGTCTGGTACCCGTACCGATGTTCGATCACGACCGAACAGCACCGGCGACCGGCGTCCACCGACGTGTAGACGACCGTGCCCGAGCGGGCGGCGACGATCGGGACGCCCTTCCAGCCGTAGGTCATGATGTCGACACCCTCGTGGGTTCGAGTACATCCATCCCGACAGGCCCCGAAGCCGGCGTAGTAGTAGCTGTCGCCCACCACCGGGAAGGTGATCGGGTAGACGAACTCCTCCGCCGCTGCCGCCGGCGACGGGGCGAGGACGCCGATCACGGCGGCGAGGGCCGCGGCGAACGCCACCACGGAACCGATCCCCTTCGAACGACTCATGGCGAAGATATCGGCTCGACGCCGACAGAACCTGAGGATCGCGTCATCCGAGCAGACCGCGCCGGCGCGCTTCGGTGGCGATGGCCTCGTCGGAGTAGCGGACGAGCTCGGGGCCCCACGGTGAGCGGTCGATCGGTACGCCGTCTCGCTCGTCGAGCAGCTCGACGACCCGGTCCCGCAACGTCCGGGCCCATGCCCGACCTTTGGCCGCCCGGTGGAACGTCAGGGTGCCATCGCCGTTGGCCGTGTAGACCCTGGCTTCGACGAGGGGATTCGCTCGGCTCCCCTTCTCCCCGTACACGAGCACGACGGCGCCGATGGGAACGTCCTGGATCCCACCGGCGGCCACGAACTCCCCCTGGTACGCCCAACCGGTCCCCAACGTGTCGTCCACGGACTCGACGATCTTGGCCCAGTTCTTCCTGCGTTCGTCGCCGATGAGGGGAACCTCGACGGCGACGAACGGGATCGGCTCTTCCATTCCCACGCGACGAGGCTACCTCCGGTGGCCGATCGACTCCAGCGTCGCCTACGATCCGGGCATGGCCGCGACGTTCGATCCTCGCCCATGGACCCCGCCGAGGGCGCCTGCGCTGGAGGGCCCGTACGCCCGCAACGACCTCCTGGCGTCCTCCGAGCTGATCCCCACCGGAGGCGTCGGACCCGAGGACCCGGCGGTCGCCGACGGCGGGACCATCTACACGGGAACCGCCGACGGAGCGATCCTCGCCATTCGCCGACACGGCGCGGTGGATCACCTGGCTGAGACGGGCGGCCGACCGTTGGGGGTCGAGATCGGCCCCGACGGCAGGCTCGTCGTGTGCGATGCGGACCGTGGCCTCCTCCGTATCGGGCCCTCCGGTGCGATCGAGGAGCTGGCCACCGGGTACGAGGGCGAGCCGTTCATCTTCACGAACAACGCCACCGTCGGAGACGAGGGCACCGTCTACTTCACGGTGTCGTCCCGCCGGTACTCGATCCACCGCTACGTCGACGACCTGCTCGAGCATTCGGGGACGGGGCGCCTGTACGCGTACCGACCCGACGGTGCCGTGGAGCTGCTCGTCGACGGGCTCCAGTTCGCCAACGGGGTCGCGATGGCTCCCGACGGCGCTTCCCTGTTCGTCGCCGAGACCGGCATGTACCGGATCTGCCGCTACCACGTGTCGGGACCGAAGGCGGGAACGTACGAGCCGTTCGTCGAGAACCTCCCCGGGTTCCCCGACAACCTGTCCTTCGGGGGCGGGGTCTTGTGGGTGCCGCTGGCTTCGCCCCGCCAGCCGCTGGTGGACGTCATGTTGCCCAGGCCGTGGTTGCGGAAGATCGCCTACCGCCTCCCCGACTCGCTCAAGCCCAAGCCCGTGCGGCACGGCATCGTCCTCGGGTTCGACCTCGACGGGACCGTGGTGCACAACCTGCAGGACACCACCGGGAAGGTCGCCGTGACCACCGGCGTCCGATGGGTCGACGGACGGATCGTGATCGGCAGCCTCACCGAACCGCATCTCGCCGTCTACGACCTGGGCTGACCGGTCGACCTGCGATCACTAGTTCGTTCGCGGCCCGAGGAGACCCTCCTCTCGCGCGTGGCCCGCTCCTGCCGATGAGACCATCAGGAGCAGGCACAGTGCACACATCCGAACACGCGAGTCCATGGACGGGTCGGCGGTTCGTCGCCGTGGTGGCGGCAACCCTCGTCGCGTTCGTCCTGCTGGCCGTCGCGCTGGTGTACTCGTCGGCGGCCGGGGCCACTCGGGTGGCGGAGAACGCCCGCCAGCTGCATCTGATCAACGCCACCGCCGGATCGGCTGCGCTGGCACGCGCGGCGATCTCGCAAGCCGTCGTCTTCGGCGTCGACCGGGAGTTCGGGGTGGCATCGGATGCCGCGGTCGCCGACGCCATCGCCGAGGCCTCGAGCAACCTGGCGGTCGTGTCCGACTGGCGGGACGCGCTGGCCGACTCCGGGGGGTTCGAGGAGACGATCGGGGCCGCCTCGGCGTTCATCGCGTCCGGGAGACAGGTGCTCGAGGCGGTCGAAGCGGGTGATCCGGTCGCCGCCGAGACGCTGCGGAGAGACGACCTCGAAGGTCGCTACGAGGAGCTCGTTGCGGTCACGGCCGCCCGGCAGGAGTCCATCACCGGGCGCATCGCCGCCAACGAGGACCTCTCGGGCGTCGTCTCGACGATCACCCAGGTGCTGGTGACGCTCCTGATCCCGGCCACCGCCATCGGCATCTACTGGGCGCTCGCTCGCCGCCAGGTCAGGGAGGCGAACCTGCGGATGGAGTCGAGACTGGCCGCCGAACGGGAGATCAACCGGGCGAAGGACCGGTTCATCGCCGGGATCTCTCACGAGCTCCGGACGCCGTTGACCTCGATCTACGGCTTCAGCGAGTACCTGATCGACACCGGCCTGGTCGACCCGTCGGAGGCCCTCGAGCTCATCGGGCTGATCAACCGCGAGTCGTCGGAGCTCGCCAGGATGGTCGACGATCTCCTCGTGGCCGCACGCCTCGAATCCGGCACGTTGACGTTCCTCGAGGATCGACTCGTGGCCTCGGAGGAGATCGCGGCGGTCCTCGACTCCCTCGGCCACGGCAGCCGCGCCATCACCATCGACGGACACGAGGCGGTGGTCGTGGGGGACGCCGAGCGGGTCCGGCAGGTCCTCCGCAACCTCGTGTCCAACGCGGTTCGTCACGGTGGCCGGCAGGTCCGGATCGTCGTCGCAGCCGACGACGACACGGTCCAGATCACGGTGGCCGACGACGGCGACGGTGTCGACCCGGCGCTCGAGGACCGGCTCTTCTCTCGGTTCTCCAACGACATCGACCGGACCCTCCTGAGCGGTTCGGTCGGCCTGGGGCTGGCGGTCGCCGAGGCGCTGTGCCGGGAGATGGGAGGTTCGCTCCGCTACGTCCGAGCACTCGGATGGACGAGCTTCGTCGTCGCCCTCCCGGGCCACGCGACCGCCGACGTCATCGCGGAGCGCACCGACCCGGGCGGGCCCGTCACCGAGGAGGATCCGGACGATCTGGTGGTGAGGTTCGGATGAGGACCCGTCGGCTGCCGGTCGTCGTGTTCGTGGCCGTGGTCGTGATGTCGGTGGCGATCCCCGCCGCCGCGGCGGGCGGATCCATCGCAGACGACTTCGAGTCCGGCGGCTACGCCGGCAACTCGGGGACCATCGGCTTCTCCGGCCCGTGGAAGGAACGACACGAGTCCGACGGACCCGACGAAGGAGTGCTCACGATCGTCTCCGCGAGGTGCCCGACCGGAGGCGGATGCCTCCAGATCGGCGAAGCCGGCGGCGACCCGGACGGCGTCGCCCTCGAACGCCGCCTCGATCTGTCGGACGCGGCGGCAGCGACGATCGACTTCACCTTCCTGCGCGTCGTCGCCGCGGATGACGACACGGCTCTCCTCCTGCTGGAGGTGCGGACCGAGGACGGCAAGTGGAGGACCCTCAGGGCCGTGCGTCTGGACACCGTCGACACCGCACCGCAGTCGAGGAGCCAGGACATCCCGGCCGAGGACCTGACGAAGGAGACGCGGATCCGCTTCCGCGTCGTCGCCGCGGGCCCGACGTCGGCGACGATCCTGGTCGACGACGTGCTGGTGGCGCTCGACCCGCCGCCGACCACCACCACCACCACGACCACGCCAACGACCACGACCACCACCACCACCACCACGACCACGCCAACGACCAC
>Ga0256841_1000564_pt1 | contig 37611 bp, 37 predicted proteins | sample 356308metaG_FD_185971 | JGI IMG/M metagenome (GOLD analysis project Ga0256841, IMG submission 185971) | Hydrothermal vent microbial communities from Mid Atlantic Ridge, Atlantic Ocean - 356-308 | ecosystem: Environmental > Aquatic > Marine > Hydrothermal vents | place: Atlantic Ocean: Mid... | reverse complement strand
TATATATGTTTGAAGACGACGACGAAATTGAAGGAAAGTCACATGACAACATCAAAAAGATGCCCGTGTATAAAAAAGCGTGGGAAATCATGGAACTTGGAAATAAGATTGGCAGTACCATCTCAAAAGACGATTACGACGATATTGATGAGATCGAAGGTATGATGCTAGAAGACTATGCATATCATATTATACACGATTCTTCTATTTTACCCGTAAAAATTGCCGGAGCCGAATCTGCCGATATTTATGATATCAGGATGGAAAATGCCGCCTTGATACGGAAAGCTACCCGTGATATTTTAACAAGTTGTTCCGGATTGCAAATGTGCGGTTACAAAGAAGATGACTTCTTACAACTCTTGCGTGATGAAATTGAAGCATTTCGCATACTGTTTGCCGAATGGGTCAAAACTTTTGATGAATGGGATTATACCATTGACCGTTGGGGCTTGTTCAATCCGCCCGGTGTAAATTACGATGATTATGACCCCGATGATGATATTCCGTTCAATCCTGATGACTTTTTTAGTTGATTCACCTAATTGAGCTTATACGATAATTTCAATTCATCCAATTCACTGAGCAATTCTTGTGAGATTTCAATTTTTGAAGTCCGGCTAGGCATGTGCAATTTTAATTGCTCTTCCATATCATATATCAAAAAATTGAGGTGGTCTTTCCCTTTATGGCTCTTAACAAGATTTTCAATTGACTCGATTTTTTCTTCATTCAATTCTACTATATCCAATTGTAAGGTAAGTTTATGTGCTAACGTTTCTAACACATCTTGCAACATCTGTATGGCATTGAATTGTATACGTACATCGCCTTCACGCCATCCGGGGCGTACTGACATTTTGATATGCAAAAATGAATTGGGAATTAAAAAGTGTTTAAACTTCAGGTAATCTTCGCCAAACATCCTAAATTCATGGCCTTCTGAATAATCTTCAATGGTAAATGCCGCCCATCCTTTTCCGTTTTTTGAAATGCGGTGTTGTACATCGGTAACAATCCCTCCAATGGTTAGGTCTTTATTCAACAAATCATTCAAATTGTTAAAAACACTGATGGGTGCATTGCAGAAATATATTATTTCGGTTTTGTAATCGTCTAGCGGATGCCCCGAGATATACATACCGATAACTTCTTTTTCTTTGGCTAATTTCTCCATAATTCCCCATGGTTCACAATCAGGAATTTTAGGTTCTTCAAACTGTACTTCTGACGTTTCTCCAAAGAGTGATACTTGTGCCGAATTGGCATTTTCTTGAAATTTATTTCCAAAACGAATGGCTCTTTCTATAAAGGTTTGCCCTTTTTCATCCAATTCAAAATATTGTGCCCTATGGGTATTGGTAAACGAATCAAAAGCTCCTGCCAATACCAATCCGTCAAAGGCTTTTTTATTAGCCGCACGCAAGTCAACACGTTTGGCAAGGTCAAAAATAGATTTGTAGTTTCCGTTCTTTTTCCGTTCTGTAACAATGGCATCTACGGCATTGGCTCCTACCCCTTTTATCGCCCCCATTCCGAAACGAATGGCGCCTTGTTTATTAACGGCAAATTTGTAGAACGACTCATTGATATCAGGGCTTAATACCTCAATATTTGCGCGTTTGCATTCATCCATAAAAAATGATACCGACTTGATATCACGCATATTGTTAGACAACACAGCCGCCATATATTCTGCCGGATAATGCGCTTTTAAATAGGCTGTTTGATAGGCAATATAGGCATAACAGGTAGAATGCGATTTGTTAAATGCATAGGCGGCAAAGGCTTCCCAATCTTTCCATATTTTTTCTAGAATTTCTTCGGGATGGCCATTGTTTTTTCCGCCTTCGATAAACTTGGGTTTGAGTTGTTGCAGTAAGGCAAAAATCTTTTTCCCCATCGCTTTACGGAGCACATCGGCTTGACCTTTTGTAAATCCGGCTATCTTCTGCGAAAGTAACATCACTTGCTCTTGATATACGGTAACGCCATAGGTTTCTTTTAGCGATTCTTCCATCACCGGAAGGTCATACTCAATGGCTTCGATACCATGCTTTCGCTGGATAAATAACGGGATGTATTCCATAGGTCCGGGGCGATACAAGGCATTCATAGCTATCAAATCGGCAAATTCGGTAGGCTTCAACGCTTTCATGTGTTTTTGCATGCCGGGAGATTCGTATTGAAATATCCCAACGGTTTCTCCTCGCTGGAAGAGTTCGTACGTTTTGGGATCGTCTAACGGAAAGCTGTCGGGGTCTAATTCAATTCCGTGTAAAGCCGTGACAATCTTACAGGTATCTTTAATAAGAGTCAGCGTTTTCAAGCCTAAGAAATCCATTTTTAATAAGCCGGCATCTTCTACTACATAATTGTCAAATTGGGTAACATACAACTCTGAATCTTTGGCGGTTGCTACCGGAATTAAATTGGTAATATCTTCGGGGGTAATGATAACTCCACAGGCATGTGTGCCGGTATTTCGCACAGAGCCCTCTAAGGCCAATGCTTGTTTAATGGTTTGAGCTTCAATATCTTCGCCTTCCGCCAAATTGCGCAATTCGTTTACTTTTAGAATTTCATCTTTGCGGAGTTCTTCTATCTTTGAAATACTTTTTTCATCTTCGCCAAAAATAGTTGCTAACTTGGTATTGGGTACCAGTTTTGCTATCCTATCGGCATCGGGCAATGGCAAGTCTAATACTCTGGCAGTATCTCTGATAGATGACTTTGCTGCCATTGTACCATAGGTTATAATTTGTGCTACTTGATTAGCACCATATTTATCGATGACATAATCGATTACTTTTTGACGGCCTTCATCGTCAAAATCTATATCAATATCGGGCAGTGAAACCCGGTCGGGATTTAAAAAACGCTCAAAAAGCAAGTCATAAGCAATTGGGTCAATATTAGTAATCCACAAACAGTAAGCTACGGCTGAGCCTGCTGCCGAACCTCGCCCGGGTCCTACTGAAACACCCATTTCTCTCGCTTTGGCAATAAAATCTTGTACGATTAAAAAATATCCGGGATAACCCGTGTTTTCAATAACTTCCAGTTCAAATTCTAAACGCTCTTTGGTTTCGGCATCCAACTCGCCATACCGCTTTTCGGCACCTTTAAAAGTCAAGTATTTCAGGTAAGCATTCTCTCCTCTTTTACCACCGTCTTCGGCATCTCTTTCATCAATAAACTTTGGGGGAATTTCAAATTTTGGCAGCAGCACATCTCTTGCCAAGGTGTAGGGTTCTATTTTGTCTACAATTTCTTGGATGTTAATGATGGCTTCAGGTATTTTTTGAAACAAGTGTTTCATTTCTTCCTGACTTTTAAAATAGTATTCGTCATTGGGCAATCCGTACCGAAACCCCCTACCCCTTCCTTTGGGCGTAGCTTGTTTTTCGCCATCTTTTACACATAATAAAATATCGTGCGATTCGGCATCACTTTTATCGATGTAAAATGTATTATTGGTAGCAACCACTTTAACATTGTGTTTCTTAGAAAATGCTAATAATACTTCGGTAACGTGTTGTTCGTTTTCTTGTCCGTGATTATTCAGTTCTAAGTAAAAATCATCTTCAAAAGTTCTTTTCCACCACAGCAGGGCTTCTTCGGCTTGTTTTTCGCCAATATTTAAAATTTTACTGGGAATTTCACCGTACATATTTCCGCTCAATACAATTATATCTTCTTTGTATTGGGCGATGATTTTTTTATCGATACGCGGCACATAATAGAATCCGTCTATATAGGCAATTGAAGACATTTTTGCCAAATTATAGTAGCCGTTTTTATTTTTAGCCAACAGTACCATTTGATATCCGTTATCCTTCACCGATTTATTCTTATGGTCTTCACATACATAGAATTCGCATCCTACAATAGGTTTTATAGGTGTTTCTGAATCTTTATTATATTTTAAGGCTTCTTTTACGAAGGTAAAAACGCCCATCATGTTTCCGGTATCTGTCAAAGCAACCGCAGGCATCTTATCGGCTATTGCCGCCTGAACTAATTTACCAATACTCGCTGTAGATTGTAAGATTGAAAATTGCGAATGGTTGTGTAAATGTGAAAATGGATATTGTTCAAGGCCTTCTAATGAAGGGGTCTCTTGGCTTACCTCGGTTTGTTTTTTTGTGCGTTTTTCTTTGAGTTGTGCACTTTCTTTTTTGAGATTGATATGTTGTAAGCCGATGAGTTCAATTTCTTTGGGGTATTTAGCCTTGAACTCTTCAAAATAATTAGGTGTTACATCTAATTCTTCTTTGGTAAAAACTTCTTTACGGATTAATTCAAAGAAACAACGCGCGGTAGCTTCTACATCGGCGGTAGCATTATGGGCTTCGGCAAAAGGTGTGTTGAATAAATATTGATGTAATTCTGTCAATGTTGGCAATTTAAACTTACCATATCTACCTCCGGGAATTTGACAGAGCCGTGCCGTAGTTTCTGTACAAGTATCTAATACAGGCAGGTCATTCAACTTGGTAACAATGCCTTTTCTGTGATACTCACAACCCATAATATTCAAGTCAAAACCCACATTTTGTCCTACTACAAAATCGGTTTTGGCTAGGGCTTCGTTGAATATTGCTAAGACTTCGGCTAAGGGCTTTCCTTTTTCTTGTGCCAACTGTGTTGAAATACCGTGTATTTGTTCGGCATCATAGGGAATGTTAAATTCGTCAGGCTGAATCAAAAAGTCTTGATGTTCAATAATTTCGCCGTATTTATCATGTAGTTGCCATGCTATTTGAATACACCTCGGCCAATTATCGGTATCGGTAATCGGGGCATTCCATTTTTTTGGTAAACCGGTAGTTTCAGTGTCAAATATAAGGTACATCTATGCCGTTTTTTAATGAAAAATAAGGGTTTTAAAAATACTTATTTCCTCTTTTTCTTAAGGGGATGCTGTACTTTTTTTATTAACATTTACTGATGGTGCTACGCCTTTTACAGAAACACTTCCAGGAATATTAGGAATTATATTGTGATAAAAAATTAGAATTCATTCTTGTTTGCCTAACAAAATGTAACTAGATATAATTATCAAATCTACTGATTTAACATAGAAGATTGTGTGGTAATAGCATTTCTAATTTGAATATATTCTGAATACGCTCCTGTAAATGCAATTCGTTTTTCAATAACCTCAGAATAGTCTCCTGCCAAAGCAATAATTAATTCACAAATTTCTCTAATGGCGTGGTTGCCCCCGTCATTTTTGCTAATATAATCGCACAGTTTATTTTCTCTACAGTAGTTTTTTAGCATAAAACTAGCGTCTCTGTTTACCATAAACCGCAAGCCGCAGGCTTTGGCCATACTCAAATCTAAAATATCATCAAAAACAAACAGTACTTCTTTAGAGGTAAAGCCTTTGTACTGGGTTAACCACTCTAAAACTTCTATTTTATTCTTACTCTTTAAAAAAATATGGTCAAAGCGTTCTCTTTTGGCAAAATAGCTTGCCGTTTCATTGTTTTCGCCGGTAATAATTGCTGTATAGGGAATTTTATTATTCTTTAAATAATACGAAAAGCGCAACATATTAATGCCCATAGAATCGGCTTCTGAAAAAGAGCTTTCGCTATTATTTTTTTTATAGCCACTGTGAAACACGCCATCCCAATCGAAAATAATAGCTTTGATATTTTCTAATTTTCCGGCAATCGTTTCTTTATTTATTATGAATTCTCCTAGCATTTACAACGTATTACAAATTCTCTTTTTTAAGGTAAAATTCCCTTTAAGGTTTTAAAAACCTCACTTACCCATAAACAAGCCTTTGTTTGTGAAAGGCCTTACAGAATAATATTTTCATCAGGGTTATAACAAGTATTTCGTTATTGCTATACCTAGCTGAATATTAGATAGTTAAATATGTGTTAAACCAAATCCTGAATATCCAACAAGCCTACTACTTTATTATTGTTATCTACAACGACCAACTCATCAACTTTATGTTTTGTAAACAGTTCTTGGGCTTTTATCAGTAACTCATCAACACCGATAGTCAGCGGTTTTTTTAGATCTACACTTTGTTTTATGACGTGTTTTACCTCTCCTCCTTTTTCTATCAATCGCCTCAAATCGCCATCCGTAAAGAATCCAATGGCCTCATTTTTATCGTTGACGATAGTCACAGCCCCATATCCTCCGGCGGTCATTTCTACCAAACAATCGGCAATGGTATTGTCAATTTTTACTACCGGATTTTTATCTCTAATGGCATCTCCAACTTTTACAGTCATCAATCGTGTATGTTCTTCAAACTGTTGTGTACCAATGGTAGTGAAGTTATTTTCGGTGAGTTGTTTCATTATTTTCCACGGTACGGTAACGGTGTGTACACCGATATTAATAGCGTTTCTAACGTGTTCGGCATTTCGCACGGATGAAAACATAATTTTTGTATTATAGCCATAGTAATTTACAGCATTTACACATTGTTCAACTAGAGCTAATGCATCGTGGCCTTGGTCTTGTAGGCGCCCTACCAACGGACATACATAAGTGGCTCCGGCTTGCATGGCCATATAGGCTTGTTGTAAGGTATATACTAAATGTATGTTTACTAAAAATCCTTCATTAGTCAATCTCTTACAGGCTTTGACGCCTTCCATGGAAATCGGAATTTTATATACGGTCTTTTTTCTGTCAAGGCCTAGGGCTTCTTGCCGGTAGGCTTCTTTTACTATTTCATCGGCGTCAGAGCCTAGGGCTTCTATTTGTAATACATCTACCAATTTTGAAAGTTCTATAATGGCAGCATCTACATCGGTAATACCGTGACGGTGCATAAATGTTGGCGTGGTTGTTAAGCCTGTAATGAAACCCAACTTACTTACTTTCCTAATTTCATCAATATCGGCTGAATCTAAATATAATTCCATATAATCATTAAATTTTTTATGGTTATCGCTTATTTTCTGTATTGTACCTCTACAGCGTGTAATTCGCGCAGTGGTTTTAAGAATTCTTCTAAGTTATTCATGTCTAACTGACTTGCGGCATCACACAATGCTTCGTTAGGACAAGGGTGCGCTTCTACAAACAAACCGTCAACACCAGCGGCAATACCCGCCCTTGCTAAAACATTTAAATATTGTCGTGCACCGCCACTTGGGTCGGCACTCGGAATTCCGTATTTTCTTATGGAATGTGTCACATCAAAAATTACAGGGTATCCTGTTTGGCGCATTTCATAAAAACTTCTGGGGTCTACTATAAGGTCATTGTATCCGAAAACGTACCCACGCTCGGTTAACAGTATATTTTTATTTCCGGTAGATTCTATTTTTTGTACCGGTTTTACCATATTTTCGGGAGCTAAAAATTGGGCGTGTTTTAAATTTACGGGTTTTCCTGTTTTTCCGGCAGCAACGGTAAGTGATGTTTGCATTACCAAATAAGCCGGAACCTGTAACACATCTACTACTTCTGCCGCAGATGCCACTTGTTCAGGATAGTGAATATCTGTCAAAATAGGAAACCCGAATTGCTCTTTTACTTTTTGTAAGATTCGCAATCCTTCGTCTATGCCGGGGCCTACATAATAATCTACCGAACTCCGGTTGTCTTTCATAAAAGACGATTTATAAATAACGGGGATTTTTAATTTTTCGGTAACTTTTTTGATGGTTTCGGCCGTACGCATCATAATACTTTCATCTTCGATAACACAAGGGCCCGATATCAAAAATAATTCATCTGCACCACATTGTACATCTCCAACAAAAACTTTATGTTTACTCATTTTTTTGTCTTATTTAATTAAGACGTAAAGATACAATTTACTTACTTCTACCGAAATATTATTCTACACAAACTCAATCTGTAAAAATAACAGATGGATTCTTGTTTAGTTAGCCATATCTTACGCCATTTTAAAGGGAAGCACATTATAAATTACCAATCATTGTCCTTACTTTTTCTAAATCTTCCATCGTATCGACGGCGATGGTCTCAAACTCGGTGATTTCTACTTTTATCTTTTTACCATTTTCTAGCCATCTGTTTTGCTCCAACGATTCGGCCTTTTCTAAAGGTGTTTGTTGCAAATCGGCAAATGTTCGTAAGGCATCAGGTCTAAAGGCATACATGCCTACGTGCTTATAAAAAGTATGTTTTTGTTGCCAATTGGAAACGTCGGCATCACGCACAAAAGGAATTACAGAACGGCTAAAATACAAGGCATTTTTAAACTTGTCAAGCACTACATATACCCCTCCATTAAATAGGTTTTCATTTTCTTTAACTTTGATTACTAAGGTTGCCATTTCGGTAGTATCATCAAAACAAGAGATTAATAATCTTAACTGTTCGGGTTCTAATAAGGGTTCGTCACCTTGGATATTTATAACCACGTCAAATTTAGCATTTGATTGGGCTGTTATAACATCATAGGCTTCTAAACAGCGGTTGGTACCTGTATTGTGATTCGGGGAAGTCATTACAACCTTCCCTCCAAAATCTTGTACTGCTTTTTCAATGCGTTTATCATCGGTTGCTACCACTACGTGTTGTACTATTTTTGCAGCCCGTTCATATACGCGTTGAATCATCGGTTTACCGCAAATATCTAATAAAGGTTTTCCTGTTAAACGGGTAGACCCGTATCTTGCAGGGATAATTCCCAGTACATTCATACTTTTAAATTTTATGCAAATATCTGCAATAATATTATAGGAACCTTTTATTGATTAAAATAATTAGTTTTATCTTATTACTATCCGAAAAACTTACTATATTTGCGCACTTAATTAATAATCTAGGTCGTGTACCTAAAAATTTAACATTTATGTCAGTAAAAATAAGACTACAAAGACACGGAAAAAAAGGCAAACCTTTTTATTGGATTGTTGCTGCCGATGCACGTTCAAAAAGGGATGGTAAGTTATTAGAAAAACTAGGGACTTACAATCCGAATACCAATCCTGCAACTATCAATTTAGATATTGACGGTGCTGTAAAATGGCTACAAAATGGAGCCCAGCCTACCGATACTGCGAGAGCGATATTATCGTATAAAGGGGTAATGTTAAAAAGGCATTTAGCGGGAGGTGTTAAAAAAGGTGCTTTAACCGAAGAGCAAGCTGCAGCAAAATTCAATGCTTGGGTAGAAGAAAAAGAGGCAAAAATTGCAGCAAAAGCTGAAGGATTGTCAAAAGCCAAAGCCGATGCTAAAGCAAAAGCATTAGAAGTTGAAAAAGAGGTAAATGCAAAACGCAAAGCTACTGCGGTTGAAGTTGAAACAACAACCGAAAGTACCAAAGCTGTCGCTGAAGAAGTTGTCGAAGAAGCCCCTCAAACTATCGATGAGGCTTTTGAAGAAGCTAAAAGTGAAAATAAGAAAGAAATTACTGATACTGAATCTTCTAACGAAGAAGAATAATCAGTTACTTTTTATATCTTTAAAACCTGGCAATACTTGTCAGGTTTTTTTATTACTTTTCTTTTAAAAGATTATCTGTGTAATATATATCATTTCAATGCAAAAAAAAGATTGTTTTTATTTAGGAAAAATTGTGAGAAAACACAGCTTTAAAGGTGAAGTTGTGATTAAATTAGACACAGACGAGCCTCATTTGTATGCTAATATGAACGCGGTTTTTGTCGATCTTGGCAAAAACTTACTCCCGTTTTTTATAGAAAAAAGTTTGCTGCAAAAAGGAAACCAGCTACGTGTAAAATTTGAAGATGTTAACACTGAGCAAGATGCTGAATCGTTACTGAAATCTGATGTGTACCTACCCTTAGATTTATTGCCCAAACTTACCGGAAATAAATTTTATTTCCACGAGGTCATCGGTTTTACTATTGAGGATGTCAATTACGGAAAGGTGGGCATCATCACCGGTATCAATGACAGCACAGCACAGGCACTTTTTGAAATTCAACAGGGAGATGCTGAGGTTTTAATCCCAATGATTGACGATTTTATCAAAAAGGTAGATAGAAAAAATAAAACTATTGTGGTTGAAACTCCCGAGGGATTAATTGCAATGTATCTTTAAACCCTTGGGTAAGACAGTTTTCGGCAAGCTGAAGCAGTTTGATTATTACTTTTCAAAGCCTGCCTAAATCTTAAATCAACAATATGCCCTTTAAGTTCAAACAATTTACCATTCATCAAGACCGATGTGCTATGAAAATTGGCACTGATGGGGTTTTATTAGGAGCATGGGTTGCTGTTGAAAACCAACCGAAATCAATATTAGATATTGGTACAGGCACTGGCGTCATAGCATTACAGCTGGCACAACGAAGCACCGCTGAAATTATTGATGCCTTGGAAATTGAAGGCAAGGCTTATGAACAGGCGGTTGAAAATTTTGAGAATAGCCAATGGGGAGATCGGTTGTTTTGTTATCATGCCTCATTGCATGAATTTACTTTAGAAGTTGATGAAAAATACAATCTCATCGTTAGCAATCCTCCCTTCTATAGCGATAATTTTGAAACAGCAATTAAAAAGCGTAATACTGCACGGTTTACATCGGCATTACCTTTTGATGAACTGCTAAATTCAGCTTCAAAATTATTACATAATAAAGGTTATTTTTCAACCATTATCCCGTTTAAAGAAGAGCAATATTTTATTGAATTGGCTTCAAAAGTACATTTATTTCCATCTCGTATTTGTCGTGTCAAAGGAACTCCAACAACCGATATAAAGCGAAGTCTTTTAGAATTTTGTTTCCGAAAAGAAGAAATTAAGTATACTGAATTAACCATTGAAATTCAACGTCATCAATACACGAAGGCATACATCACACTTGTTCAAGATTTTTATTTAAAAATGTAGATTGCAGGTTGACTGATTACTGCCCACTATTTTATTTTGATGTAATGACAATTATAAATTTAAGGTATCTTTTCGCCTCTTGCCGTAATCCACAAATTATACCAATCAAGTCTCGATAACTCTATTGTTACAGCGTCTTTACATGCTGCTATTCTTTGTGGGTTTGTCGTTCCTATTATGGGCTGTATATTACCCGGAATTTTCATAACCCAAGCTAATAAGATAGCACTTGCCGTAGTATTATATTTTTCAGCTAATTGATTAATCAATTCTATTATTTTTTTATCTTCTTTGGCCGCTAAATTGTTATTTCCTGTAAATCTTCCACCCATTAAAGGGCTATATGCCTGAATTGTCATATTGTTTGATTGAGAATATTCTAACAATCCCTCTATTCCGTTGAAATCTTGAGTGTTCACTCTATTTACCAATATTTCAGAATCTATCAATAAAGAATGCCCCAAACTTAATTCTATTTGATTGACAACTAAAGGATCATCACATTGTTTTTGAATAAAATCAATTTGATGAAGAGACATATTACTCACTCCAAATCGCTTTACCTTCCCGGCTTTTTTTAATGCTCTAAAGGCATCGGCAATTTCTTCAGGGTTCATTAACACATCTGGGCGATGTAACATAAAAACATCTAAATAATCAGTTTGCAGGCGTTTTAAGATGGTATCCACTTGTTGCAATAAATAGGTTTTACTAAGATCATAAATACTAGAATTCATCACGCCTTTATGATAACAAATTCCAGCCTTCGATTGTAAAGTAATCTTATCTCTTAAAGCGGGGTTGGCTTTTAATACTTGGCCGAATACTAACTCTGCCTTCCCAAGGGTATAAATATCTGCATGATCAAAATTAGTTATGCCTATTTCTAATGCAGCTTCAATAGCATTTTCTGCTAATTTAAAATCATCTGAAGTAAGCGGCTTGTTATTCCAACCTCCGCCCCATCCCATACATCCGTAAATTAATTCTTTTTTAGCCATTTACATTATTTGGATTATATCCTAAATAGGGCACTTTTATTTCTTTAAATTTAATGCCATTTTCTTCTAGTTCTTTCAAAATAGGCTCGTAAACTTCTTTAGTAATAGGCAACTGAACCCCGGGTGTTTTAATCTCGCCATTTAAAATTTTAAGGGTTGCTATTCCCACCGGCAATCCAACTGTTTTTGCCATAGCAGTATAGGTTTGGTCTTCGCCTATAACTACCATACTCGATTCTATTTGCCGCTTTTCGCCTTGGTAGGTATAGCCGAATTTATGCTGCATTACAATCATATCTTTGTCGTCTTTCTTAAGAGTCCAACTATCCATTAAGATTTTTTGTAAAATTTGAGCAGGCGTAGCATTTTTGAGTCCTACTTTTTTATTCGGATTGAAAATATCCAACTCCAATAATTTCTCCCATATAATATCATCTTGGTCTATTTTAAGATAAGAACGCAATTTCAACTCTACAGAATCATGTGGGTTATAGGCTAAAAAAGAATTGGTGAAATCGCGATAGCTCATATTTTCTGTACCTTCCATAACGTAACTGTCATCGGTCATGCCCAGCTGCACAAACATATTCCACGCCCTCGAAAAACCAATATGCCGAATGGTACCCCGATATAATGTTAAAATGTTTTGCAGGCCGTAAACCTCACGATACTTCAAAGAATCTCTATTCGGGTATGCCTCAAACTTACCACTGCCATTTACGTGTAAAATTTCTGTCCGCCTAAACAATTTGTGGTAAGGTATATATTTATAGGTACCTTCTTGGATAAATTTAGCGGCACCTCCTTGCCCTGCCAGCACAACATTTCTAGGATTCCAAGTAAATTTATAATTCCATAAATTGTCGTCACTTTCCGGGGCTACCAAACCTCCGGTAAACGATTCAAATAACAACAATTCGGCATCGCTATTGTCACGAATCCTATCGATTACCAACATCGCACTCATGTGGTCAATGCCGGGGTCTAACCCAATTTCATTCATAAACACCAACCCTTGTTTTTTAACCTCGGCATCTAAGGCTTTCATTTCTTTAGAAATATAAGATGCCGTTACCATATTTTTTTTATAAACAACACAATCGTTGGCAACTTCTAAATGAAAACGCGCCGGCAACATCGAAACCACAATATCTGCGTTTTGTATTGCTTTTTTTCTCGCATTGGCATCAAAGATATCCAGTGCCAATGCCTTACCGTTTTTATGGCCTTGCAATTTATCTTCAGCTGATTGTTTAGAAACATCTGCAACAATAATTTGAAGGCTTTCCTCAACAGATTTATCCAGTAAATATTTTATAAGTGATGATGAAGAACGGCCTGCGCCAATGACTAAAATCTTTCTCATATATATCTTATTTATGGCAACGAAAGTATAAAATTTGAAGGATTATCAAATAAAAAATCAACTTAAGTTTTATACAAACTCAAAATTGAGAGTGCCCTGTCAAAATCAGCATCGGCTACTGCTAATTTATATTCTTCTACAAAAGCGGTTCCGATGGTATAGGTTAAATGCTCATCTATGACATGGCTGTGAATTCCTTCATTTTCAAGTTTTGCCTTGGCCATATAGATTTCGTGGATAAAAGTTGATCTTATGACGATTTTTAAATTTTTATACTGAGCTTGCATTGGTGTAAATTTATTGTTTGAACCCATCTTGGCCTTTTGTTTTAACCAAAAAAGAGATGAACTCTATAAATATATATGAATAAATAGTACTTTTATTCAAAATTTTTAAACTTATGCAACGAAATTTATCGATAACCGCTATTTTAGGAATGATTGCCATCATCTTAGGTGCTTTTGGGGCACATGCCTTAAAAGAAAAATTGGGCACCGATGCTTTACAAAGTTTCCAAACCGGAATAAGATATCAATTCTACCATGTAATTGTGTTATTGTTTGTCAATTCTTATAGCGGATTTTCTTCCCGCACTAAAGATATAATCAGCAGTCTATTTTTTGTGGGTATTTTATTCTTTTCGGGCTCTATATATGCTATAACCGCCGGCGGAATCAATCCGAAAGCCATTTGGTTTATCACCCCTTTGGGAGGTGTACTTTTTATAATCGGATGGTTTGTAATGTTTTTAAAATTTCTCAAAAAGGACTAATTTTTTTGAGAAAAAAATTTACGAAAACGTTTTCGTTAAAAATATTTTTGTTTACTTTTGACGACCATTTAATTTAACACTACTAATGGAAAATACTACTAAATCCGTAAACAGTGCTATGGAAAATTACGGAATAAAAAATGCCACTGTACATTGGAATTTAAGTCCTGAAGATTTAACAAAAATTTGTGTCGACAAAGGATTAGGCAAACTCGCCAACACAGGTGCGTTAGCTGTAAACACCGGTGAATTTACCGGTCGATCTCCCAAAGACCGGTTTATTGTAAAAGATGCTATTACCAAAGATAGCGTTTGGTGGGGTGATATTAACCTCCCGTTTGAAGAAGATAAATTTGACACCCTTTATAAAAAAGTAACTGCCTACTTATCAGGCAAAGAGCTCTATGCTAGAGATGCCTATGCCTGTGCTGACGAACGTTACAGGTTGAACATCAGGGTTATTACAGAGTTGCCATGGGTAAGCCTTTTTGCCTATAATATGTTTTTAAGACCCAACAGAGAGGAACTTGAAAATTTTACACCCGAATGGACCGTCATACAAGCTCCCGGCTTTACGGCCATTGCTGATGAAGACGGTACGCGCCAGCATAATTTTGCCATTTTAAACTTTACCAAGAAGATTATCCTAATTGGTGGTACCGGTTATACCGGAGAGGTAAAAAAAAGTATTTTTTCTGCATTGAACTTTATCTTGCCGGTTTTTAAAGAAACACTGCCAATGCACTGTTCTGCCAATGTGGGTGAAAATGGTGAAACTGCCATTTTCTTCGGCCTTTCGGGTACCGGAAAAACAACCTTATCAGCCGACCCAAATAGAAAATTGATTGGTGATGATGAACATGGCTGGACGAAAGACAATGTCATTTTTAATTTTGAAGGAGGCTGCTATGCCAAAGTAATCGATTTATCGGAAGAAAAAGAACCGGATATTTTCAGAGCCATCAAACCGGGGGCACTGTTAGAAAATGTTATTTTTAAGAAAGGTACCAACGAAGTAGATTACTCAGATGTTTCCATTACTCAAAATACACGTGTCAGTTACCCTATTTATTACATAGATAATATCCAAACTCCTTCATTGGCCGGAAATCCGAAAAATATATTTTTCTTAACTGCCGATGCTTTTGGGGTATTGCCACCCATCTCAAAATTAACTCCCGGGCAGGCAGCTTATCATTTTATCTCGGGATATACCGCTAAAGTTGCCGGTACTGAAGAAGGGATAGACGAGCCGTTGCCGAGTTTTTCAGCTTGTTTCGGAGCGCCTTTTATGCCTTTGCATCCTACTAAATACGCCGAGATGTTAAGCAAAAAGATGAAAGAAGCCAATGTAAATGTCTGGCTCGTAAATACCGGTTGGGTTGGTGGCGCATATGGAGTAGGCAGTAGGATAAAACTGAAATATACACGGGCGTTGATTACAGCTGCCCTGAATGGCGAATTGGGTGAAATATCGAAAGAAAGATATCACATTCATTCGGTTTTCGGATTGGCACAACCCAGAAAATGCCCTAATGTACCTAGTGAGGTTCTGAGCCAGCGCACTACGTGGAATAATGACAAAGAATATTATAAGCAAGCGCATAAACTTGCCGATACATTTAGAGAAAATTTCAAATTATTTGCCGAATATGCCAATGAAGAAATTTTAGCGGGTGGACCTCCGGTTATTGAGCCCTAAAATAGCCTAACCGCATCTTGTATTTACGTTGTGCAAATTGAAAATAATTGAACAATTTATAATTGACTTCTAAGCCATAATCTATTGTGGGTTGGTAGTCAATTATATTTTCGTAAATATTGTGATTATACCGTAAGGGGTCTCTTACCCGATTATTCCATTCAATGACGTAGATTCTGTTTCGGGTTTCTAAATAATCTTGTGAATAATAGCTAATGGGCCGGGCGATAGATTGTAAATAATAATTAAAACCTATATCAAAAATAATAATTTCGTATTCTAAGCTGTCATTTGCTATTCTTACCGGTTCTTCTTTTTGTGATGTATTTGATGAAGCCATGGCATTGCGAGGTGTCGTACAACTGAAAATCAAAAGAACAACAATCACTAAAAAGTAAATGGCATAGTTACTACTATCTAAGATAGCTTTTCTTATATGTTTTTGATTTTTCCCGGAAAGGCTCATAACGAAAGTTTTACATTGATTCTATATCAAAAATTGTTCCAATTTATGGATTAAAAATCAAACTTTAATTGCACGTCTATTACTTGTTCTTTTTCTTTGGTATTAATATTCAAATTAGTAACCGAAATACCTAATAACCGTACTGAATCAGCCAGTTTTTCTTGATATAACAATTCTTTTACCGTTTCAAGTAATAATTTTTTATCTGTTATAAAATACGATAAGGTTTTACTACGGGTTTGTATCGTAAAGTTACTGTATTTTATCTTTAGTGTTACCGTTTTTCCTGCAACTTCTGATTTTTTTAACCGTCGTTCTAGCTCTTCTGCGATGGTATCTAACCTTTCGAGCATATACACTTCTGAGGTTAGGTTATCGACAAAAGTGCGCTCTGCGGCAATAGATTTACGGATTCTATTGGGTTTTACTTTACTGTGATGGATACCTCTCACAATATGATAATAATGTTCGCCTGATTTTTTAAAATGCGTGATTAAAAATTCTACCGATTTTTCCTTTAAATCTTTACCGGTAAAAATTCCCAAATTAAACATTTTAGCAGCTGTTACTTTTCCCACCCCGTAAAATTTTTCTATGGGCAACTCTTCTAAAAATGTAAGTACTTCTTCGGGCGGAATGGTTTTTTGGCCATTGGGTTTATTGATATCTGAAGCTACTTTGGCAATAAATTTATTGATTGAAATTCCTGCTGATGCTCGTAAGCCTACCTCATCAAAAATGCGTTGCCGAATCTCTGTTGCCAAAATCGTTGCCGAAGGAAAATTCTTTTTATTATGGGTAACATCTAAATAGGCTTCGTCTAATGATAGCGGTTCTACCAAATTGGTATAGTCGAAAAAAATTTTTCGAATCTGTTTTGAAATTTCAGTATACCGTTCAAAACGGGGTTTTACAAAAATAAGTTGCGGACATTTTTTTCTGGCCAATACGCCACTCATTGCCGAGTGTACTCCGTATTTTCGCGCTTCATAACTGGCAGCGGCTACCACACCCCTTTCACTACCTCCACCTACAGCCAAGGGTTTTCCTTTCAATTCAGGGTTATCTAATTGCTCAACGGAGGCATAGAATGCATCCATGTCAATATGGATTATTTTGCGGTATGCCTCTTGTTGGTTCACCTTATAAAACTACAAAAAAAGCCTTATAGATTTTTACTTGTTTGCTAAGGAGAAAAAACTAGTGGCTTGTTACACGATTATCTCAATTTTAATAGCTTTCTTTTTTGAAGTAACATAATTTTCAACAAAACCAAACTTGCAAAAAGCGCAAAAGAAATATAACACATCGGGAGCCCGCTTTCGGTTTTAGGGCATTGTACCTTGCCTGCCAACTGCCCAACAGTAGCATAACCAGCTAATGTCAACGCAACGCCTGTAAAGAGAAAATAATAGTTTTTCCCTTTGTTTAAAAAGTGTACAATTAACGGAATTACGAAACAAGCCAGAATAATATAACATGCCGGTATCAGCCCTAATTTTGGGCACGTGCCTTCTTGAAGAAATTCATGGTATGCTAAGCTGCCGGCACCGTAAATTCCGATTACCAAAATACTGTAAATGATAATGTTAATTAACTTTACATTCATATTTCTGTTGAATTTTAGAATTATGTCAAACCGTATTTTACTATAAACTCTTTGTATTTTCTCATAGTTTCGACTGCACTATCTGTTCTGTTCTGACAGACACTCAGCCTGACAAACGGGTAACTGAATACACCATTTTATGTATTGAACTTATTTACCGATAACCACAGCAGTGTTTATTTTAATGCTATCTAATACTTGTGTGTTTCCGTTGCTATCTTTAATAGTAATTGATTCTAGGGATTTAGCGTTGCCCAATCCGAAAATTATAGTATTAGATTGGTCGCTACACAACCCTTCGCCAATAACATTGTAATTTGTTTGTGAACCTACATCTGTAACAACGGTAACGGCTGCCCCAATTAAATTAGGCTTATCTTGAAATTTTACTTTTACATAATTGTTATCGCCCCCTTTATTGATAAATGCTTTTACTTTTCCATTGAGGTTTACATATACCAAATCGGGGTAACCGTCATTGTTAAAATCACTACTCAAGGGTGTTATGGTATAGTTCTTATTCACCACATTAGCTTGTTGCTCTGTAGCTGCAAAGGTTCCGTCATCTAATTGTATTAAAAATCGGCATGGCAATTTGAATAAGGCTTGTGGCGGAAAAGCAATATAGTTTTCGGCAACTACCAAATCTTGCTTTCCGTCTAAATTAAAATCTTCAAAAATCGCTCCCCAAGAAAATTCAAATTCGGCAATTTTTGTTTTTTTGGCCGTATCGGTAAAATTACCACTACCGTCATTATTGAATAAAATCCAATCGGTAAATAGCTCTTGCCCTTTTGTCAAATCGCCTTTCGCCAAGGCTTTGGGTACTGAGGTACCGGTGTTGGAAAAGAAAAAATCTACGGTTTGATTGTTGTCATAATCGCCTACGGCAATTCCCATAGGATACGAATATTTTCCTGTTAACGGATTATTTTTCAAGGTAAAAGAAGTACCGTCTTGATTGATATAGACTCGCGGTTCGCCGGTATCATAGGCAACTACCAAATCGAGTTTACTATCGTTGTTTACATCGGCAAAAACACCTTGAAAGGTATTGTGGATATATTCTAAGCCTGAAGATTTGGTAATATCGGTAAAGGTATTATCGCCATTGTTTAACAACAGTACGCTCGAGCCTCCATAGGTTTTGTCATTAAAAATGGTTTGCCCTTCCATCAGTTCTTTTTTGATATATCCGGCAACGAAAATATCTATAAATCCGTCTTGATTGATATCACCCAAGGTCAAAGACAAAGGGGATGATTTTTCATTGAGGTGTACATCAATTTCTTTTTCCGAAAAGCTTCCATTGTTATTAAACAGTACAAAAACGCCATTGTCGCGAGTTACTAAAATATCTTCAAATCCGTCTTGGTTAAAATCATACGAAACAGCCCCTAATGAGTTTCCTGACTTTCCGGGAAGTCTTACTTTTGTTGTTATATCATTAAATTTTTGGCCATTAAATTGAAACAATGCATCTTGTTGCCCTTTTCCACCTCCAATAAAAAGTTCATCAATTCCGTCATTATTAATATCTATTAAACACGAAGCCATTACTGGCAAGGCATTTTTTTTATCAAATTGGTGTTTAAAATCAACGGATACTTCGTCAAATTTAGGAATGACGTTATCGGTCACCGTAAAATCGCAATCTTTAATTGAAAGCGGCGTGGCTACATAAGGATTATTGGTATCTTTCCAAAAATAAAATAGGACTGCTCCGATGGCAAGCACTAAAATTAAAGGGATAATCCATTTTAGTTTCTTCATCTTTGTTTGGTTTTAATAATTAATAATGAGATTGAAAATATAATAAAATGTACTACATTCATAGCGATGGGACCAATAACATATCCCACCGGCGGTATCAATTTATAGATGCCTAAAATTGCCAGTAAAATAAATAACGGATTAAAAATTGCTACCCATTTCGGATAGATGGTTTTACTTTTTAGAATAGGAATTACAAATAAAACTGAAATAGCTGCTATCCAAATACGCAATGATTCTACTAAAATTTCCGCATGGCTTTTATAGGTTTGCACGAGTGATTGCAAGGCTGTATCATTAGGAAATTCAGCAATTTTATGAACCAAATATCCTAATTGTGCCCTTGAAGAAATCCACATACCGCCTATCATAAAAGCGATGATGCCCAAGGCAAAAATTGCCATAGCGGTTTTAGGGTTTTTGTCTTTAAACACTAAGTACAAATGATAATATCCGGCAATATAAAAGGGTGTAAAAGAAACGGCAATGAAATGCCCAAGTGTTAGCCTCTGTAAGGAAATCTGATTGAAGAATTCAAAATTATCACTATCGTAGCCGATTCCGTTTGGCGAATAATGTAATAAAAATTCACCCACACCTACACCTATGGTAGCAATGAGACCGAGAATTCCGAAAATATAGATTTTTTTGGTTGTTGATTTTGACATCAAATAATTTGTCGACAAAACTTCAAATGCTTACAGAAACTTAAATAAAGTAATTATGGCTAATGCCCCTGTTAACAAGCTCAGTATCAAGTTTAAATTTTTAGCCAAGCCTGTTGCTTTTCGCTGAATTAGTTGTGCAAAGTTGGCATACATATACAATAATGCAAATGTACCCAACGCTGAACCCAGTACAAAAATTATGATATATTGTTGTGAAAATTGTAACCATCCGGCCATATCGAGAGCTGTGGTGACACCACAATAAAAGGGAATTGAAAACATATTAAGGGCAGAGAGCAATATGCCACCCATAAAACTATTTTGTGCTTTTTCTTTTGCTGAATCGGTTTCTTTTTTTTCTTTTTTTGATTGCCTATAAAAATACATTGATAGAAAGGCAAAAATCACTAAGGCTATTTTTTGCAGTGATTCTACGAAAGTAGGATTTTCTCTTAAATAGCGTGTAAATAATGTAGCCACATAGGCCTGAATTAACACTACTATCGAAACCCCTACGGCAAATTTTATGGCACTTTCTTTACTTTTATGGATGCTTATTTTCGCCGTTGTCATATTTAACATGCTAGGCGTTAATGTACCTAAAAATGAAGTGATAAAGCCCAAAACAAAATGTAATGTTAAAACCATTGGTTAGATTTTCAGGGATCAAAGTTAAATTATTTAATGCTAAGTCGTCTCTTCACATTAAAAATTACACTTCTTATATTGATCTTATATTGAAAAAAGCTGTTTAAGATGTTGACATCTTAAACAGCCTATTTCTTACTAATATCTCTTACAACCAATTGTGAAGTTTACACCACACCTTGGTCTAACATCGCATCGGCAACTTTTACAAATCCGGCAATATTAGCTCCTTGTACATAGTCAACAGAGCCGTCCTCACGGGTTCCGTATTTTACGCAAGAGGCGTGAATATCATTCATAATTTGGTGTAATTTTGCATCTACTTCTTCGCGTGTCCAGTTATAACGTAATGAATTTTGGCTCATTTCCAATCCAGATACCGCTACACCACCTGCATTAGAGGCTTTTCCGGGAGAATACAATATATCCGCTTGTTGGAAAACTTCAATAGCTTCGGGAGTGGAAGGCATATTTGCCCCTTCGGCAACACACTTCACCCCATTTGAAATCAATGTTTTTGCTTGTTCTTCATTCAATTCATTTTGGGTAGCACAAGGAAGTGCAATATCAACTTTTACTCCCCAAGGGCGTTCTCCTTTAAAGTATTTAGCGGTTGGATACTTAGCAATATATTCAGAAATTCGTGCTCTCTGAACATTTTTAAGTTCCATGATATAGGCTAATTTATCGGCATCAATACCATCAGCATCATAAATATACCCTCCTGAATCTGACATGGTAACCACTTTGGCTCCTAGTTGTGTTGCTTTTTCAGTAGCATATTGTGCTACATTGCCCGAACCTGATATGGCTACTACTTTTCCTTTAAAAGAATCGCCTTTGGTATTGAGCATGTGTTGTGCAAAATAAACAGCACCGTAACCGGTAGCTTCGGGACGGATTAAAGAACCTCCCCATGCCATGCCTTTTCCGGTAAGTACACCGGTAAACTCATTGCGCAATTTTTTGTATTGGCCGAAAAGGAACCCTATCTCGCGGCCTCCTACGCCAATATCGCCGGCAGGCACATCGGTATTGGCACCGATATGGCGAAATAATTCACTCATAAATGCTTGTGCAAAACGCATTACTTCGGTATCAGATTTCCCTTTGGGATTAAAATCTGACCCTCCTTTACCTCCACCCATGGGTAATGTTGTCAAAGCATTTTTAAAGACTTGTTCAAATCCTAAAAATTTTAATATACTCAAATTTACCGATGGATGAAAACGCAATCCACCTTTATATGGGCCGATAGCAGAGTTAAACTCAATTCTATAGCCTCTGTTTACCTGAGTTTCGCCTTTATCATCAATCCAAGGTACTCTAAACATTATTGTGCGCTCTGGTTCAACCATACGCTCTAATAATTTTTTGTTCTGGTACTTTGGATTTTTGTCAATAAAAGGAATTACAGTTTCTGCAACTTCGTGTACAGCTTGTAAAAACTCAGGTTCATTAGAATTACGCTCTTTAACATAATCCATGAAAGCATTTATTTTTGAATTCATAATTTTACAACGTTAATATTAGTTATTTAACAATTTTGCATCTGCAAAAGTAGTCAAAATTGTCATATTTTTAATTTAAAAAGAATAATTATTTTGATAAATATATTCTTAACGCAATCGTTTAAAATCTATTTTGTACAGATACCACATTTCTATACAAAACCAATATCTATAATTCAAGAAAAAGGTTAAATTTGCAAGTTAATTACAGAGAGTCAATGTTAGACAAAGTACATACATTAATTAAAGAGGTCAATGGTTTTACAACCACTTCAAAAGAAGAAATTGAAGCCTTTCGGATTAAATACCTAGGCAGCAAAGGCCTATTAAAAAAACTATTTTCTGAATTTAAGAATATTGATGCCGAAATGCGTAAAGATTTTGGGCAAGCCTTAAACACGTTAAAAAAATCGGCAGAAAACAAGGTCTCTGAATTGAGGAATAATTTAGAGAACACCAAAGAATACGAAGCTGTTTACGGCGATTTGACAAGGCCGGCAGAACCTATTGAGCTGGGAGCACGCCATCCTATTTCTATAGTAAGAAATCAAATTGTAGAAGTCTTTTCAAGAATTGGCTTTACCGTTTCAGAAGGTCCTGAAATTGAAGATGACTGGCATAATTTTACAGCCTTGAACTTGCCAGAATACCATCCGGCAAGAGACATGCAAGACACTTTTTTTGTCGAAAAATCGCAAGAGGTAGCAAAAGACATGTTACTACGCACCCATACCTCGTCTGTACAAATTCGGTATATGGAAAACAACAAACCGCCTATTCGGACAATTTCACCCGGACGAGTTTTTAGAAATGAAGATATTTCGGCGCGTTCGCATTGTATTTTCCATCAAGTGGAAGGCTTGTATATAGATACTGATGTTTCTTTTGCCGATTTAAAACAAACGCTCATCTATTTTACCAAAGAAATGTTTGGCAAGTCTAAAATCAGGTTGCGCCCGTCTTATTTTCCGTTTACCGAACCCAGTGCCGAAGTAGATATTTATTGGGGATTAAAAACAGAAACTGATTATCGGATAACCAAAGGTACCGGATGGTTAGAAATTATGGGCTGTGGCATGGTAGACCCCAATGTGCTGAAAAATACCAATATCGACCCCCAAAAATACAGTGGTTTTGCATTCGGAATGGGGATTGAACGCATCGCGATGCTCTTATATCAAATTCCGGATATTAGAATGTTATTTGAAAATGATATACGCTTTTTAGAACAATTTAAGACTGTTATCTAAATGAGCCTTAAAAAATTTTTGGTACAAAAAGAATACCACTGCATAAAGCTCAAAAAAACAGCTACCAACCACTTTGAAATCAAAGCCAAGATAAATGGCAAAAAAGGGCGATTTATTTTAGATACCGGAGCGTCTAATTCGTGTGTGGGTTTTGATGAAATTAAAAAGTTCAATTTGATTACTGAGGTATCAGAACACAAAGCCGCCGGAGCCGGCACTACCGAAATTGATACTCATATCTCTAAAAAAAATAAGATTCAAATTGGCGATTACACCTTAAAAAAAGTACATTTGGTATTGTTAGACCTAAGCCATATCAATATGGCATTGGCCAAACAAAATACCAACCCCGTAAACGGAATTATCGGTGCCGATATTTTAGAAAAAGGAAAAGCGGTGATAGATTATGGCAAGAAAAAATTGTATCTTTTGAAATAATACCATTATAAATGAAAATGTGAAAGAATTCTTAGAACCCGCCTTAAATTTAAATAAATTTGTATTTTTGATTAAAAGTACAAAAATGGATTTACAGACAAGAAAAATATCATTCGTTCAAGAGTTTCTTCGATTGACAAATGAAGAAATTGTAATTAGTTTAGAACGTATGTTGAAAAAGAGAAAGTCAGAAATTTATGAAGAAGAATTAAAGCCGATGAGTATTGACAAACTCAATGCAGAAATTGATCAGGCTCTTGATGACTCTCGAAATGATAACGTTATAAAAGCTACGGATTTAAAATCTAAGTTTAAAAAATAATGTTAACTGTTTATTGGACAAGGTTTGCTGAAAATATAATAAATGACATCTACTATTATTATGAAATTAAAGCGGGAATTTCCGTAGCACAAAAATTAATAAATGGTATAATTGATAGAACCATTGGGCTAGAAAAGAATCCATATATCGGACCTAAAGAAAATCTGCTAAAAGAAAGAGAACAAGAATTTCGGTATTTAGTCTTTAAAAGTTATAAAATAATTTATTGGGTTCATTTGAAGAAAAACAGAATTGAAATTGTAAATATTTTTGATACTAGGCGGAATCCTGAAAAAATAACGAAATTTTAAAAATTATAATACTTCTAGATTATCAGGTAAAAAATGTCAGACAATCGATATAATCTCCGGGGCGTTTCGGCCTCTAAAGAAGATGTACATAAAGCCATCTCTGCGATAGACAAAGGATTGTTTCCCAAAGCCTTTTGTAAAATTATTCCCGACTACTTAACCAATGATGATGACTATTGTATCATCATGCATGCCGATGGTGCCGGTACCAAATCGTCATTAGCTTATCTGTATTGGAAAGAAACGGGTGACCTTTCAGTGTGGAAAGGCATAGCCCAAGATGCGTTGATTATGAATATTGATGACTTACTATGTGTTGGAGCCACTGACAATATTTTATTATCATCTACTATTGGCCGAAATAAAAACCTTATTCCCAGAGAAGTAATCTCAGCGATTATCAATGGTACTGAAGCGTTGTTAAAAGACTTAAAAGCCTTTGGAGTAACCATTCATGCTACCGGTGGCGAAACTGCCGATGTGGGTGATCTAGTCCGTACCATTATTGTAGACTCTACCGTTACTGCCAGAATGAAACGCAGTGAAGTCATTGACAATGCCAATATTACAGCCGGCGATGTGATTATAGGCCTGGCCTCCTTTGGGCAAGCCTCTTATGAAAAAGAGTACAATGGCGGAATGGGCAGTAACGGCCTAACTTCTGCAAGGCACGATGTTTTCGACAACTATTTGGCAAAAAAATACCCCGAAAGTTTTGACCATGCAGTACCCGAAGCGTTGGTCTATTCAGGAAATATGAAATTAACAGATGCCGTTGCTAATGGTTCACTCAATGCCGGAAAATTAGTATTGTCTCCAACGCGCACCTATGCGCCAATTATCAAAAAAATACTGGCAAAATACCGCTCTCAAATACACGGAATGGTTCACTGTAGCGGCGGGGCACAGACTAAAATTTTACATTTTATTGAAAACCTGCATATTGTAAAAGACAATCTGTTTGAAGTACCTCCGTTGTTTCAAATGATACAAGAACAATCGGGTACCGATTGGAAAGAGATGTACCAAGTTTTTAATTGTGGCCACCGAATGGAATTGTATGTGCCGCAAGACATAGCCGATGAAATTATTGCCATTTCCAATGCTTTTAATGTCGATGCCCAAATTGTAGGGTACGTAGAAACATCGACCCAAAAAAAATTGACGATTAAAAGTTCTTATGGCGAATTTGTTTATTGGTAAATTCATTTTGTAAAACTTCTCAAAATATTTATATAGTACTTATCTTGACTTTTTGTTTTTAACCCACATTATGTATTAGAGAATTGTGACGCCTATGCTAAGCCTGTCGAAGTAAGGATTCAAACCCAACGACTATGGAACTTTTCGCGAGAGAAGCATAGCACCGTTATGGTGAAGGAGAGAAAAGTAGCGTAGCGGCCATGGGCTAAGGGTTTGAAGACGTAATAGGTTGGCAAATGCATAATGTGGGTTTAACCGAAAATGAGATTAAATTTATACAGATGAGGCACTTTTTGAGAAGCATAGCAGTGCTATACATAAAAAAATAACAAAATATGAAAGAATTTCAATCATTTTTTAGGAAATAGAAAAAGTTAAGATAAATTCATAGTATGTCCAATAATAATAAAAGAAAATTCTTTATTTTTACTTTTTTGTAACAAAAGACCAAAGCCTCTTACATACTATTGTAAAAACAACTCAAATGATTTCACGTTTTTTTAATTTAGAATGGAAACAGTTTTCTAGAGCCTCCTATTTTCAAAAAGGAATAGCCATCAAAATTTTATTGGGCTTCGCCGTACTCTATTTTGGCGGGGCAGCATTAATGTTGGGCGGAAGTTTATTTTTTATTCTAAAAAAAACCATTCCTAACCTAGACCCCATCGTAATAGTAAACAACTATATCATCTATTGGTTTTTGTTTGATTTGGCCATTCGCTTTTTCTTACAGCAACTGCCGGTAATGAATGTAAAGCCATTAATGGTTATTCCTATTCATAAAAATACCATCATCCACTATTTACTCGGAAAAACAACCATTTCATTTTTTAATTTCATACCCTTATTTATATTTTTCCCTTTCAGCATAGTATTAATTGCCAAAGGATATCCTGCAGCCAATGTGATTTTTTGGTTCTTGTCAGTTGTATTCTTAACCTTGTCAAACAACCTTGTCAATTTTTTAATCAATAAAAACAATACCGTTTTTTATGTACTGCTCTCAGCCTTGGTAATTTTTGCCGGATTAGAATATTACAACATCTTTAAAATATCAACACCCATCGGAGTGGCTTTTAATGCACTGTACCAACATCCTTATTTGGTATTTATCCCTTTATTCATGATGCTAGGCCTGTATGTTTTAGTCTTTCAATATATCAAAAAAGGATTTTACTTAGACGATACCGTATCCAAAAAAGTAAAAGAAGTACATGCCAGCGATTTATCATGGATGAATCGATTTGGCAGCATAGCACCCTTCTTAAAAAACGATGTCAAATTAATTTGGCGAAATGCAAGGCCCAAACAGGTAATGTTAATGTCATTTGTATTTTTATTCTACGGCTTGATATTTTATACCCAGCCTACGTATCAAAAAATGCCGGCTTTTTTAGCATTTGCCTCAATGTTTGTAACCGGTGGCTTTCTGATGACTTTCGGCCAATTGGTACCTTCTTGGGATAGTGAATATTATAAAATGTTAATGAGCCAAAACATCCCTTACAAAAAATACTTAGAGTCAAAATGGTATTTGATGGTAGTAGCCGTAGCAATTTCTTTTGTATTGAGTACCCCCTACTTATATTTCGGATGGAAAATTTTTGCCATGATAGCCGCCGGGGCGTTATTCAATATCGGCTTAAATTCTTTTATAACCTTATTTGGCGGTGCCTTAAACCGAGTGCCTATTGAATTGAATGTAAAAGCAAAAGCATTTAGCAACACAAACGGATTTAACCCAACACAAATGCTCATAGCACTCCCAAAATTATTGTTGCCCATGTTATTGTTTTATGTTCCTTATAAGCTCATCAACTTTAATGCAGGTTTGATAGTACTTGCACTAAGCGGGGTATTGGGAATTATTTTTAGGGACTTTTTTTTAACAAAAATTGAAAATATATATCAAAAAGGAAAATATAAAACGATTGCGGCGTACGAAGAAAAACAATAAATAATACTAGTATATACTTATGATAACATCATCAAACCTCTCAAAAAAATACAATGCTGTAGAAGTGTTGCAAATCAAAAATTTAGAAATCCCCAAAGGGCAATCTTTTGGCTTGGTAGGAAATAACGGAGCCGGAAAAACCACTTTTTTTAATTTATTATTAGATTTAATAAGGCCTACTACCGGCCATATTATCAATAAAGGTATTCAAGTTGACCAAAGTGAAGATTGGAAGCCATTTACAGCTGCTTTTATAGATGAGAGTTTTTTAATTGGGTATTTAACTCCCGAAGAATACTTTTATTTTATAGGGGAATTACGCGGAATGAAGAAAGCGGATATCGATACTTTTTTGCATCAGTTTGATGAAATTTTCAATGATGAAATTATCGGAAAGAAAAAATATTTACGAGACCTTTCAAAAGGAAATCAAAAAAAAGCAGGCATTGTTGCCGCCCTCATCGGAAACCCCGAGGTTATTGTATTAGACGAGCCTTTTGCCAACCTTGACCCCACCACTCAAATACGTTTAAAGAAAATGTTAAAGTCGCTTACCGAAAATAAAGAGGTAACGGTATTGATTTCGAGCCATGACTTAGGTCACGTTACCGAAGTTTGCGAACGCATTGTAGTATTAGAAAAAGGCAATATGGTAAAAGACATTAAAACTTCTCCAGAAACCCTCAAAGAGTTAGAAAGTTACTTTACGGTCTAGAACAGATATTCTCTAAAAAGTCAATTATTATTGATAGAAATTTCTTTTATCATTTTATCACAATAATTGAATACCAAATTTTAAATTCCAAACCTTTTAGAAACGGTTAAATTTTGTACTTTTGCCCTTCTATACCACAATATTTTTAGAGGATTTTAGTTTCTAGTATTATGTTGAACAAAAAGATGTTATCAAATTTTTTTTTACTGCTTTTGGCAGTAGGGGTTTGGAATTGTTCAACCAAAAAAAATGCTTTTTTAAACAGAAACCTACATACACTTTCTACCAAATACAACATACTCTATAACGGAAATGTTGCTTTTGACCAAGCAAAGAAAGTATTGGATGACGATTACAATGATAATTTTTGGGAATTATTACCCATTGAGCCCTTAAAAATTGAAGAAGAAAAATTAGAAATCCCTACCTTAAAACAAAAGAAACCTACAGACCAAGAAAGCACGGCACAAGGATTTGAAAAAGCCGAAGAAAAAGCCATTAAAGCCGTACAAAAACATTCTATGGACATTGCCGGCAAAGAACGCAACAAACAAATAGATGACGCCTATTTATTGTTGGGAAAAGCCCGGTATTATTCTCAGCGTTTCGTTCCTGCTTTAGAAGCCTTTAATTTTATTTTAGAAAATTATACCGATGCCGATTTGCGCGATGAAACCAAAGTTTGGCAAGCCAAAACATTAGTACGTTTACAAAATGAAGAGCTAGCCGTAGAAACCTTAAGAATTCTGTTAAAAAATGAATATTTGCCTTTAGAAATTGTTGAAAATGCACATACTACCATGGCTATGGCTTACACTTCATTAGACAGTACCGATTTGGTAATTAGGCATTTAGACAGTGCTATTTTCTTTTCAAAAAACAACAAGTTAAAAGCCCGTAACCTATTTATTTTAGGACAATTATACAGAAATCAACAAAAAATAGATTCTTCTAATATGGTTTTTGAAGCCTTGGCCAATACTAGAAAAGCCCCGTTGAGATATCGCATACATGCTTTTATAGACCGCACCAAAAATTATTCAGAAACCGATAGTACCGAACTTATTATTGCCACATTAAACAAACTGATAAAAGACAGAGACAACAGGCCTTTTTTAGACGAGCTTTTTTATCAGAAAGCCCGTGTTGAACTCCAAAATGACAGTATCGACAAGGCTGTTGCCGATTTCAAAAAATCGTTACTGACAGAACAAGGCAACGATTTTCAAAAAGAATTATCCTATGAACAACTCGGAAATATCTTTTTTGACAGAGCCAAGTTTCAACCTGCCGGAGCGTACTATGACAGTGTTATCCAAATTACCAAAAACAAAAACGTAAAAAGGGTCAGGCGAATTATTAGAAAACGCAAAAGCCTCGAAGAAGTAATTTTGTATGAAAACATTGCAAAAAGTAGTGATAGCATCTTAAAAATTGCCGCGCTTTCTAAAGAAGAACAAGAAAAATACTATCAAGGTTATATTGACAACCTCAAAAAAGAAGAAGAAGAGGCGAAAAAGAAATTAGAAGCCACCACTATTACGTCTGGCTTTGGTAATTTTAACGATGATAATTCTAAAAATACTTCAAAAGGCGGTAAATTTTATTTTTACAATACCCAAGTTGCCGGGTTTGGCAAACAAGAATTTCGTAAAATATGGGGAAATAGGCCTTTAGAAGATAATTGGCGCCTCTCTACCAAAAAAGCTGCAGCTAAAGCACAAGATAAAATAGAAATACTAGCTTCTGCAAACGTCTTTGATACGAGTAAAAAGTTTGATCTCGATTATTATTTGAGCAGAATCCCCACAGAAAAAGTAACTTTAGACAGTATAACCTCTCAACGCAATAATGCCTACTATAAGTTAGGCCTCATTTACAAAGAGCAATTTAAAAAGTATCCGTTAGCGGCAGAACGATTAGAAAAACTACTGAGTTTTAACCCAAAAGAAAACTTAATACTACCGATAAAATACCATTTATACAAAATCTATTCGCATTTTAACATTGCCCAAAGCAATAAATATAAAGAAGACATCGTTAACACTTATCCAGATTCTAGATATGCAACTATTATCTTGCATCCAGAAGACGTTCTTGCTTCTGAAGAAAAAAACAATTCTCCAGAAGCCGTTTATGAAGATGCTTATTGCGATTATGACTATTTGAGATATGAAGATGCTATGCAGAAATCTGAAAAGGCAATACAGCAATTTGAAGATATGCCGATAATACCCAAATTTGAATTATTAAAAGCATATATATTAATGAAAACCAAAGGTGTAAAAGCCTTTAAAGAAGCCTTAGATTATGTGGCCATCAATTATCCTAATACCGAAGAAGGAAAACACGCCGTGCGAATTTTAGGAGGCCTAAATTCAAATTCATCCGAAACCAAAAAAAAGAAATAAAAAGAAATTTTTGCTCCCCGTTTTAACGATGAAAAAAGTTACTTGAAAAAAATGGAGTTTAAATTATTAAAACAAAAATTATGTTTTCAGAAAAAAAATCAAATCCAAACCAAGTTCTTGCACGTAATATTATAGGTAAAGGCACCACCTTTGTGGGTGATATCAAATCGCAAGGAGATTTTAGAATTGACGGCAAAGTAGAAGGTACCATTAAAACTTCTGGCAGGGTAGTGATTGGCCAAGAGGGTGCTGTTGACGGAACTATAGAATGTACCAATGCCGATGTAGAAGGGAAATTCTCAGGTAATTTAAATGTCGACCAGCTACTTTCTTTAAAATCAACTGCAAATATTTCCGGAGAAGTTGTTTTAGGCAAACTTTCTGTTGAACCCGGTGCTACTTTTAATGCTTCTTGTAATATGAAAGGCTCAATAAAAGCATTAAAAAATGAGCAAAAAGCAGAAAAAACAGCTTAATAAATATACACGTTTTTCGGGTATTGCTTTTCAAATGGTTGTAACCATTGGCGTAGGCACGTATATCGGCATTAAGCTAGATGAAAAGTACCCCAATAAAAATAATTTATTTACAGTTGCTTTTTCGTTGGTTTTTATCTTACTTTCGCTATATTCGGTTATCAAACAAATAACCAATATTTCTAATAAAAAAGATGACTAAAACTAAAAAAAAAATGGCATTTGGCACCATTGTACTACAATTGGCCATTCTAACCGGTATTTTATTTTCAATACATAGTTTTCTGATACTACCCTATTTAAAAAAATATTCTTTCTATTGGGAACCTTGGAAAATATATGCCTTTCACTTTATTACCGTCACCGCCTTAATTTACTTTTTAAGGCATCGAAGTAAGATAAAACCTGACAAGGTTTTGAATGCTTTCATTACTTTAAGCCTGCTAAAAATGATTGCCGCAGTACTCTTTTTATCCCCGCTTTTTTTTTATAAAACCATAAATCCTACAGCAACGGTTTTTAGCTTTTTTATCCCCTACTTTCTATATCTTTTCTTTGAAACCAGTTATGCCGTTAAAATTTTAAACCCCTCTAAATAATTCATTTTTTTACATTTTACACTAAAATAATATTAGTTGATTTTAATGTTTTATTTTAGAATTATTTCAGTACATTTGCAGTCGAAATTTAGGACAGTAAAATTTATTGAAATTTGACATTTATGATAGCCAAAAAAACTATCCGTAAAACACTATTAGCTTTACTACTGTTTATTCCGTTTTTCGGGATACTATCAGCCCAAGAACATCAGGAAGAGACTTCTAAAAAAACAAAAGAAAAGGAAGATTTCAATATAGCAGAAATGATTTTACACCATATTGGAGATTCTCATAATTTTCATATTTTAGATTGGAAAGGGCATCCTGTTTCAATACCATTGCCGGTAATTTTATGGACTGATAACGGCTTGGTTACTTTTATGTCTAGTGAATTTCACCACGACGAAGAAGGCAAAGTTGTGGTAGAAAAAAAAGGGCAAAAATTCGCACTCTTTCACGGTAAAATATACTATGCCAATGATACTCCTAATAAAGATGGAATTTATGTAACCCTTGATAAAGAGTCGCATCCTGCCAATAAAAAGGTTTTAAATTTTTCAATTACTAGAAATGTATTTTCAATGTTTTTGTCTGTGATTGTGTTGATTTTACTTTTTGGAGCCATGGCAAAATCATATAAAAAATCAGAGAAAAATTTACCCTCGGGAATTGCAAAATTTATAGAACCGATTATCATCTTTGTGCGCGATGAAATTGCAATTCCGAATATTGGCGAAAAACACCATGCCAGATATATGCCTTTTTTGCTGACCATATTTTTCTTTATTTGGTTAAATAACATTTTTGGAATCATTCCATTTTTTCCGTTTGGCTCAAATTTAAGCGGAAATATAGCATTTACGGGGGCATTGGCGTTAATTACATTTATAATAACCCTGTTTAGTAGTAAAAAATCATATTGGTCACACATGCTATGGATGCCCGGAGTACCCGTTTATATGAAAATATTTCTTGCTCCCATTGAGCTTATGGGAATGTTTATTAAACCCATAGCATTAATGATACGTTTGTTTGCCAATATAACTGCCGGGCATGTTATCGTGTTGGCATTAGTAGGGCTTATATTTATCTTAGGTACCGCATGGGTATCACCCGCGTCGGTTTTATTTACAGCCTTTATCAGTATTATTGAAGTATTGGTAATCGCAATACAAGCCTATATATTTACAATGCTGTCAGCCCTTTATTTCGGGCAAGCATTAGAAGAAGAACATTAATTAATTTTTAAATATTTAGAATCATGAATGAATTACATTTTGGTGCCTTCGCTGCAATTGGAGCCGGATTAGCTTCTATTGGCGGTGGTATAGGTATCGGTAAAATTGGCGGGGCTGCTATGGAAGCAATGGCTCGCCAACCCGAAATGCAAGGAAAATTACAAGGTTCTGCAATTGTATTGATTGCCTTTATTGAGGCAATTGCACTATTTGCAGTAGTTGTATCTTTCTTAGCAATGAGTAAATAAAAAGATAAGATGTAACGGTTGGTTACATCTTACTTTTTTAAAAAATTAATTACAAAATAACTATTAATTATGGATTTAGTAACTCCCGAAATAGGACTTATCTTTTGGACCACAATATCATTTCTAGTATTGCTTTTTATCTTGGGTAAATTCGCTTGGAAACCCATTTTAAATTCGGTAAACGAAAGAGAAGAAGGTATCAGAAAAGCACTTAATGAAGCTGATAAAGCACGCCAAGAAATGCAAGATTTAAAATCGGATAACGAAAAAATCTTAAAAGAAGCCCGAGTTGAAAGAGACCTTTTATTAAAAGAAGCCCGAGAAATTAAAAATAGCATGATTGAAGAAGCCAAAGAAGAGGCTAAAAATCAAGCAACTAAAATTATTGAGCAAGCTAAAACATCGATAGAAAATGAAAAATTGGCTGCCATAAGTGAAATAAAAAATCAGGTAGCCGATTTGTCTTTAAATATAGCCGAAAAAGTAGTAAAAGGAGAACTTTCCGATAAAGACAAACAACTAAAATTAGTTGAGCAACTATTAGGCGAAGTGAAGTTACAGTAATTATGAGAGAATCTAGAGCTGCCATACGATATGCAAAAGCCGTTTTAAACGCTTCACTAGAGGCTAATAAGGCTGATAGGGTTCATAATGATATGCAATTGATTGCTTCAACCATCAAAGAAAATAATGAATTGCAATTATTATTAAGTAATCCGGTAATAAAAGCCGAAGCGAAAAAAGATACTTTGGTGAAAATTTTTGGTGAAAAAATTGACAATATCTCATTGAGTCTTATCAATTTATTGATTAGAAACAAGAGGCTTCCGCTATTGGCAGAAGTTACAAAACAATATGCACATATTTATAATCAATATAAAGGAAGACAGGTAGCAGAAGTAACCACAGCCATTCCTTTAACATCAGATTTAGAAAAAAAAGTATTATCAAAAGCCGAAGCTATTACGGGCAAAAAAATAAGCCTAAAAAGTACTGTTGACCCTAGCATTATCGGTGGATTTATCCTTCGAGTGGGCGACCGGCAATTTGACGCAAGTATTCAAGGAAAAATAAATAGTTTACGTAGAGCATTCGAAACAAACACTACTGTTACAATTGAGTAGTTGATACGCTCAGTATAAAATATTAAAAAGTAAAAGAGAAAATTATAAACCATAAAAAAGAGAAGAGAAAAAGAGAATAAGGCTGTAACACCCAAATTCTCAATACAAAAATCTCGATACTAACAAATAAGAAATGGCAACAATTAAACCCGCTGAAGTATCAGCAATTTTAAAACAGCAACTATCAGATTTTGAAGGCAACGCATCTTTAAATGAAGTAGGAACAGTATTACAAGTAGGTGATGGTATAGCACGTGTATATGGCTTGGCCAATGCACAATATGGCGAATTGGTTCAATTTGAAGATGGTTTAGAAGGGATTGTATTGAACCTTGAAGAAGATAATGTTGGGGTTGTATTATTAGGGCATTCTACAGAAGTTAAAGAAGGTGCCATCGTAAAGCGTACCGAGCGTATTGCTTCGTTGAGAGTTGGTGAAGGAATTTCCGGCAGAGTAGTAAATACCTTAGGACAGCCTATTGATGGCAAAGGCCCTATTGAAGGAGAGACTTTTGAAATGCCATTAGAACGCAAAGCACCGGGAGTAATCTTTAGGGAGCCTGTAACCGAACCTTTACAAACAGGTATTAAATCAGTAGATGCAATGATACCAATTGGTAGGGGCCAACGTGAATTAATTATCGGCGACCGCCAAACCGGTAAATCTACTGTTGCCATTGATACCATTTTAAATCAAAAAGAATTTTACGATGCCGGCGAACCTGTATATTGTATTTATGTTGCCATAGGCCAAAAAGCATCTACGGTTGCGGCCATTGCCAATATGTTAGAAGAACATGGTGCTTTAGCATATTCAACTATTGTAGCTGCCAATGCATCAGACCCCGCACCCATGCAGGTATATGCCCCTTTTGCAGGAGCTGCCATCGGCGAATATTTTAGAGATACCGGAAGGCCTGCTCTAATTATTTATGACGATTTATCAAAACAAGCTGTTGCCTACCGTGAAGTATCTTTATTATTGAGAAGGCCTCCGGGACGTGAAGCCTATCCCGGCGATGTGTTTTACTTACACTCAAGATTATTAGAACGTGCTGCAAAAGTGGTAGGTGACAATACTATTGCCGCTCAAATGAATGATATTCCCCATGCGTTACAAGGAAAAGTAAAAGGTGGCGGCTCTTTAACAGCCCTTCCTATTATTGAAACACAGGCCGGTGATGTATCAGCATATATCCCAACCAACGTAATTTCAATTACCGATGGCCAGATATTCTTAGAATCAGATTTATTTAATTCAGGCGTTCGTCCGGCAATTAACGTTGGTATATCCGTATCGCGTGTTGGAGGAAATGCCCAGATTAAATCAATGAAAAAAGTAGCCGGTACCTTAAAATTAGATCAGGCACAATATCGTGAGTTAGAAGCATTTGCAAAATTTGGTTCAGATTTAGACGCTGCCACTATGAATGTTATTGAAAAAGGAAAACGCAACGTTGAAATATTAAAACAAGCACAGGGAGATCCGTTTACCGTTGAAAATCAAGTTGCAATCATCTATGCAGGTTCTAAAAACTTGTTGAGAAATGTACCCGTAGACAAGGTAAAAGAATTTGAAAAAGATTATTTAGAATATTTGAATGCAAAACATAGGGATACTTTAGATACATTGAAGTCGGGTAAATTAACAGATGAAGCCATCGAAGTTTTAGAAAATGCGGCTAAAGAAATCTCAGCGAAGTACAATTAATAGTAGTGAGTATTTAGTAGCTAGAATTTAGGTGTATAATCTCTGTGTCTAACTACTCAATTCTAACACCTCAATACTAAAAAGAATGGCAAACTTAAAAGAAATACGAAACAGGATAACGTCTATTGGTTCAACCATGCAGATTACCAGTGCCATGAAAATGGTATCGGCAGCAAAGTTGAAAAAAGCGCAAGATGCTATTACAGCAATGCGTCCCTATTCTAATAAATTAACCGAATTATTACAAAGTTTAAGTGAATCTTTAGATAGTGATGCCGGTGGGATTTATGCAAAACAGCGAGAAGTAAATACTATTCTTTTAGTTGTAATAACTTCTAATAGAGGGCTCTGTGGAGGATTTAACTCTTCTGTCATTAAAAAGTCAATAGATTTAATCCAACACTCATATCAAGGCAAAAAAGTAGATATTTTAGCCATTGGTAAAAAGGGAAATGATTTATTATCAAAAGATAATACTGTTATTGATAATAAGAGTGATGTTTTTGACCATTTGAATTTTGAAAATGTAGCTGAGATTGCAAACCATCTCATGGAACTATTTGCAGATGAAAAATATGACAAAATCGAAATTGTCTACAATGCTTTTAAAAATGCGGCTACTCAAATAGTTACTCACGAACAATTTTTACCGATTGTTTCCGGTACAGATGCCGAAACTACAAATACAGATTATATTTTTGAGCCTTCGAAAGTAGAAATTGTACAAGGATTGATTCCGAAATCATTAAAAACGCAGTTATACAAAGCGATTAGGGATTCTTTTGCCGCAGAACACGGTGCGCGTATGACAGCAATGCACAAAGCCACCGATAATGCCACCGAGTTACGCGATGCCTTGTTATTGTCATACAACAAAGCACGGCAAGCGGCCATTACCAATGAAATTTTAGAAATTGTTGGAGGCGCGGAGGCGTTGAACAATTAGACGGAGCAACGCGGAGTCAAATGTTTAACAGTGCGGAGGCGTTGAACAATTAGACGGAGCAACGCGGAGTCAAATGTTCAACAATGCGGAGACCTTGAACAATTAGACGGAGCAACGCGGAGTCAAATGTTCAACAATGCGGAGACCTTGAACAATTAGACGGAGCAACGCGGAGTCAAATGTTTAACAGTGCGAAGCCTTGAACAATTAGACGGAGCAACGCAGAGTCAAATGTTCAACAATGCGAAGCCTTGAACAATTAGACGGAGCAACGCGGAGTCAAATGTTTAACAGTGCGGAGACCTTGAACAATTAGACGGA
>Ga0256841_1000563_pt1 | contig 37636 bp, 37 predicted proteins | sample 356308metaG_FD_185971 | JGI IMG/M metagenome (GOLD analysis project Ga0256841, IMG submission 185971) | Hydrothermal vent microbial communities from Mid Atlantic Ridge, Atlantic Ocean - 356-308 | ecosystem: Environmental > Aquatic > Marine > Hydrothermal vents | place: Atlantic Ocean: Mid... | reverse complement strand
GTTATGTGATGCCCGTTAGTGGTGGAAATTGGCGATATGTATATCAATATAAAGACCATATTAATAATATTCGCCTTTCTTATTCTGATGGTGATGGCAATGGAACAATATCACAAAGTGAAATCATAGAAGAAAATAATTACCAGCCATTTGGGTTAAAAATGCGTGGCTTTAACACTAATGTTAGTTCTTTGGGCAATAGTGTTGCACAACGTTATAAGTTTGGCGGTAAAGAATTTTCAGAAGAATTAAACTTAAACACTTATGATTTTGGGGCTAGAAATTATGACCCTGCTTTAGGTAGGTGGATGAATATTGACCCTCTTGCAGAAATTTATTACGGTATAAATCCTTATGGATATGTATTTAATAATCCTATTCAACTTTTTGACCCTGACGGGATGCGTGTTAGATATAAAAGAGTAGATGGGCAAAGTCGTAAAGAATTTAGACAAGCTAAGAGAGAGTTTAAAAAGCGAAATAGACAGTTAAGTAGAGATTCTAAAACTCATAAAAGTAATTTTAAACAATTAAGAAGTTCTAGAAACATTCATACAATTTCATTTGTAAATAATGGGTCGGAAACTAATGCATTAGATGATAAAGGAAAAGTAACTAATATTATTGATAGAAAAAATGGAAATGATACTGAAATTAAAATTGATTTGAATCAAGCAGGTTCTGAAAATGAATTTGTAATTACACATGAAATAGGACATGCTACGGATGATGATAGTGGAACTTCTTTTCCCTTTGAATTAAATACTTCTATCTTTGATTCTAACGATGTAACAATGGATAAAATTTTTACAAATCAGAATAAAAATAGAGAAGCTAATGAAAGAAGTGCATCACATACTGAAAATATAGTAAGAGGAGAAGTTAGTAATTCTAGAGGAAAAAGAATCAAATTAAAATCCACCTATACATATAAGGCTGAATATTATAAAGGAGGGAAATTTGAAAGAAAAGATAAAACTATTAATGTCATTAAAAAAGGTTATGATTACTATAAAAAAAATGATTAGTATTTTAATATTAATTTCACTTATTGATTGTAAATCTATTCAACAAAGGCAAAATATTACTAAAGAACAATATCTTCAAAGAGATTGTATTAAGGTTGCTAACCAAAGTGATATTACTACAATAAAAAAAATTTATAATAAAGAAGTTGAACGTAATTATTTAGATTTTAATAAATCAAAAAACGAAATTGACATCATATTAGTTATAACCAGTTATGGCTATAATATAACTCAAGAAGTTAGGAGATTATATATAAATGATGGTGAAAAAAAATTATTGAATAAGGGTAAAATAACGGAGGTATCCAAAAGGTTTGTTGATGAATTAATGACATCATACTCTGAAATTACTACACATAATTTACATATAAATTGTACTGAGCATAGCAGTAAACAGCTTTCATATGAGTTGCTTTTTAAAAGGAGAGGAAAATTAGTTTTTTCATTTTCTACTAACTACAACGTATTAAATATAGACCCAAATATTGCAAATAAAGAGTTGTTTTTTGTAAAAAAATTTATTTTAGGAAATAGTTGAATAAAAGGAAACGAGTACAAGATAATCCATTGTACTCGTTTTTTTTATGCAAGTTTTTGTTTTAAGTCAGCTTTAAGCACAAAAGCAGAAAGAAAATCTTTAACCGTATCTTTTGAGACTATGAAAAACTTAAGATTCTGTACCTATTCTGTACCCGTAGAAATAAAAGAAGCTTCCAATTTCTTGGAAGCCCTTTGTTTACTAGTAGCGGGAGCTGGACTCGAACCAGCGACCTTTGGGTTATGAGCCCAACGAGCTACCTACTGCTCTATCCCGCGATGTATATTTTAAAATCAGATTAAACTGATTTATGATTTTAATTAAATAAAGTACTAAACCGGTGAGTACCCTGTCCCGTACTTGATACAGGATACTGCGCTATCCCGCGATTTGGACGGCAAAGATACGTAATTTTTCAAATACTAAAAACTATTTAGATATAAAAAAAGAGCCAAACAAAGATTTGCTTGACTCTCAATCATTTGAATTAGTATTTTTTAGCTTTTATCCATTCATCGACATTAAAAACTCTTGATTATTTTTTGAGAATTTTACTTTTTCACTAATAAATTCCATCGCTTCAATAGGGTTCATATCTGCTAAATACTTGCGCAATACCCACATCCTATGGATGGTTTTTTCATCTAGTAAAAGATCGTCTCTACGCGTACTTGACTTAACCAAATCTACAGCAGGATAAATTCTTCTATTAGCGATATTTCTGTCTAATTGCAGTTCCATATTACCGGTACCTTTAAATTCTTCAAAGATAACTTCGTCCATTTTTGAACCCGTATCGGTAAGTGCGGTAGCAATAATCGTTAAAGAGCCCCCGCCTTCAATTTTACGGGCGGCGCCAAAGAAACGTTTGGGTTTGTGCAATGCATTGGCATCAATACCACCTGAGAGTATTTTACCCGAAGCCGGGGCAACCGTATTATAAGCTCTCGCCAATCGGGTAATTGAATCTAATAAAATAACCACGTCATGTCCACACTCAACTAATCTTTTTGCTTTTTCGAGTACAATATTAGCAACACGCACGTGTTTTTCGGCAGGTTCATCAAACGTAGAAGCTACCACTTCACCTCTTACATTGCGTTGCATATCGGTTACCTCTTCTGGGCGTTCGTCAATTAATAAAACTATTTGATATACTTCAGGATGGTTGGCGGCAATGGCATTAGCAATATCTTTTAGTAAGATTGTTTTACCCGTTTTGGGTTGTGAAACAATCATGCCCCGTTGCCCTTTGCCAATCGGTGAAAACAAATCTATAATCCTAGTTGATATAGAACTTCCTTTTTCAGCCAAATTAAACTTTTCTTTTGGGAATAAAGGCGTTAAATGTTCAAAAGAAACTCTATCCCTTACAATGCTGGGGTTTAAACCGTTAATTAATGATACTCGAATTAAAGGAAAGTATTTTTCGCCTTCTTTAGGAGGGCGTACAATTCCGCGTACCGTATCACCGGTTTTTAAGCCGAATAATTTTATTTGTGACTGTGAGACATAAATATCATCGGGTGATGATAAATAATTATAGTCTGATGACCTTAAAAAGCCATATCCGTCTTGCATGATTTCTAAAACACCTTCGCTTTCAATGATGCCGTCAAATTCAAAATCAGGATCCCTGTATTTACCTTGCCTTCTCGCAACATTACCGGGTTGTTTGTTTTGCTTATTATTAGCATTTCGTTGATGTGACCCATTTTGGTTGTGACCCTTCTTAAAATTCTTTTGATTGGGTTTTGCCTGTTTTGTTTCAGCTTTTGAAGTATTGTCTTTATTCGCTGAGGTATCCTTGTTGGAAGTACCCTCCTTATTAGAAACGCTATCCTTATTTGAAGTGTTGCCTTTAGTAGGCGCATTGTCTTTTTTAGGTGTTTCTTTGTGAGTTTCCTTGGGTTTATTATTGTCTTCGCTTGTTGTCGGCGAAACTTGTTTTTTGTCTGGAATATTTTTGTTTTCTACAGGTTTTGGTACAGAAACATTTCTTTGTATGCGTTTGCGCGGTGTCTTTTTCTTCGGCACTGTTTCTTGGGGACTAGGATTTGAAGCCTGAACGTCTAAGATTTGGTACACCAAGTCTAATTTTTTTAATTGACGGTATTTTGGTACGCCTATTTTTTCTGCAATTTCCTGTAATTCAGGTAGTTTTTTTTGTTTTAAAGTTTCGATTTCAAACATTAGTATTAAAATGTGGTTAGATTATTTTGAAGATATTTCCTTCTTGAAAAATTGTATAAACTGGTTTAGATATGCAATATTTTGAATATTGTAAAATGAAGTAGATTTACAATATGTTGTAATTGTGATGCAATTATACAAATTATATTTAATATACACCTTTATTTCTTAAAAAGATTAATGTATTTTTGCAAACGAAATTTATTTGAAATAGTATGATTCAGCGTATTCAATCGTTATATTTACTTATTGGAGCCGTTATTTCTTTAGGGCTGACTTTAGTGTTTTCTGTATGGACAACGGTTGCCAATAGTGTTTATTATATTATAGATTTATGGGAACAGAATGCCATCACCATAAAAATGATTCCTATTTTATTTATTATTTCAGGTGTGATGAGCCTTATCAGTATTTTTTTATTTAAACACAGAAAGAATCAATTTATAGTAAACCGACTTAATATTTTGATAAACCTTATTTTATTAGGAATATTGATTTATCATCTACTAACATTATCTGGAGAAATGCAAGTTTCTAAGAAGGGTATTGGGGCCGTATTGCCTATTATTGTTATTGTATTGTTAGTTTTGGCAAACAAAGCAATAAAAAAGGATGAAGACCTTGTAAAATCTGTAGATAGATTGCGATAATCCTAACATCTTAGTTATATGTGTAAAAGCCTATCTCATGTAGATAGGCTTTTTTGTTATTGTAAGAGTATAATACTACGCTTTTCGTATTCTTTTTTTTATGAGTACGTTTTTACGGATACGAGACTTTTTCCACATTTCAAACTGCTTCTCAGTCAAGATTTTTTTCATTTCTTTTTGATGTGCAATTTGCGCGTCTAACCTGGCACTTTTTTTATTGAATAGTTCTATAGCTGTTGGTTTTTCACCTTTTTGGAGGCGTGTTTTTCGTGCCTCTATTTTCTGCTCACATATAACCGCTCTTTTTTTATTGATTTCAAGAATTTGTTGTTGTTGGCTTTCATTCAATTGCAGATACAAAGTCATTCTTTTGGTTTGCAGCGTTGCAATTTGCTCAGGGGTAAAGTGAGCCTTCGTTCTTTTTTTAGCGGGTTGTTGTGCATAAACATTTACAGTAAATACTAAGATGGCAACAATTAGTATATTTTTCATAATAATGAGGTTTTAGAAATTAATAATTGTTGCTTAGACTTTATTTCTAAATGGAGGTTTAACAGAAGTTTCTGTTTTAACAAAGATTTAACGAAAAGCTAGATTGACGTATTATTTCTTTCGTGCATTAATAACCTCAACAACATCCATGTCTTTATACTTAGGGGCAATTTCAAAATAATCTATAGGAAGCCGGGCTTTTTGTTCTTCAAGACTGCCATTGCTAAAAGAGCGCTGTAAGATATCTTCTATTAAAAAGTCAAGAGGATTGCTTTCAGGATGGTATTCGTTTTTTAAAGAGAGCTTAAACATATTGGCCGTAGTGTTGTACCAAAAGGCTTTCCATCCGCTGCGGTATTCTTTTACAAGGTCAAAAGCTGTTAAGCCGGTTTGCCGGTGTAGTAGCTTGATGAGGATTCTGCCTTCTGTCCTTGTCATTTTTTTTAGCTCATCCGTAAACTCATTCTCCATGTATTTCTGCATTTTTTTTGTATGCCTTTTGCGTTTTCGCTTGGAGCGGATTTGTGCTAATTGTGTGTTTAACTGTAATAACCTTTCAGCTGCCAGCTTAGCATAAGGATAAGCATTGTGTACTTTTTTCCAATACCAATAGTAGTAACGCTTTTCTTTACTCGATTTGAAATGGAGCTTGTTCAATAGGATAACTTCATCTAAGGGAATCGTAACAGAATCACCCCGAATGACAATCATATCGTCAATGATAGTGTCTTTTTTAATTTCTTGCGCAGTCATTAAAAAAGAACCCGTAAAAATGAGTATAATGCTAAAAATCCGTGTCATATTTTTCTTTGCTGGAAATGCAACAAAAGTTGTTCCAAAATTAAAAGAATTCAATAAGCCTATACATTAAAAACGTTAATTTTAAGATAAATTATTAATGTACCTTAAAAGATAGTAAAAAACGATAGCTCAATGTAAAAATTCAATCTATTGATACTAAAGTTTTAGCAAAGAAAAGTACTTAAAAAACAACCACCCCGAGACGCACTTATGGCGCGTCTCACCCCTCCTTAAAAAAGGAGGAGAGTTTGCAAAAAGAATTTGAAAATTAAGTGCAATTTTAAATTGGTGACAAATTTTAATTCCTTCCCTTTTAAAGGGAAGGTGGCCACGCCACGGGCGTGGACGGAAGGGTTTACCCCAAAACAATAAAAGGATGAGTACATCAATTTAAGGATTATAAAAAAATGAAATTTAATAAAGTTGATAACAAAAAACATTCAGAAAAGAGAAAAGCCTAAAATTTAAAGCATTAGCCCTTTATAGTTTTAAAGCCAAACAGGTTTCAAAAACCCGCTATACCTTTATGGATAGAAATATATAAAATAAACTGAAAGTGATTCATTTTGCCAGGCATTGAAAAGAAAAGTAAAAATAATTGTTTAGTGTTTGGCAAAAGTAAAGAAATCACCTTATTTTTACCGAAATGAATAACGATAAAAGAAGTTCAGAACTTCTTTTTTTGAAATGTAAGCAACAAAAATTCTCATGGCAAAAAAACAGATAATAACAAAAAAATCCCTAACATTTCTAGAAAAATACTTAAATAATGCGGCTCCTACAGGGTATGAATGGGACGGGCAAAAAATTTGGATGCAATATTTAAAACCCTATGTAGATGATTTTTTTACAGATACATACGGTACGGCAGTAGCGGTGATAAACCCAAAAGCCACTTATAAGGTAGTGATTGAAGGGCACGCCGATGAAATTTCATGGTATGTAAACTATATTTCTGATAATGGATTGTTATATGTAATTAGAAATGGTGGTTCTGACCACCAAATAGCACCTAGTAAAATTGTAGATATCCATACTAAAAAGGGCATTGTAAAAGGAGTGTTCGGTTGGCCGGCAATTCATACCCGCAATCGGGCAAAAGAAGAGCCCCCAAAACCGGATAATATTTTTATAGATATAGGATGTACAACAAAAGAAGAAGTAGAAAAATTAGGGGTTCATGTAGGGTGTGTGATTACGTATCCTGATGCCTTTCATATTTTGAATAAAAATAATTTTGTTTGCAGGGCTTTGGATAATAGGATGGGCGGTTTTATGATTGCCGAAGTAGCACGGTTACTATATGAAAACAAAAAGAAATTGCCATTCGGCTTGTACATCGTAAATTCAGTACAAGAAGAAATTGGCTTGCGGGGGGCGCAGATGATAGCCGAAAGTATTCAACCTAATGCTGCCATTGTTACCGACGTTACGCACGATACTACTACCCCGATGATAGATAAAAAGAAAGAAGGTTATTGTGAAATGGGCAAAGGCCCGGTAGTTGCCTATGCTCCGGCAGTACAACAGAGATTACGCGATTTAATTACCGAAACGGCCGAAAAACATAAGATTCCGTTTCAACGCGCCGCACTTTCGAGGGCTACGGGTACAGATACCGATGCTTTTGCTTATAGTAATAGTGGTGTTGCCAGTGCGTTGATTTCGTTGCCATTACGCTATATGCATACTACGGTAGAAATGGTACATAAAGAAGATGTTGAAAATGTAATTCGGTTGATTTATGAATCGCTGTTGACTATTAAAAACGGACAAACATTTAGTTATTTTAACTAATTTTTGATAATTTTAAATGATGAAAGAATATTCTTGTTTTTAAGTTGGATAATATAGAGTCCTTTATCATATTTAGTAAAGTCTATACTATTTGTAGAAAGGATACCTTTACTAATTAATTTTCCTTCTGAAGAAAATATTTTATAGTTTGAGTCAATAAAGTATTCCGGTAAGTTTATTTTTCCTTTTGTCGGATTTGGGTAAATAATAGTATTTTCAGTATATTCTTGATTACTAAGAGTAGTAGTTGATTCATCAGCACCACAATCAACTATATTGTTAATCCTAGGCTCATTGTCAATATCAACATTATTGGTATTTGTAGAGTAATTGGGGTCGCCGGCATCAATGGCAGGTGAAGTATCCATAATATGAAAATTGTTGTTATTGGCATTCGCAAAAATAGGATTGCCATAATTAGAATACTGCCCAAAACCCGTATTTTGATAGAAATTGTCTAATCCTGAATATTCATAGTTTCCATAAGTTTGCAAAGCATTTTTACCCGAAACATTATATATCAGATTATAATCTAAAACAAAATTAGTTTGTGTTCTGGATGCAGCCAAAAATACATTTTGACTAGATATATAAAATATGTTATTCATAATTTTACAATTATCTGATTTTGTCAAATTTAGCTCTCCATTTTCTGTCAATCCCGTATCATTTAAATAAAACGTATTATTAAAGACTTTTGAGTTTAAAACGATTCCCGTAGTACTGGGGTCATACCCCCCTATATGCATTCCTGTATAGAAATTTTTATAAAAAATATTATTTCTAAAAGTAATATTAGAAGTACTTCCGTTTTGTTCGCAACCTATTTCGCCTCCGTATCCGTTATGGTGGCAGATATTATTTTCTACTATAATATCTCGTCCGCCATCAATATAAATACCCGCAGCTGTACTGTAAGGCGAATTACAATTATATACCAAATTATTTCTGATAATTCCGTAACGGCCATGGTCATTTTGCGGATTTGGAGAAGTGCCATAATTACCGCCAATGTCTATTCCAATATTTGTATTATCATGTACTATATTATTTTCAATTAAAAAAGTACTGAAATTTCCTCCTGCAGATATATTTTCGCTATAACCGGTTTGGTTGTTAAAAACTTCATTGCCTTTAATAATTATATTGTGAATTGAGTCTATAGCATTATCGGCATAAATACTTAATGGAACCGCATTTTTATCTTGTGTTACCGGCGCATTAGGGTCTGCAGAAAATTTAATATTGCTTATTTTATTATTGATAATTTCAATATGATGAGCAGCTCCTTGTAATGCAATACCACTAGCAAAGTTGATAATATTATTGGTTAAATGCAGGCCTTCAATTCGTAAATAAGCATTGTCTGTCCAAATGATAGGTAAATCATTAGTAGAGTTTAGTGCATCTAGAATAACAACATCATTTTGGTAATTACGAATGGTAATATACGCAGAAGCATTACCCGAAACATCAATATCGAGTTTTTCTTCATATGTACCGGCTTTAATATTTAGAATGTCACCGGCAGAAAGTTGGTTTATACCATATTGAATGGTTTTCCAAGGACTGTTTAAACTTCCGTTATCGGAGTTATTTCCGGTTAAAGCAACATAATAATTATTTTGAGCAATAACAATTGTAGATATAAATAATAGTAATAGCGTTATTTTTTTCATTAGATTTTGGGGCTAAGTTCTATTTACCACAGCAAAAAATAGCAACTACTCTCCTGCAAGGCCTCGAAGGCCTTGTAGGTATTAAAATTAAGACCTACAAGGTTTGATAAACCTTGCAGGAGAATTTTATGGTAAAAACAGGATGCTATCATAGTTCCCATTTTTTATTTTAGAATGATATTTAATAATTTAGTTATTATGCTGTTCTAATTAGAACTTAGCTGATTTTGGTTATTGAACTTATTATTATGATAACGCAAAAGGGTCAATTTTTTGATAAAAATAATAAATTTATTAATAAAAAAAGAGGCTATCTTGAAATAACCTCTTTACTTTTAAAAGTAACCATTTTTAAATTTCTTTTTTGGCAAGATAAAAATCTATTTTTTCTAACGAATCATCATCTAACCTTGCTTGCATTTCATCTAAAGTTTTTGGTGGCGGTACAATAACTTTATCACCTTTTTTCCAATCAAGCGGCATGGCAACTTGATATTTATCAGAGGTTTGTAAGGCTACTAAGGCTCTTAAAATCTCATCCATGTTTCTTCCAACATTTAGCGGATAATACATGATAAGGCGGATTTTCTTTTCAGGGTCTATAAAAAATACGGCACGTACTGCGGCAGTTTCACTTTCGTTGGGCTGCAGCATTCCGTATAATTTAGAAACTTTCATGTCTATATCGGCAATTATCGGAAAGTCAAAATATACACCGGTATTTTTTTTGACATTATTAACCCAGCCTAAATGCGCGTGGATACTGTCAATACTCAACCCTATTAATTGGGTGTTTAAAGCATCAAATTCACCTTTTCTAATGGCAAAGCCACTCATTTCAGTAGTACACACCGGCGTAAAATCAGCAGGATGCGAAAACATGACGATCCATTTGTCTTTTGCAAAATCAGAAAATTTTATAGGCCCTTTTGTAGTTATTGCCTCAAAATCAGGCGCTTTATCGCCAATTCTGGGCATTGTGTTTACGGTTGTTTCTTGTATTTCCATATTGTTATCTATTTAAAGTTTTATGCAAATATAAATCTACAAAAATTATCGTTCAACAAAAAATAATAGATATAATTTATAGTTTAATAAAGAACATATATTACTGATAAATATACTTAAAGCCGAGTGATACTATGTTTGAAGTAAGCCCTGTACTTCTATCATAACGGTTGTATTTTAGTTCTGCATTTTTCAAAAAGAACCTACCAACATGAAGTTTAGTAAATATATCGGTGTATTTAATTCCAAATCCGTATTGATTCGCATTGAAATTCGATAAATCATAATCTGAAGTATAAAATTGTTGCGTAGATAAAATTTGCTCATAAGAGCCAAAGTAATCTGCTGCTGTTTGTGTATAATATCGATACGACGGATATATGGTAAACTTATCAGCAATTTTTATGGGCAATTCTATTTCTGCTGTATGTGAAGTTATCCCCCAATCATCTGTATAATAACGATAATAAGTTCTCAGCACAAAACGTTCGTTGATATAATAATTAAACCGCATACCTATGGGTATTTTAAGGCGGGTATTGGGCAATCGCTCTATATCATCGGCTAACTGAAAAACATCTCTGTTGGTTGTTGATGTATAGTTTGGGATACTGCTCGCATTTCCAATATAGTAGTTCGCCCGATCTTTAAAATAAACACGCTGCATCGGACTTGACAGCCAACCGTCTTGCTCAATAATATCTACAAAAAGTGAAATTTGTGCATTTTTACTCAATATTTGCGAAAAACTAAGTGACCCAGAAAACGTATTTCTACTTTTATTGTCTACTAGTGTTGTGTTAAAAGGTTTCCAAGCATTTGGACCATCCTTTTGAATAATATTTCCGTTTTGGTCTAAAATATCGATACCACTAAAAAAACCTCTATTTAGGTTTTGGCCGGCTTCGAGATAAGAATCTAATTCGGTGGGGTATCTCGGATTCCACGTATCTAAATAAGCATTGCCTTTTAAGCCGAGTTCTGTATTTTTTTTATTGAACAACCAAGTGTAACTCCCTCCCAAACCAAAAGAGGTGTAATCATATTCTGTGGCAAAATTTATATTGGCAGACCAAATTTTATTCCTATTCTCAGAAGAATGGCTGTAACCGAAATCTCCATGCGCCCAAACATCTGACCTTGATGCACCAGTAGACTCCACCCAAGGGCTTCCGGTAACTTTATTGGCTGCTTTTGAATCGATACGCCTATCGTCATCACCTCTTCCACGAGAAGCTCCAGACCTTGATTTATCAAAAGGGTCTAAATTACTTGAAGATGCTGAGGTATAAGCTGATATAGTAGCGTCTATGGTAAATACATCATCGTCATTTAACGGAATTGCCACCACAATATCAGTAGCTACATCTGTCAGTTTTTCATCGCCAATACCACCTGTAACGGCGGCATTATCTCCACTTTGTACATAATAGCTTGACAAAAAATCGACTTCGGCTTTTTCTAATACTCGTTTTTTATAGGTTTCTGTTGTGTTTTGGGATGATTGTTGCGAAAAAGAAAAAGAGGTAATGAGTAGGGTTGATACTAAGATTAATTTTTTCATCTTTTTAATATACTTTTAGCCAAATTCCTTTCTTTTTTAGGGGAGGCTATTATTTTAAATGGTATTTATTTATATGGCTTATTCGAGATAATGACTTAGCGATTAATTGCATCCACAGCCTCCACCTGTTTTTCCTCCGTTTGCCCCTGCTGCTGATTCTCGATAGGCTTGAAAAGTGGTTTCAAATTTATTTGATTTTCGAGCAGCTAATATCATGTCAGGGTCATTTAAATTTACTTTTTCGTATTCTTTAACCACTACACATGAGGTTAAAAAACTACTGGCAATTGCTAGGTAAACTATTTTTTTACCCTTATAAAATATGGTTTGTTTAATGTATTTTTTCTTTAAAAAGCTCATTGGGTTATAATTTTAAATTTTTTCGATATCTATATGTTTAGAGGTGTGTATGATGCCTTTGTCATCAATGATGATACATTCAACATTGGGTATTTGGTTTATTCTGTTGATTCCAATATCAATACCCATTACAAAAATAGAAGTGGCTAAAGCATCTGCCAATTCGGCTTTGGGGGCAAATACAGTAGCACTTATAATTCCGCTTGAAGGATATCCGGTCCTGGGGTCAATAATATGTGTATAGCGCTTGCCATTAAAGGTTACATATTTTTCATAATTGCCCGAAGTAACCACGGCGCCGTGCTTAATGGGTAACATCCCAAAAGCATTTTTTTTGTTTAACGGATTGGTAATGGCTACTTTCCAATAATCGCCATTGGGTTGTTTTCCCCAAGTATTCATATCGCCCGAAGCATTGATAATACCGGCAACTACTCCTTTTGATAGTAATAGTTGTTTGGCTTTGTCTGCGGCATAGCCTTTTCCAATAGCACCAAAGCCAATTTTCATTCCTTTCAATTTCAAAAAGACCGTATGGTTTTTCTCATCTAAGAGAATGTTTTGATACCCTACCTTTTTAACCGAGGCTTTTATCGCTTTCTCTGAGGGCATTTCTTTCATCGAGCCGTCAAATTTCCAAATGGCATCCATTGAAGCATAACTAATGTCAAAAGCCCCATCTGTTAATTTAGAAATCATATGTGCGCGCTTTATTAAATTAAATAGCTCAATATCAACTTTTATAGGTTTTATTCCGGCATTTTGATTGATTAGCGAGGTTTGCGATTTGGCATCCCATGATGAAATTAATTGTTCAATGGTATGTATTTCATTTACGGCTAAATCAATATATGCGTTTCCTTTTAGCGAATCATTGGCCACTACGGTGATGTCAAATCGTGACCCCATTAGTTTTAAAGTACGCGTGTAAATTTGTTGTGAAAATACATTTGAAGCCGCTATTATGACAATGCTTAAAAAGGCAATTTTTTTCTTCATTGAAAAATGTTAAAATGAGGAGAGTAGTTTGATGTAAGCCGTCGGACTTATTTTTTTATACCCAGTTTTCCCTAAGACTTTTCCGGTTGCATTTAAAACGGCTACCATCGGAAAAAAGCCTTGTTGATTGTATTTTTCGGCCAATTGATTATTCTTTTCTTGTTGTTCCTTTTTTAATTTATTTTTTTTCTTTTTCGGAAAATCAGCTTTCAACAATACAAAATGTTCTTTTGAATAGTTTTTAAATTCGTCAGAACTAAAAATTTCTTTTTCTAATTTTTTACAAGGAGCACACCAATCAGAACCTTCAAATACAAGTATAATATGCCTGTTTTTTTCTTGGGCAACTTTTTTTGCTTGTTGAAAATCGGTGAACCATTTTTGTGCATTTGCAATTGATAAAGTGCTCATAAAAAAGAAAATGAGCAATAGTATTTTTTTCATGCTTTTAAAAATAAGATTTTTATGTTACTATCAAAATTTATGCCTTTTTGGCAATGTTACTGTTTTTTTTAGTGTATGTTGTTTACACTTGTATATATAACAACGATGTTTAAAAATTTACTGTAAATAAAGTGATATTTTTTATTTTTTAAAGAAATTTTAACAGTTTTGACCTAATGTGAGGCGTATTTAAACAAAAAAACGCACCTTTTTTTGATGCGTTTTGTGTTGTTAAAATAGTAATTATAATAGGGTTAAAATTCTAAATCGGCAATCAAATCAAATTCATCATAAATGGCTTTGTCTTTTAATCCGTCAAAAAAACGGGTAGAGCCATATCTTACATTGTATAGGGTTCGGTCAATTTTAAGATTAGCAGTGGCTTTGTTGCCATAGATAGAAATATCAAAAGTTATGGTATTGGTTTTTCCTTTGATAGTTAAATTGCCGGTAACTTCATAAGCATTTTTCCCGGTAGCTTTTACTTTTTTAATAACCAATTTTGCAGTTGGGTAATTGGTCACTCCAAAGAAATCATCTGATTTTAAATGCCCTTCGAGCTTATTTTTGTAAGTACCGGTGAGGTCTGTACTGGTAATGGTATTCATATCCATAACAAATTCGCCTCCTGTAAGGTTGCCTTTATCAAAAGTTAAGAACCCTGATTTTAAGTTGATGACTCCTTTTTCAGAACCTGTTACTTTATAGCCTTTCCAAGTAATATGACTACTTTTTATATTGATTTCTTTTTTATCGCCGTTTATTGCTGTAAAAGAAAAGGTAATCAATGCTATTGCCAGTATAAGTATGTTTTTAAATATAGTATTCATCTGTTTGTGTTTTTATTGTTAATTAATTTTGAGGATATCAAACGGAAATATTTTTTACGAGCCGTAGTAAAATTTTTCGTTGATTATTTTGCCGTCTTTCCATTCTTGTACGGCAACTTGCGTATAATTTTTAATACCCCAATCTTTATGGGTATAGTCGAAATGCCATTCAACCATAGTGGTATCTTCACCAATAGTTACTTTTAAGGGTTGGGCACTTCTAAATTCTGTAATGGATGCAAAAAATTCTTCTTCGCGCTTTCTGTTGGCATTTTTGCCGATAATAGCAGGATTGTCATTTTCTTGCATTACTACATCTTCGTGGTAGTATTCTTCAAAGGCATCTAGGGCATTGCCTTGCAGAATCATGTCGTTGATAGCGCTGATTTTTTTTAATAATGTATTCATAATTTCTTGTTTTATAATTATGATACAAATGTCTGAGGATAGATTTGCCTAGGCGATGAAGTAGATTATCAAATGATGTTAACCTAGGTTAACATCTATTGTTCTAGAATTAACTGACTTTTAATTTTGCTTAGAAATTCTTTGGTAATGCCGAGGTAAGAGGCAATCATATATTGCGGAATACGTTGTTCTATGTTAGGATAGTTTTTCTTAAAGACAAGATAGCGTTCTTTAGCAGAAAGGCTGAAATTTCTGACAATTCTTTTTTGAAAAGCTACAATCGATCTTTCTACAATTTTTCTAAAAAAACGTTCTAATTTCGGAATTTCCAGATATAAACCTTCTATGGTTTCATACGAAAACTGTATCAGTTCTGTATTTTCTATACATTGAATATGATAATCGGCAGGGGTTTGGGTAATAAAACTTCCCATGTCAGAAACCCACCAATCTTCAATTGAAAACATAACGATGTGCTCTTGCCCGTTGGCGTCAATATAAAACATTTTGGTACAACCCGATATGATAAAACCTTCATGCCTGCAAACATCGCCTTGCTGAACAATGTATTGATTTTTAAGGTATTTTCTATATACAATTTTAGAGAGTAATAGCTCTGTTTCATCTTCGGTTAATGAAATGTACTTGTTTATATAGGCTAAAAGTGGTGCTGCATTCATTATATAATTATAGTTTTCAAATATCCTTCATCACAAGGCATTATCAATAATATCCTGAACTACTTCAGGATTCAATAGGGTAGAGGTATCTCCTAAATTTGATGTGTCTTTGGCTGCTATTTTACGTAAAATACGCCGCATAATTTTTCCACTTCTAGTTTTTGGCAATCCTCGGGTAAACTGAATTTTGTCGAGTTTGGCAATAGGACCGATATGTTCGGTAATAATCTGGTTGATTTCTATTCGTAAATTAGTATGGTCGCGTGATTCGCCGGTTTCTTTTAAAATAACATAGCCGTACAGGGCATTTCCTTTAATATCATGTGGAAATCCTACGATAGCCGATTCTGCCACAGCAGGATGTTCATTAATAGAGTCTTCTATGGGTGCCGTTCCTAAATTATGGCCAGAAACAATAATAACGTCATCAACCCTACCGGTAATCCTGTAATAGCCTACTTCGTCGCGTAAAGCACCATCACCCGTAAAATACATGTTTTTATACGCAGAAAAGTAAGTATCTCGGTAGCGCTCATGGTTGCCCCAGATGGTTCTTGCCATTGAAGGCCAAGGAAATTTAATACAAAGGCGTCCGTCAACCTGATTGCCCTTTATCTCTTGTCCGTTTTCATCCATCAAGGCGGGTTGTATCCCCGGAAACGGCAGGGTGGCATAAGTAGGTTTTGTAGGGGTAGCATAAGGAATTGGCGAAATCATAATGCCACCCGTTTCGGTTTGCCACCAAGTATCAATAATGGGGCATTTCTTTTTGCCGATGTTGCTATCGTACCAATGCCACGCTTCATCGTTTATAGGTTCTCCAACGGTACCTAATACTTTTAAAGATGATAAGTTGTATTTTTCAACGAAATCGAGATTTTCTTTTGCCAATGCCCTAATGGCCGTTGGTGCTGTATAAAACTGATTTACTTTGTGTTTTTCTACCACTTCCCAAAACCGGCCCCAATCTGGATAATTAGGTACACCTTCAAATAATATTGTTGTTGCTCCGTTGGCTAGGGGTCCGTAAACGATATAACTATGGCCGGTAATCCAACCGATATCGGCAGTACACCAATATACATCATCTTCACGGTATTGAAAGGCATTTTTAAATGTAAATGCGGTATAGACCATATAGCCTGCATTGGTATGTACCATGCCTTTTGGTTTTCCGGTTGAACCGGAAGTATATAAAATAAACAATGGGTCTTCGGCATTCATAATTTCAGGTTCACATTCATTAGAAGCCTTGTCTAATAAAGGCTGTAGCCATTTATCACGGCCTTCTTTCATCGGAATCGTGGCATGTGTTCGTTTGGCAACCAAAACAGTTTCAACACAGGGGCATTCTTCTAAACCTTCATCTACGATACTTTTTAAATCGATAGTTTTTGACCCCCTAAAAGAGCCGTCGGTAGTAATGACCATTTTACAATCGCTGTCATTGATACGCGTTGCCAAAGCTGTTGATGAAAACCCTGCAAATACCACAGAGTGGATAGCACCGATACGGGCACAAGCCAGTACTGAAATTGCCAATTCAGGAATCATAGGCAGATAAATACAAACCCTGTCGCCTTTTGCAATGCCTTGTTCTTTTAATACATTGGCGAATTGATTGACACGTTCGTACAATTGTTTATAGCTAATGTGTTCTGCTTGTTCATTGGGGTCATTGGGTTCAAATAAAATAGCGGTTTTATCGCCCCTTGTGCGTAGGTGCCTGTCAATACAATTTTCGGTAATATTTAATTGGGCACCTTCGTACCATGTTACTTCGGGTTTTGTAAAATCCCAACGCAATACGTTTTTCCATCGTTTGCGCCAAACAAAATGTTCTTCGGCAATTTCTTCCCAAAAATTTTCAGGATTACGAACTGATTTTCGATATACTTGATAGTATTCTTCTAAGTGTTTGATGTGGTAATTACTCATTTTTTATTTTTTGAAAGATATTTTTTTCAAGACATGTATAACAAATATATTAAAAATTACATTTTAGCTCTTGAACTTTTTTGTGTTTTTATTAATGTACATGTGCGTTGCCGGCATCAGAGGGTATCCTGATATTATCGACAATTTTTTGAACTTCTTTGGGTGATTTTGGTGTCAATGACGAAATGATTAACGAAACCGCAAAATTTATGAGCATAGCCACAGTACCAAACCCTTCGGGAGAAATGCCAAACCACCAATCGTCTTTAGTGCCACCGCCAAACCAATCGAATTTGAATTTCATCATATAGAAAAGCATTAATAAAATGCCCACTGTCATACCGGCAATGGCCCCTTCTTTATTCATACGCTTATAGAAAATTCCTAAAACGATGGCCGGAAAAAAGGAAGCTGCCGCCAAACCAAATGCCAAGGCTACGGTAGCCGCTACAAAATCGGGTGGGTTGATGCCAAACCATCCGGCAATGATAACTGCCACTACGGCAGAAAGCCTGGCAGCTATTAATTCGCCATTTTCTGAAATGTTAGGGTTGATTATTTTTTTAATAAAATCGTGCGAAACCGATGAAGAAATCACTAATAACAATCCTGCAGCTGTTGACAAAGCGGCGGCTAATCCACCTGCTGCCACCAAGGCAATCACCCAATTGGGCAACCGAGCAATTTCGGGGTTTGCTAATACCATAATATCTTTGTCGATGGTGAGTTCATTGGTGGTTTTATCAGCAACATATTGTACAATTCCATCGTTGTTTTTATCGTCAAATTTTAGCAATCCGGTAGTTTCCCAATTAGAAAACCATTGGGGTAATTCATCGTATTTTTTGTTGCTTACCGTTTCAATCAAATTGGTTCTGGCAAAAAGTGCAATGGCAGGAGCCGTAGTATATAAAATGGCAATAAATAGCAATGCCCATCCTGCAGATTTGCGAGCATCACTAACTTTTTTTACCGTAAAAAAACGTACAATGACATGAGGCAACCCTGCGGTGCCTACCATTAACGCTGCGGTAATTAGAAACATATCTAATTTCGATTTACTGCCCGAAGTATATTCATGGAAACCTAATTCTTTACTCAAACCATCTAATTTGTCTAATAAATAAATACCGTTGGCATCGGTACTGCCAAAGCCCAATTGCGGAATTGGATTTCCGGTCATTTGAATGGAAATAAAAATAGCAGGTACCATAAAAGCAAAGATTAATACACAATACTGTGCTACTTGCGTGTAAGTAATGCCTTTCATTCCGCCAAGAACAGCATAAAACAACACGATAAACATTCCGATGATAACTCCAGTGTTAATATCTACCTCTAAAAAGCGCGAAAAAACTAAGCCTACTCCGCGCATTTGCCCCGCAACATAAGTAAAAGAAATTATCAATGCACAAACGATGGCAACCCCACGGGCAATATTCGAATAATAGCGGTCACCGATAAAATCAGGTACGGTAAATTTCCCGAATTTTCGCAAATATGGTGCTAGTAAGAGGGCGAGTAATACATAACCACCTGTCCAGCCCATTAAGTAAACAGAGCCATCATAACCGTTAAAAGAAATAAGTCCTGCCATTGAAATGAATGATGCTGCCGACATCCAATCGGCGGCAGTAGCCAAGCCATTGGCAATCGGGTGAACACCTTTGCCGGCTACGTAAAATTCTCGGGTAGAGTTAGCTCTTGACCATATAGCTATACCGATATATAAAGTAAAAGTAATGCCTATAAGTACCCAGGTCCAAGTTTGAATATCCATAACCTAACTGTCTAAATTGTACTTTTTATCGAGTTTGTTCATCAATCGTATGTATACAAAAATGAGGATGACAAATACATAAATGGCACCTTGCTGTGCAAACCAAAACCCCAGTTTAAACCCACCCAACCGAATAGTGTTTAAGGGTTCTACCAAAAGAATTCCGAAGACATAGGAAACTAAAAACCAAATAGATAAAAGAATGGTGAGGTATTTTAAATTCTGTTTCCAATATTTTTGTTGTTTTGTTATGCTCATAGTTTGATTATTTAGAAGAGCAAGGTAATAATATTTTTTTTTAACGTGTAAAATTTCTATAAACGACATTCACCAGCTTATGAGTGAACGTACTTTGATATATTTTTTTTTCTTAATAAATGGCTAAAATTGCTAGAGTTTCTGTACTATTTTTGTGCAACACTATTATACCATTTCAAAAAAGTGACGTATTTCAACAGTTTTTCGCTTTTTTGTGTAAAAACAAAAAGTTAAGATGGGTTCAATGCCTGATTTTTAAAAAAAACCTACATTAGCACTTTCAATTATTTTATATGATAGAATTTTCTGAGCTAGTACGAGTTGTTGTTGATAATTGGGCGGTGGTGGTATTATTTTTTTTGGTGGCGATTTTGTATTCTTCAGTAGGTTTTGGAGGTGGTTCAAGTTATCTTGCAATTTTGGCCTTGACCGAATTGAGTTTTATACAATTTAGGGCTATTTCGTTACTGTGTAATATAGTAGTGGTTTCAGGAGGCACTTATATTTATGCCGAAAAAGGCCATTATAACTGGAAAAGAGTAGTACCGTTAGTTTTGGTAAGTATTCCCTTTGCCTTTTTAGGCGGATATCTGAAAATTAGCCAGACCTTCTTCTTTGTACTATTAGGAGTTACATTGATTGTAGCGGCACTGTCTATGTGGGTGTCTAAATACATCATAAGTTCCCCGAAAGAAAATACCAAATATTCTGTTATAAAAGATAGTTTTTTTGGAGGTGTTATTGGTTTTATTTCCGGAATGGTTGGTATTGGCGGCGGTGTTTTTTTGGCGCCATTACTCCACTTAACCAATTGGGATACCCCCAAAAGAATTGCTGCTACCGCAAGTTTTTTTATATTGGTAAATTCAATAGCAGGTTTGTTGGGTCAGTTTTTGTCGCATAACAATGAAACCGACTTTTATTTTGAACCTACCATTGCTTTTGTATTCATGTTGACTGTTTTCTTTGGAGGGCAAATTGGCTCCCGGTTAAGTGCTTCTAAAATCTCTCCTTTGTTGCTAAAAAGAATTGCGGCGGTGTTGATAGCATTTGTAGGATTGAGGATTTTATACAAGTATCTTTTCTAAAATTTTTCATCTTAAAATATACCAATTGGTATATATTTTTTATATTCGCAGTATGATTACAACAAAAGCAGCGAGAACTCATCAGTATATTTTAGATAAAGTAGCCCCTATTTTTAATAAAAACGGGTATATCGGCACCAGCATGTCAGACATTACAAAAGCTACCGGATTGACTAAAGGCGCTATTTACGGCAATTTTAAGAATAAAGAAGAATTGGCCTTAGAAGCATTTAGTTATAATGTTCAGTTTATTATGGATAAGATTAGGTTCATACTGAATGATATTGAATCGCCCATTGCAAAATTGTTTGCGCTCACCAATTTTTATAGAGAATATTATAAGTATAATTTGCCCCGTGGTGGTTGCCCGTTACTGAATGTAGCCACTGATGCCAATTATACCAATCCTGAACTGTTTCAACGCGCAAAATACGTCATAGAGAAGTTAAAGAACGGAATTGTTAAGATGCTAGTTGACGGTATTGAAAAAGGTGAAATAAAAAATACCATTGACGCCGAAAAATATGGAGGGCGTATTTTTTCATTAATTGAAGGAGCTGTCTTTACTTCGGTAATGTTAAGAGATGACAGTTATTTGCTCGATATGATGAATCATATTGATAAAATGATTCAGACAGAATTGCAGGTAAAGTAGCATAAAAAATAAAAAAATGGAGCAAATAAAATGGTTTGAAAGGAAATTTGAATTTTCCGGCACGCAAAATATTTTTCCGTCCATCGTTGAAAGATTGAGGGGTACGCCGGTTCGTTTACGCGATAAAATGTCTGTAGGATTGAAAATGATTCTGCTGCCATTATAAAAATTGACGGGAGTTGGTCAATTGCTGAAAATATAGGCCATTTAATTGATTTAGAGCCTCTTTGGCAAGGGAGGCTTGATGATATATTGAACGGCAGAGAAGAATTGAGGCCTGTAGATTTAGAAAATACGAAAACGCATACTGCAAACTATAATGATAAAGACATACGTGTTTTAATAAAGGTATTTTCTGAAGTTAGAAGCGTAACTATTGCTAAGCTGGAAGCATTGAATGAAGGCGATGTATATAAAATGGCCATACACCCGCGATTAAAAACACCCATGTGGATAATCGATTTATTTCTGTTTGTTGCAGAGCACGATGACCATCATTTGGCAAGAATTACTGAAATAAGTAGGTTTATAAAATAGATAAAATGGATATAAAGTCAGATTGGAATCGTATTCGAAAGCATTTTAGCAAAAGTTTCAAATCGAGTTTACACGTTGCAATTGCTTCAGTTGATACTGATAATAACCCAACCGTTACCCCCATAGGGACCGTATTTTTAAACAAAGACCAAACCGGATTTTACTTTGAGAAATTTCCGGTAAAACTGTCAGAAAGTATCAATAAGAATATCTGCCTTTTGGCCGTAAATAGTAGTAAATGGTTTTGGATAAAAGCATTGTTCACCGTTAAATTTAATGCCTATCCGGCAATTAAACTGTATGGAAAATTAGGAGAGAAAAGAAAAGCTACCGAGATAGAAATCAGGGCGTTAAAACGTCGGATGAGAACTACCCGAAAATTAAAAGGCCATCACTATTTATGGGGCAAAATGGAAAATATTAGAGAAATTCACTTTACCAAAGCAGAAAAGGTAAATATTGGTAAGATGACAAGAGAGATGTAATTTTTTTAATTTATAATATACCAATCAGTATATTTTGTAAAATATATTGAAAATAGAACAACAAAGTGAAGCAATTTCAAACAGATAGAAACGAAGGGATAAGGTCAAAATTGAGGCGTTTGACATTTAATTTATTTCCTGCCATTAGGGGTACCGGAGTTTGGGTGAGTTTTATTTCTGATGATTATCGCGAAATCCATATCAGATTGCCTTTGAGTTGGCGCACTAGAAACTATGTAGGCACCGTTTTCGGTGGAAGTATTTATGCCGCTACAGACCCATTTTATATGGTGCAACTGATGAATATATTGGGCAAAGAATTTGTGGTTTGGGATAAAGCAGCTACCATAAAGTTTAAAAAACCGATTAAAAAATCTGTAGTAGCCAGATTTCTTATTACCGATGAGATACTTACCGAAATTAAAGAGAATATAGCCAATAAAAACTCATACACCATAGATCTTCCTGTATCACTTCAAGATAAAGAAGGAACCGTTTATGCCGAAATTATAAAAACTATTTATATAGCCGATAAAAGCTATTATCAAGCAAAAAGGGAAAATGACAGAAAGTAAAAATCCTAAAAATAGCCACACTTCAGCTTGCATTTTATGCAGTATCAATTGCGGAATTGAAATAAATGTGGTTGATGGAGCACTCAAAAATATCAAAGGCGATAGTGAGAATTTGAAATCAAACGGATACCTCTGTCAAAAAGCTAGACGTTTAGATTACTACCAAAACCATAAAGGCCGGCTTTCATATCCCATGAAAAAAAAGGAGGATGGAAGTTTTGAGGATATTAGTTGGGATAAAGCCATTGGCGATATTGCCCGCAAACTAAAACATATTAAAAAAACCTATGGTAGCCATGCCATTGCTTTTTACGGTGGTGGCGGTCAAGGAAACCATTTGAATCAAGCGTATAGTTCTTCCTTTCGTGCGGCTTTGGGCACACCCTATCTCTATACGGCACTGGCACAAGAAAAAACAGGAGATTTTTGGGTAAACGGAAAACTCTTCGGAAAACAAAGTTGCCATATTAGCGAAGATATAGAACATTCAGACTATGTGTTGTTTATCGGCACAAATCCATGGCAATCGCACGGTTTTCCCCAAGCCCGTAAAGTACTTCGTGAACTTGCCAAAGACCCACAGAGAACAATCGTGGTAATTGACCCGAGAAGAACCCAAACAGCAGCCCTTGCAGATATACACGTATCAGTAAAACCCGGAACCGATGCTTATTTGTTGGCTGCATTAGTAGCCATTATCTTAGAAGAAGGTCTAGAAGACAGTAAATTTATAGATCGGCACACTGTGGGCTTTGAAGAGGTAAAACGAGTATTTAAAAACATACCCATAAAAAAATATGTAGCAAAAGCAGGTCTGTCACTACCATTGGTACAAAAAGTTGCCAGAGGTTTTGCCAATGCCAAACGGGCATCGGTTCGTGTAGATCTGGGAATTCAACAAAATCTTCACAGTACATTAAATTCTTACCTCGAAAAATTACTCTTTTTAATAACCGGAAATTTCGGTAAAAAAGGCAGTAATAATTTGCACACTCAATTTGTACCTATTGTCGGCCATTCAAAAACGCCCGAAGAAGGCGGCATTGTTACCAGAGTAACCGGCATGCATGCCATCAGTAACTTTTATCCGCCCAATATTCTACCAAAAGAAATTGATACCAACCATCCTGAACGCATTCGGGCATTGGTGATTGATAGCAGTGACCCATTGCTGACTGCTGCCGATACGAATGCGTATAGAAAAGCATTTGAAAAATTAGAACTATTGGTAGTAATTGATGTAGCTCATACTGAAACGTCAAGTATGGCACATTATGTTTTGCCGGCAGCATCACAATTTGAAAAATGGGAAGCTACCTTTTTTACACTAGAATTTCCTGTTAATCATTTTCATTTGCGGCACCCGATAGTTGATCCTAAAGGGGATACGTTGGCAGAACCCGAAATTTATAGGCGCTTATTGGTAGCTATGGATATGATTCCGAATCGTTTTCCTTTACTCGAAAAAATTGCAAAATTTCACCTTCGATATCCCGCTTCAGGCGTATTTCTTATAGCCTTAAAAGTAGCACTTGCCATATCTCCAAAATATGCCAAATCTCTTTTAATAATTTTGTATGCAACATTGGGCAAAGCACTTCCCAGGGGTGCAGATAGTGCTGCCTTGCTTTGGGGAGCCTCGCATCAATATGCAAAACGATATCGAAAAGCTGTATTGCGAACAGGCCTCAAGGGCAAGGGCTTTAGGTTAGGAGAAGCACTTTTTAAACATATTTTAAAAAGTAAGTCAGGCATCATTTTAAGTAAACATACCTATGACGAAGTTTGGCAATTGATACAGTATCCCCATCAAAAAATTCACCTTGAAATTCCCGAAATGGCCAAAATGTTAGAACAGCTTAAAGAAAATGAGTTAGTTACTGATGAATTCCCCTTTATTCTGGCTGCGGGAGAACGGAGGGCTTATAATGCCAACCAGATATTTAGAGACCCTGTATGGCGAAAAAAAGATAGAGAAGGTGTACTTAAAATCCATCCTGAGGACGCTAAAAAAATTGGAATTTCAAATACCGAACAATTGTGGTGTACATCTGCAAAAGCATCTGTTAAAGTATACATTGAAATAGATGATGCCATGCCTCGGGGTTTTGTATCACTGCCCCATGGGTATGGTTTTGAATATATAGATGATGAAAATACCCAAATGAGAAAACAAAATGGGCCAAAGATTAATGTGTTGACATCGGCAAGCCATTGCGACCCAATTGCCAAAACCCCATATCATAAATATGTACCCGTGAATTTGGTGCCTTTAAAATAAAATATAAGTGAAGTACTTTATGTTAAAAAAACTATGTGAAATACAGCCAAAACTTCAGATTCAACTTTTGTATGCTAATAAATTTGTCAGAAGGCTAAAAACTATAAACATTAAAAAATGAAATTTTATTTAAAAATAGTAACGGTTTATTATCAGGTAATTTCGTACCTATCGCCCAAATTAGGCGGAAAATCAGCCTTTAAACTTTTTCAAAAAGTTAGAAAAAAAGAAATTCGCAAGCGCGAAAAAGTATTTTATCAAAAGGCAAGGCATTTTAAAATCCCGCTACAAAAAGAAGATTTACACTGTTATGAGTTAGGGAATCCCTCAGGCGAATTGGTATTTTTAGTCCATGGCTGGGATTCAAATGCCGGAAGCCTGACAAAATTTGCCTTTGAATTAGAAAAAATTAACTACCGGGTGATAAGTTTCGACTTACCCGCTCATGCACATGCTAAAGCCACACATACCAATTTATACGAATGTAAAGAAGCGTTTAGAAAACTCATTGAGTTTGTAAATCCACAAGAGCCTTTTACTGTAATTGCCCATTCTTTTGGCTCGGCAATGACTGCTTATACTATGGCAGAACTCAACTATACTGTTGATAAATTTGTATTTTTAACCACGCCGAATTCGCTGTTAGAAATTTTTACAAATTTCAAAGAGTTTGTAGGTATTACCGATAAGACTTTTTGGTATATGCTTCAAAATGCTTCGAAAACGCTGCATGAAGATGTAAAAGATATTAGCGTAGAAGAAAAATTAGATAGGGTATCGTTCACCAAATTATTATTGGTACACGATAAACACGATACTATTTTACCGTATAGAAATTCTAAAGAAGTTTTTGAAGCGATTGATAAGGCACAATTAAAAACCTATGAAAAAGTAGGGCATTACAGAATGCTGTGGAATGATGCTATTTTAGAAGATACATTGGCTTTTATAAAAAATTAAGATGGTTATTGAAAAAAATAAAACAATAGATAAAATTTTAGACAATTTCAAAAATGTTTTGAAAGCTGATTTTGAGGTATATAAAAATCACGTATACCGAATTTATAATTATGCCGTCTTATTTGATGCCAATTCAAAAAATGATAAAAAATATGCCATAGCGGCGGCATTTCACGACATAGGAATCTGGACACATTCTTTTGATTATTTAGAGCCATCTATACAATTGGCAACAACATACCTCAAAGAAACCGAAAGAGAAGAATGGATAGAAGAGATTTCATTGCTCATAGATAATCATCATAAAATGAGTGTTTATAAAGGTAAATTTAAAAAAACGGTGGAGGCGTTTAGAAAGGCCGATTGGATAGATGTTACTATGGGGATGAAATCATTCGGATTAGAAAAATCAGAATATAAAGCAGTGCAAGCCCTATTTTCTAATAAAGGATTTCATTGGTTTTTACTCAAACAATCAGTAAAATATTTTATGAAGCATCCCTTACATCCACTGCCTATGTTTAAAAAATGATATTGTCAAACAACACGTTTTCTACCACAGGCAAACAAGTGGAAACTTTGTAGAAAATTAAAAACAGATAACTAATGAAAATAGCCATATTAATATACAACGGAATGACCATGCTAGATGCCATTGGCCCTTATGAAGTATTGGCACAATTACCCGATGCCGAAGCGTTTTTTGTAGCCAAGAAAAGAGGAACCGTCAAATCAGATACGGGATTTGTAAAAATTAAAGCCGATTATAATTTTAAGGATATTACGAAAGCCGATATTTTATTAATTCCGGGAGCTACCATTGCTTTTGTAAAAGTGATGAAAGACAAAAAGACACTGGCATGGATTCGTAATGTTGACAAAACAACAAAATATACAACCTCGGTATGCAGTGGTTCGCTCATTTTGGCTTCCGCCGGATTGTTAAAAGGGTTAAAAGCAACTTCGCACTGGAGGTCTATCAACTTATTAAAAGATTTTGATGCCATTCCGGTTAAGGAACGTTTTGTACACGATGAAAAAATAATTACGGCAGCCGGTGTTTCGGCAGGTATTGATATGGCTCTGTATTTAGCTGATGAAATAGTTGGTGAGCAGCAAGCAAAAGCAATACAATTAATGATAGAATATGACGCCTCGCCACCCTACAATTCAGGAAATTATGATTCCTGCGAACCCGATATTATTAAAATAGCAGAGAAAAAATTAACACTAAATGCCAAAAAAGAATTAAGTGTAATCGATAAGATTGCCAATTTTAGCACTTTTAAAAAAATGAAATGAGCGGATTTATCATAGATACGGCACGGTTACAAACACGATTGCTATTGAAACGTTTTCCTAAAAATTGGGCGGCAGATATTAACATGATAACTACTGATTATGGCAAGCTAAAGGTAAAAGATACCGGAGGCAATAAACCGGTTATTATCAGTGTATCCGATGGCCCTAATGTCATCGAGCACCATGAAGAATTAATTGCCAAATTGGCAAAAAATTACCGTGTTGTCTGTTTTGAATTGCCCGGATTCGGATTTTCTTATCCGCAAAAATCATATGACTATTCATTTGAATTAACGGCAAAAATTATCATCAATCTGATGGATGTATTGCAGGTTAAAAGAGCTTCTTTATCCTTTTCGTGTGCCAATGGATTTTACGGAATTACCGTTGCAAGGATGATTCCCGAAAGGATAGAGCATTTATTTTTGGCCCAAACCCCTGCTATGCACCAAATGCAAGAATGGGCCAAAAGAAGCATTCCGAAACCACTTAAAACTCCTTGGATTGGACAGGTAGCCAATGCCTTTTTAGAGAAAAAATTAGCAAAAATATGGTACCAATATGCCTTGCCTAAAGATATGAATACGTCTGATTTTCAGCAAAAAGCTCTTGCCAATATAAAAAGCGGCGGTTGTTTTTGCCTTTCTAGTTTGGCACAAGGCTTGGCCAAAGAAATGAAAACCCCATTTAAAGATGTTGAAATACCTACAACACTGGTTTGGGGGAATAAAGATTTTACACATCGAAATACAAATTTTAATAGCATCAAAGAACACCTGCCGACGTGTAAAATTGTTGAATTTGACAATTGTGGGCATTTTCCTGATTTAGAAAATACTACAAAATATGCCGAATTGATAAATGAGACGCTAGCACCTTCATAAAATCATTGCGAATCCACTAGTAGCGGAAGGGTTATCTTCGCAATATTTTGGTTAACATTGAAACCCTGTTAGCACTCAACTAACTCGCAATGATTTTTTATTCCGTTTTTGGTTTAACCCGAATTACAAGACTATAAAAAAATAACACAAAACATTTAACTTTGATATAGGCCAGACAGGTTTTGAAAACCTGTCTGGCCTTTACGTATTTGTAAAACATCCGGTAATTATAACTGTCAGATAATAAATATTTCACACAATTAGTTAGTTGGATGAAATTACGGATTGGAAAACCTATTACATCATCAAACCCTTAGCCCATGACCGTTGGGTTTAAACCCTCATAACAATTTTCTAATACATAATGGGGTTTAAAATACACAAAAGAATACTGAAATGTTTTTAGATTATCAACATACAGCCAACCCATATTTTTTCCTGCTAAAAAGAAAGGGCAATTTTTCTATTTCAACCCATACGTATTCAAGGTTAATCAAACTTACCAAGGTGCAATCCTTTGATAATACCGTCAGAAAGGCCTATTTTAGGGACATAAATTTTTTGGGCACCACTCCATTTCATGGCCGAAAGGTAGATTTTGGTAGCAGGAATAATTACGTCAGCCCGGTCAGGGTTTAAGCCCAATTCGGTAATACGCTCATTATAACTCATTTGTTTTAAAAATTGATAATGTGCTTTTAAATAAATATACGATAAGGGTTTTCCTAACGGCCGGTCAGACATCTTGAATATTTTATTGATATTACCTCCTGAACCGATTAGTGAAATCTTTTTAAAGCTGTTGGTATTTGATTTTATCCAATGTTCTACTTCTTTAAAAATGCGTTTATTGGTGGCTTTGTCATTATTTAACAGCCGTACCGTTCCCATCTTAAACGATTTGGATGTGACAATTTTTCCTTTAGAGAAAATGGTAAATTCGGTACTGCCGCCACCTACATCTACATATAGGTAGGTAAAATCACTTTCTATCAGTTCATTCAAATCTGTGGAGGCGATAATGGCAGCTTCTTCTTTGCCGTCAATAATATCAATTTTGATTCCCGTTTTTTCAAAAATAGCAGCTACCGTTTCCTGTCCGTTGTCAGCTTCGCGAATGGCAGAAGTAGCACAGGCTTTACACCTTTCAACACCATTAATATTCATTAAGAGCTGAAAGGCATTCATGGCGTCAATCATCCGTTTTACATTGGTGTCACTAATACTTCCTTTTACAAAAGAATCGGCTCCCAACCGTATGGGTACCCGTACCAAAGACGATTTTCGGTACAGGGTTTCTTTATCTTTTTCAATAATAACATTGGCAATTAGCAATCGTACGGCATTTGAACCGACATCAATGGCAGCATATTTTTTAATTTTCATCAGCTATTTATGAAATTTTGGGAATTCTACTAAAAATGTTTTTCCTTTTTTGATATTTTTCCAATGTGCATCGTTAAACTGTATGCCCACAACACCACAAGTAGGTACATGCGCAATGGGTTTGTCTCCAAATTTATTGACAAAAGTACTGATGCCGTGGTCATGGCTAAAGATAATTGCCGAATGAAACCCGTCATCTAAGGCTTTAATGGTTTTTATCAAATAGCCGTCACTAAAACTGTACAACGATTTGCTGATTTTTACATTTGCCAACGGAAAATTGAAGCCATAACTAAAAATCATAGCGGTATGCAAAGCCCTATTGGCACAGCTCGAAATAAATACATCGGGGCAATCTACTTTATTTCTTAAAACGTTAGAAATTAGGTAAGCATCATTAATGCCCCGTTTTTTTAATGGCCTGTCAATATCTTTTACGCCTTGGTACTCCCAAGAAGATTTAGCATGCCGAACTATATAAAGCGTTTTCATTGATTACATTGGTTGGTTTTAGTTTGAACCAAATATAAATGATTTTTTTTATGGTGCCAACCGTTCTTTTTTCCAATTGAAATCTTTTTGTAACAAATATCTAATTCGGTCGTGCATTCGGTTAGGCCTTCCTTGCCAAAATTCTATGCTGACAGGCTTTACCAAAAAGCCTCCCCAATAGGCGGGCCTGGGAATTTCGGTACCTTTAAATTTCGCTTCGTATATTTTTAATTGACGGTCTAACTCTTCTCTCGATGCTACTACTTCACTTTGGTGTGAGGCCCAAGCTCCGAGTTTACTACCATCAGGCCGCGATTCAAAATATCCGTCAGATAGATTTTCGGCGAGTTTTTTAGCTTTCCCTTTGATGACAATTTGACGCTCTAAGGCCTGCCAAAAAAAGGACAAGCAAACCTTGGGGTTGTTAGTAATGGCCTTTCCTTTTTCAGATTCGTAATTGGTATAAAAAATAAAGCCTTCCCAGGTAAATTTCTTTAATAAAACAATCCTGTTTTTAGGGTATCCGTCACGCCCAATAGTCGCCAAATTCATGGCATTTGCTTCATAAGTAATATCCGAGGCATCGGCAATTAAAAACCAATCTCTAAACAATTCCATGGGGTTTTCGGGCGTATTTTCCTCTAATAGGGCACCTTTTTGATATGTTTTTCGATAATTGCTTAAGTCTTTTTCCATAATCGATACTAAATTTTCCTACGAAAAATACTGATTAGCCTCACGAGGCTTTCATCCTGTTTTTGTCAGATTGTGTAAACAAAAGTAATCCAATAAAAGTTAAAAAACCATTGATTACCAAGACAAAAAACCCGAAATCGAATTTGAAGTATTGAATACTGTAAAAATTAATAAAGTATGTAAGTACCGGTGCCAATAGGGCAATAAAGGGAATTGCCTTATCTTTTACCTTCAGTTTTGTAAATAAGCCAAAGGCGTAGAGGCCTAATAAAGGCCCGTAAGTATATCCGGCAAATTGAAATATTTTGGCAATTACACTGGTATCGGCAATAAAATATTTAAAGGTTAAGATAGCAGCTATCAACACCAAAGAAAAGAGTATATGTACTTTTTTTCTGATGGCTATTTGATTTTCTGCCGATTGATTTTTATCTATTTCTAAAATATCAATGCTAAAGGAAGTGGTGAGCGAAGTCAATGCACTATCGGCACTTGAATAGGCCGCAGCAATCAATCCCAATAAAAAGAAAATAGAAACTACCATGCCAAAATTACCAGACATGACCAAGGCAGGGAAAAGGTTGTCTTTATGGGCATCAATTCCGTTGGTAAGCGCATAATCTGTGAGTAATATACCAAGTGCTAAAAAAGAAAATTTTACAATTACCAGTATGATGGTAAACCAAAACATATTTTTTTGTGCATCTTTTAACGATTTGCAACTCAGGTTTTTTTGCATCATATCTTGGTCTAAACCCGTCATTACTATGGCGATAAAAGCACCGGCAAAAAACTGTTTCCAAAAATAGTTAGCTGCTTTAATGTCGTTAAAAAAGAACATTTTAGCGTGTTTGTTGGTAGCGATATAGTCAAAGATATTCTCAATATGGAGTTGCTCAGATATACTGTAGATACAAACTCCCACGGCAATGAGCATAAATAAGGTCTGCAAGGTGTCTGTCCAGATAATTGTTTGAATGCCTCCCCTAAAAGTATAGGCCCAAATCAATAAAATAGTGATAACTACGGTTACCCAAAACGGAACGCCAAGTGTATCAAATAAAATGAGTTGCAATACATTAGCGACTAAAAATAACCTGAAAGAAGCCCCGACAACCCTTGAGAGCAAAAAGAAAGAAGCCCCGGTTTTATAGGCTTGCCTGCCGAAGCGATTGTCTAAATACGTATAAATAGAAGTCAAGTTTAAACGGTAGTATAATGGCAATAAAACCAAACCGATAACGGCATAGCCAACTACATATCCCAATACCATTTGCATATATCCTAACGATTGGCTTTCAACCCAGCCGGGTACAGAAATAAACGTAACCCCCGATAGGGTAGCACCAATCATACCAAAAGCTACCAAATACCAAGGCGCTTTGTTATTGGCTTTAAAGAAGGCTAGGTTTGAGTCTGATTTACCGGTTAAAAAAGAGATAAATATCAGTACGCTAAAATACCCTAAAATCAGTGAAACGATGTGTGTTGGTTGCATGGTATGAATTTAGAATGGTATGGTGTCATAATCAGAAAATTCAATTCATAGAATAATCAGCGAAGCGAATATAGGTAAAATTTTTACGTATCGACAGTTAATGTGTTTTAACAGTTTTTTAATGCGAACTGTATTTTCATAAATCGAAAATCGTACCTTTGCGCTATGAATTTTTCTTCAAAATTACTTGAAAATGCGGTCAGTGAAATGTCGCAGTTGCCGGGAATTGGCAAACGTACGGCATTGCGATTGGTATTACACCTGTTAAAACAACCCAAAGAAAGAACTACCTATTTAACAACTGCTTTGCTAGAGTTAAAAGCGCAAGTAAAATTGTGTAAAAACTGTCATAATATTTCTGATATGGATATCTGTGAAATTTGTGCCAATAAAAACAGAGATGCGCAATCAATATGTGTGGTTGAAGACATTCGCGATGTGATGGCCATTGAAAGCACTGCACAATTTAGGGGTTTGTACCATGTGTTAGGTGGAAAAATATCGCCAATTGACGGCATCGGCCCACAAAATTTAACCATTGACAGTTTGGTAGAAAAAGTAAAGCAAGGCAAGGTAAAAGAAATTATTTTTGCTTTAAGCCCTACCATGGAAGGCGATACCACTAATTTTTATATTTATAAACAGATAGAAAATTTAGGCATTACCGTTTCTACTATTGCCCGAGGTATTGCCGTAGGTAATGAATTAGAATATGCCGATGAGGTTACCTTAGGAAGAAGTATCTTGAATAGGATACCTTTTGAAAATTCATTAAAGAGCTTTTAAACTTAAGTTGTATTTTATGACAGTAGAGTCGGCCCATAAAAGATACATTTGAAAGGTAAATAAACACCATAAGCTGCGTTTATTAAGTAGTTAGGCTTCATACCAGAACGAGCCATCCGCACAAAATGCACATTAGGTTTTTTTCCGACACATAAGCCAAACCTAAAAAACCAAAAGAGCATTTTTTTGCCACCGCTACGAGAACAATACGAAAAATAAAGAAATCATTTTTTTAATTAAAATTTTTGTTGTATAAACAAACTTAATTTGTATTTTTGCGAAAATTGGGTAAAACTAAAAATGATAAAACCTTAAAATGGCAAGTTTCGGAAAATACATAAAGATTGAACGAGAAAAAAAAGGTTGGAGTCAAACTGACTTTGGTGCTTTAATCAAAATCAATACACCTGCAATAAGTCGTATCGAAAACGACAAAAAAAGACTTTCAGTTGCAAAACTTGAATTACTTGCCGAACTTTTTGAAACCGACTACCAAGAACTAAAAGACCGCTATTTTGCTGACAAATTTGCGAAAGAAGCATACGAATATAAATGTTCTGAAAAAGTATATGCATTAGCAGAAACACAATCGAGTTACATTAAAGAAATAAACTCGAAACAAGGAAAAATAAAATTCTAATTCACTATGGAAACTAAAAAACTCATAAAAGCATTAGAATTTACACCTAAAAATAACACTTCAGGAATATTTATAAAAAAATACGGAAAATATAATATTGAAGTAGATTTTGATAAAAATCAATTCAATTTTGGTGGAAAAATCAATTTTGGTGATTCTAAAAAAACTATTCAAAACATAGTTAAACCAGAAGATTGGGTTGTGTTTGAATGTGTGGATAGATTGCTTGAAAAAGGCTATCAACCAAAAAATATTACCTTAGAAAAAACTTGGAAAACAGGACACGGAACAAGTGGACGTTTAGATATATTGGTTACTCGTGATAATGGAGATCCCTATCTAATGATTGAATGTAAAACTTGGGGAACTGAATTTGACAAGGAATTTAAAAACTTAGAAAAAAACGGAGGTCAACTTTTTACCTATTTTCAACAAGATAAAAATGCAGAAATTTTAATGCTTTACGCTTCTGAATTAGATGGGAACAATATTAAATTCAAAAATGAAATTGTAAAGATTGAAGAAGATTACAGACAAACAGCCAATGTAAAAGACTTCTTTGAAAGATGGAACAAACTACCTAAAACAAACGGTGTTTTTGATAGTTGGGCAACAACTTATGAATTTCAAAGTAAAGCCTTAACAAAAAAAGATTTAAAAGTTTTAAAACAAGAGGATAGTAGTTTTATTTTTAATCGTTTTTTAGAAATTTTAAGACATAATGTGGTGTCTGATAAACCCAATGCTTTTAATAAAATATTTACACTTTTTCTATGTAAAATTGTAGATGAAGATAGAAATGATGACGAACAATTACACTTTCAATGGATTGAAGGAGAAGATGACCACATTTCTTTTCAAAAAAGATTAACAGACCTTTACAATAGAGGTATGTTTGAACTTTTAGAAAAAAAAGTAACTGACGTAAGCGATAAAGAATTTGACAAACAATTTGAACAAGTTGCAGAGCAATACAAAGAGAAATTTAAAGATATTTTAACTGAAATACGTTTAAAAAAGAACAATGAATTTGCAATAAAAGAAGTTTATGATGATGAATCTTTTCTAGAAAATGCAAAAGTTGTAAAAGAAGTTGTTGAGTTGCTTCAAGTATATCAAATTAGATATAATTATCGTCAGCAATTTTTAAGTGACTTCTTTGAATTATTATTAACTACAGGTTTAAAGCAAGAATCAGGTCAGTTTTTTACACCTGTACCCATTGCTCGTTTTATTATAAAAAGTTTACCTTTTCAAGAAATAACTAAGCAAAAGATTGAAAAAGGAAACAAAAAAGATTTATTGCCTACAATAATAGATTATGCCGCAGGAAGTGGACATTTTATTACGGAAGCAATGGAAGAAGTTCAGAAATTTGTTGACAAAACAAATCCTAAAGACTACAGCCCAAGTACAAAAAAAGCGTTATACAGTTGGCAAAGAGACCAATTTGATTGGGCAGAAGATTATGTGTATGGAATTGAAAAAGACTATCGTTTAGTAAAAACGGCAAAAGTAAGTTGCTATTTGCACGGAGATGGTTTAGCAAAAGTAATTCACGGAGATGGTTTAGGCGATTTTGGAACTTCTACAGAATTTAAAGATTTACTAAAAGTAACAGATAAAACCTATCCACAAGACAATAAACAGTTTGATATTGTTATTTCAAATCCACCTTATTCTGTTTCGGCTTTTAAAGGATTGATGAATGATGAAAAAGCAAACAAAGGTTTTGATTTATACAACCGATTAACAGACCAAAGTAGCGAAATAGAATGTTTGTTTATTGAACGTACCAAACAACTACTTAAAGATGGTGGCGTTGCAGGAATTATCTTGCCAAGCAGTATTTTAAGCAATACAGGACTTTATACTGAAACAAGAGAAATCATTTTAAAGTATTTTGATATTTTGGCAATTGCCGAAATGGGTTCCAATACCTTTATGGCAACAGGTACAAATACAGTTACTTTATTTTTAAAACGTAGAAATAATGCCGATTGGCTAAACATTAAAGCATCTGTAAGCAAAATATTTATAAACTTGCAAGATATTACGGTTAATAGCATTGAAAAACCAGTAAGTAAGTATCTAACCAAAGTTTGGGAAGAGGTAACTTTTGATGATTACAAAACATTATTACAGAAAACACCTAACGAAAACATAAAAAAACACGAAATATACCAAGAGTACAGTAAAAAAATTAAGGCAAAAAATGAAGTCGAAAAATTAGATAAAATTTTAACTATAGAAGCCGAAAAGCTACTGTATTTTATTATTGCATTGCCTCAAAAAATAGTTTTAGTAAAAACAGGTGATAAAAAAGCCGAAAAACAATTTTTAGGCTACGAATTTAGCAACCGTAGAGGAAGTGAAGGCATACACCCAATACAAAGAGGAAAAACCATAGACGATTGTACCAAATTGTATGATACAGAAACCTTTACCAACCCAGAAAAAGCAAGTACCTATATATACAAAGCCTTTGCCGAAAACAATTTTGACTTAACAATACCCGAAAGTTTGCAAAGAAATATTAGTTACCAAAATTTAGTAGATTTATTTACTTTTGATAGAAGTGATTTTGAGAAAAATATTTCGCTTTCGGTTAAAAAAAAAGTGAAATATGAAGATGTTTGGGAAACTTCTGAATTAGTTGCTTTATCGAGTGTTGCTTTAATAAAAAAAGGAAAAACTATCACAGAAGCAAAAACTAAAAAAGGCAATATTCCAGTAATTGCAGGAGGACAAACCCCAGCATATTATCATAATGAATCAAATAGAGATGGAGAGATAGTTACCATTAGTGCTTCAGGTGCATATGCTGGTTTTATTAATTATTGGAATACACCTATTTTTGCTTCAGATTGTAATACTATAAAATCATTAAATGAAAAAAATATTTCTACAAAATTAATTTTTCATTTCTTAAAGTCAATACAAAAAGAAATTTATCAATTGCAAAGAGGTCAAGCACAACCACACGTATATGCAGATGATTTATCAAAAGTTAAAATCCCACTACCACCCAAAGAAATACAACAAAAAATAGTTTCAGAAATTGAAGTTTTAGAAAAACAAGAGAAAAATGTAAAAGAAGAAATAGCAAAACTTAAAAATGATATAGAAACTAAGTTTAAAAATTCACTTGCAAATGCAAAAGACACTTATAGATTAAGTGATACTGATATTTTTGAAACTTCCATAGGTAAACGAGTTTTAAGCAGAGAAATTACAGAAGAAGGCAAAATACCAGTTTATAGTGCCAATGTATTTGAGCCTTTTGGTTATATAGACAAACTTTTAATAACAGATTTTAGTGTACCTTCTGTACTTTGGGGAATTGATGGCGATTGGATGGTAAAATATCATCCAAAAGACAAACCGTTTTACCCAACAGACCATTGTGGAGTTTTAAGAGTTAAAAACGGAGAAGTTGAAGAACGCTTTTTGGCTTACATTTTAGATATAGCAGGAAAGGAATTAGAGTTTTCAAGAAACAAAAGGGCATCAATTGATAGGATTCAAGGAATAAAAATAAAAGTCCCTTCAATTTCAGAACAAATAAAGATAGTTGCCGAAATAGAAAAAATAGAAACTAAAATAACAGAATTGGAAAAGAAAATTAGCATCATTCCTCAACAGAAAGAAGCAATATTAAAAAAATACTTGGAATAACAGTCAACGTATAAGCCATACACATTTGCAATTCGCTAAAGCCACCACACCAGCCAAAATTGCAAAAGAGTATGTCTTGCCTACGCTATCAGCAGAACGGAAAATAATGTACGAAAGCCCAATCGAGTAGGCGGCTCTGACTAATACAGCCAGAGTGCACCTCTCACACCACTAAGCGTACGGTTCTTACTGAATCAAGTTCAGCACAGGCCGAGCTTAGCGGTTCATTAAACAAAAGATAATTTT